>Ga0209471_1001450_pt1 | contig 14089 bp, 17 predicted proteins | sample GraSoiAngelo_128_FD_185885 | JGI IMG/M metagenome (GOLD analysis project Ga0209471, IMG submission 185885) | Grasslands soil microbial communities from the Angelo Coastal Reserve, California, USA - 14_0927_12_20cm (SPAdes) (version 2) | ecosystem: Environmental > Terrestrial > Soil > Grasslands ...
TGACCTGGAAACCCTGGGTTGACAGAAAGGACGAGGACAACGTCAAAGGGATTCGCTTCCTTCCTTAACCAAGATGGAATGGGGGTGGACGGCTTCAGCGCAACGCCCAGTTTCTTGTCCTTCTGATGAATCTCCTTTGACAACTTGTGGAGAAGCGAGCGGCTGGCGACCTCTGCATGCACCGTTATTATATCGCCACCTGCGGAGAGAAAGGGCTCGTAGAATTTTTCCGGGTTCGTTATCATTAAGTGAATGTCGAGTGGGAGTTTCGTCACTTTGCGAATTGCCCTGACAGTGTCGGGTCCCAGACTTATGTTCGGGGCAAAGTGTCCATCTGTAACATCTACGTGAATCATGTCTGCACCTGCTTCCTCAACTCTCCCGATCTCGCCCTTCAGGTCTGCATGGTCAGCGGCAAGAATCGAGGGCGCGATTTTGACCCCGCTCATTCTTCCAACATCGTCTTTACGAGCTTACGGACAGTGTCTTTGTCCGGTGCTTTGCCGTGGTATGCGGGATCCCATTCCATGAAGGACACGCCTTTCCCTTTGATGGTATGTGCGATGATCATGGTCGGTCTGTTTCTCATGTTCTCAGCCTTTTCCAAGGCGTCGATTACTTGACGAAAGTCGAAACCGTCTACTTCCAAGACGTGCCAATTGAACGCCTTCCACTTGTAGCCCACAGGTTCCATGGGCATAATCTGTTCGGTTAGACCGTCTTGTTGGATGCCGTTTCTGTCGACGATTGCGGTTAGGTTGTCAAGTTTGAATTTGGGTGCAGCCATTGCCGCCTCCCAGGTTTCTCCTTCATCGAGCTCGCCGTCGCCGAGTAGCGCGTATACTCGGTAGTCTTTCTTGTCCACCTTACCAGCGAGGGCCATGCCGATTGCAGCCGAAAGGCCAATTCCAAGTGACCCTCCAGGAAACTCGACGCCTGGGACCCTATTGTCTGGGTGGCCTTGTAGACGACTGTTCATCTTTCGTAGAGTCTTGAGTTCGCTGGTTGGGAGATATCCAGCCTCTGCAAGAGTAGAGAACAGAACTGGCGCAGCGTGTCCCTTAGACAGAACGAACCGGTCACGATCCGGCCAATCTGGACGCTTGGGGTCGTGCCGCATTTTGTAGAAGAACAGAGAGACAAGGATCTCGACGGCCGAAAGGCTTCCGCCTGGGTGGCCGGACTTTGCCTCTGCTACCATCTCAAGAATATGGGCTCGGATCTTGGCGGCTTTCTGCAGAAGCATACCGATGGGAATCGATTGCTCTTCCATTATCAGTGGACCGGGACCTGAACTATCTGCTCTGCAAGCTCAAGTGTCGTGTTAGCTTGAGATCGAAGATCGTTCAGGTCTACGACAACAGTTCCAAGATTGTCCGCATGCTGGGACGCCGCAAGTCCGGCGAGCAGGACAGCTTCCCCTATCGGCGCCTTACTGACAATGGACATGGCTAGAACAGCTGTCATGCAGTCTCTTACACCGACGGCGTTGAACCCAGGCTTGGGACCCTTGAAAGGTGGAAAGCTCGTGATATTCTTCTTCTCAAAGAGAATCATGCCCTGTTCGCTTCGAGTGAGGAGGAGGCCTTCGCATTCCAACCTTGTCATGAGGTTGTGGCCCATGTTCCTCAGCGAGGTATCATTGACCATGGAAACACCAGTTGCGATCGTTGCCTCGCGGACATTGGACTTCACCATCGAAACCCCTACGTAGTCCAAGTAGTGCCGGACCTTTGGCTGAGCCACGACTTTCTTCTCTTGAACTCGACACTCTTCGACAACATTGCTTATGAGTTCAGGAGTGATGACCCCTTTGTCGTAGTCAGAGAAGACTATCCCGTCAGCGTCCTCCAGAAGGTCGTCCAGAGAGTAGAGGAACTGCTTTGTAACGTGCGCTTCCACATCAGTCCGGGATTCCTTGTCAATCCTCAGGTATTGCCGATGATTCAAGATGAAGCGGGTCTTCAGGCTCGTGGGACGGCTGTTCACGACAGCCCCTGAGATGTCCACCCCCTTCTTCTCCAACTCCTCTTGGATCCACTTTCCCGGCTCGTCATTTCCTACGACTCCTAATACGCGGACCTTTGCTCCTAGGGCGACTAGGTTATTGGCAAGGTTAGCGGCCCCTCCGAGCACGAGCTCTTCAGAGATGAAATCTGCGACGGGAACCGGGGCTTCTCTTGAGAGTTTTCGGCCCTGAGAACGAACGTATCGGTCGACCATCAGGTCGCCTATGACCAAGACTGTCTTATCCTGAAAGCCGTCGATTATTCTCGCGGGATCGGAGACGGCCAGGGTCAACTAGGGTTCTAAGATGAGCGGAGCCTAGCGATGTTATTTAAGATTGTCAAAAATAGGAATCCACACATAGGCCCACGCGGGCTCCGTTGCTGTGTTACTTGACGTCTTCGGCCCGCTTTACGAGACGTACTCTGCACATGACATGGTCTCCATCTTTCACTCCGAAGATTTTCCGAATCTCTTCAGGGATCGTTATTCTTCCTCCGGCTATGACCTCAGCAAAGAATGGAATGTCCTCCTCATCCACCTGTATTGGCAAAGCGATCGCCGCGCGAACGGATGCATTCGGCCGGTGATATAACGTTTGACAAAACTCACATTAAGTACAAGAGCAACGAGAGATTGTTTCGATTGAAAACCACTGTGGACTCAGGTAGCGAAGACCTCTCTAAGATGAATTTTGACGTTTCAGGCGAACAGAAGCTTGTCCTAGACGAGGTTGACCGGGCTTGCCGAGAACTACGCCCGTTAGAGGACCAAGCTTACTTGGCGGGAAAGTTTAACGATCATCTTATACCCATTTTCAAAAAAGCCCAACTCCTCGGACTTCCGATATCGAGAAGGTATGGGGAGGGCCAGGGCGCGGACATTCTAACATATGCCCTCGCCTTGGAAAGGATCGGTCGAGAAGGAACTGGAGTCCGAACATTTCTCTCAGGCCACGTTTCACTTGGCCAGATGACCGTGCAAAAATGGGGGAACGAGGAACAGAAACAGCGCTATCTTCCCCAAGCGACAAGAGGAGAAAAAGTAATGTGCTTTGGGCTCACAGAGCCAACCGCGGGCAGCGACCCCGCCTCGCTACGAACATCCTTTGAAGACAAGGGAACCTATTACCTCCTGAATGGAAGCAAAGCCTGGATATCTAACGGAAGCATATCCGACATCTCTGTCATATTCGCCTATCCAAAAGGCAAACATGATGGAATGTGCGCCTTCATCGTCGAGAAAAGTTTCGAGGGCTACTCAGCCCAGCAACAGAAACACAAACTAGGGATGCCGACCTCAGACACTGGATCGATCTTCCTCGACAACTGCAGAGTCCCAAAGGAGAATCTACTCGGTTCCCCTAGAAAGGGGCTTAGTGTCGCATATTCGGGATTGATGAGTGGCAGACTCAGTGTCGCCGCAGGATGTTTGGGAGTCATTGAAGATTGCATTACCGAGGCGGTCAACTATTCAAAGCAAAGAATTCAGCATGGGAAACCAATCGGAAAACACCAACTCGTCCAACGCCACATAGGAATAATGTCAACGAATCTGGAGGCCGCGAAGAACCTAGTATACAAAGCGGCACTGCTCAAACAACGTAGCGATGAACAACCAGAGGATAAGGAGATCCGTGAACGAGCAGACATACTCATCGCCCAAGCGAAATATTTCGCGTCAAACGCGTCCTTTGACGCTGCCGACAGAACAGTTCAGATATTCGGGTCAAGCGGCTACAGCTTCGAAACAAGAGCACCCAGACACTTGGTAGACACAAGAGTGTGCCGGATCTACGAAGGAACTGACGAGATCATGGTGCAGAAGATCGCGGTGAACCTCCTCGGGCAAGACTTCGAAGCATATCGATAGCTCCGTCCCGTCTGGGAGCGGAGCATAGATCCAACGCTAGTTCCGTGTGGATACTCCACTTTTGGGTATCCTTATTTTCCAGAACGCCTAGTCTAGCGCTTGGATTCGTAACAGAGTCTGTTTCTTCTAGGGGCTTGCTAGCATGAACCAAATGTCTCGAAAAACGCTGACGATAGCGGTTCAGTCAATTCTCAACATTTTCCTAGCTGCTTGGCTCTACAGCGAATATCTTCATAACAGGTTCATGCAAGACTACCTGGCCAACACATTTGCTTCGGTTAGCATCGCTGTCCCGATTGGACTATTGGCTTCCGCGGCCATTGCCGGAGGCTCTTTCACGGCCTACTCAAGAAGACACCAAGTGAGTATCGGCAACGGATCACACCATCTCAAGGCAGAGATGTTAGCAGGAACGGAAGCCACCGTATCAGTCCTGGACACATGTCCATTCTGCAGCGTGCCACTCAAGAACATCTCGGAGAACCGTTTCCAATGCAGGAAATGCCGAAGATACTTCAAGAAATAGCGGAACTCCATTCTAAGAGACGGATCCACTGGCAAGGTTTCTTAGTGGGCTTAGAACATCCAAGAGAGAAAGAGCACTGAATATGCAGAGACCTACAGTTCTCCTCGACGAACAGCTATTTGGCCTAGACGAATATCTTAGGGATCTCGAATGGATAACAGCTAAGGTGAGACCCGGAGTCACTGGCGATGAGGTCGTCAATCTTGCCAAGGAGAACAAATACATCGTAGTCAGTCTTGACAGAAAGCTTCTCAGCAGATGCCGAGTAATGGGTATCCCAGCAGTAGACTTGGGGCTTGAAGTGCTGGCCAAGATCGTCCACGAGTCGTTAGAGAAGATCATATCTAGCCGCTAGCGCCCCTGAGGCCTTGCGAGTTCTTGGAGAGAACATCCGCCCTTGAATGTTGAGAAAGAGGATGACGATTCTTCTCAGTATCTGCAGGAAGCATGTTACTATCTGCTGAAGAAGGGTCTGACCCTCGAACAGGTATCCAAAGCCCTCGAGGTTTCAGAGCAAGAAGCAACTCGGCTTTATCAGGAATTCGAATCAAAGATAGCTTCTGGGAAAAGAGAGGAGAATGAAATCGACAGGAACCTCTGGGAGGATGTCTACAACGACTCCGTCGGCAACGAGAAGATAACCTTCGTGAGGGACAACGGATTCTATCATTGCAGACGCGATGACCTCGACAAGATGGACTCTCCCGCCCTGATGGCGATCTTTGAGACCAGCAAGAAATTCCTCGATTTTGACATGTACAGACGATACTTGGACAGCAAGCCGCCGGTCGGGTACGATCCGATGGCAATGCAAAGGCAGATCAAACGGGCTGTGGATTTGATTGAGCAGATATTGAAACAGAGATGGGAAAGTGGAGAGACGAAAAAGAATGACAGCCTGTCGCGCTAACTCTCCATTTGCGCATGGATGGGACTAGAGCTAAACCCGATAAACCCCGAGACCCGGCCCTAAAGGGAGTCAGAGTTGTCACTAGAAGGATTCGAAGTCGCAGTAGTCGGAGCCGGCCCAGCCGGAAGCGCAGCCGCACTCACCCTCGCCCGAGAAGGGGTCCAAGTTCTACTAGTTGAACGCGGAACATTTCCCGGTTCAAAGAACGTCTTTGGTGGACGTATCTACAGCTACGCCCTCAAACGTCTCCTTGGAGACCAGTGGAAAGACGCGCCGGTAGAGCGCTTCATAAGAAAAGAGGGAATCACCTTCATGACAGTGGACAGCTCGTTCAGTATCGAATACGAAGCGAAAGACCCGAAAGGAAGCTTCACCGCCGTCCGCGCAAAGTTCGACAAATGGTTGGCCGAGCAGGCTGAGAAAGCCGGGGCATCTCTAATAACGGATTCAAGAGTAGACGACCTCATAATCGAAGGCGGGCGTGTCAAGGGAATAATCGCGGGACAGGACAAGATTCCTTCCGATGCCGTGATCGCATGTGATGGAACCACAACAAGCCTCGCCCGCAAAGCAGGACTCGCCAGCATGCTAGAACCTCAAGAAGTATCGATGGGCATGAAGGACGTCATTGACCTACCGGCTGACAAGATCGAGGAACGCTTTGGTCTTGAACCGGAAGAGGGAGCCGCCCATGTATTCGTTGGAGAATGCTCGGGCGGACTTCGAGGCGGAGGCTTCCTGTACACCAACAAAGACAGTCTGGCCTTAGGAATGGTCGTCGGCGCAGACGATGCATCAATGAAAGCGATCCCTTCCCACACTGTGATGGATAAGCTACGAAACCACCGGAAAGTCAAGCGGTTCATAAGGGACGGGAAGACGATCGAGTACGACGCTCACATGATCCCCGAAGCTGGACCTAAGATGTTGACGAGATCCTACACAGGAGGCATGCTCGTAGCAGGGGACGCAGCTGGGCACCTGCTCAACAATGGTTACACTTTCAGAGGAGTCGATATGGCAATCGTCTCCGGCGTTGCCGCGGCTCAAACAATACTTGAGGCCCGCAAGAGGAAGGACTATTCAGCGCAATCGCTCCAAGCCTACGAGCGGAAGCTGAGAGAGGAGCCGGCCCTCAAAGACATGTATACTTTCAGCAAAGTGCCAAGATACCTACGCAAAAACAGGCTCTACAATGTCTACCCCGAGCTAATTTGCAACGCTGCGGAGGCAGTCTATCGCGTTGATGGGAATGGAAAGCGAAAAATCTACAAGGAGCTGAGAGCTCAGACGAAAGGTAAGGTATCCACAATCACCCTAATCCGCGATCTTCTTGCTGGAGCGAGGACATTCTAGACATGTCTGAGAAGCAAGAGGAAATCAGTCTTGACAAACGTTTGGCCCTGGTGAGCTTCAACAAAGACCCGGAGCCATTCATTGTAGTTGACACGAAACTCTGCCAACAATGCGAAAAGAAGCCATGTCTCTACATCTGCCCAGCTCAGGTATACTCCTGGCAAGACCAGCTGAACTACAATACCGAGGGATGCATGGAAACGGGCGCTTGCCTGATCGTTTGTCACAAGATAGGAGCCAAAGCCATAAGCTGGAAGTACCCCTCCGGCGGAAAGGGAGTAAGCTTCAAGCTAGGTTGAGCCTGGAAACCCTCTTAACCAGCAACCTAAAGCCTCCGCAGTCAGGAAATCACGAATGACCAGCCAAATGGTAGAAATAGCCCACGAACCGCTGAAACGGATCGTCGTCCGAGAACTCGTCAAATACGATAATCCACAACAACTCGTGAACGCGTTGTCGTTCATCATGAAGATGGGACAACCCGTTTTACTAACATGGGCAGAGAATATGGTGTTTGTATCTCAGCCAATCCCGCCATCCGACATGCCAGAGGAATATGCCCGGGGGGAACTCTACATAGCGTCAATAAGCTACGCGCCCATGGCAGAGTTCGTTCACAATGTGAAGTCAGGAAACATTGAGATGCCTGTCATCGACGTGTCTCGAAGCCCACTTAGCCAAGAACTCGCAAGATTCCTAAAGACAAAACTAGAGGACACCTAACAAACCCAGTTCAGCTCTTGCCGTAATACTTCCTCATTTCCTGAGTGAGAGCCGGGACAACCTCGAAAACATCCCCCACGATCCCATAATCTGCGAATCCAAAAATGGGTGCCTCGGGGTCCTTGTTTATCGCGACTATCACCTTCGAGTTTATCATGCCAACTCTGTGTTGAATGGCTCCAGAGATGCCGCATGCGATGTAGAGCGTCGGGGAGACAGTTCTACCCGTCTGTCCAACCTGGTCCGAGTGAGGTCTCCATCCAGCGTCGACGGATGCTCTCGATGCCCCGACGACACCGCCCATGACACTGGCAAGTTCCTCCAGAATCTTGTAGTTCTCAGGTCCTCCCATTCCTCTTCCCCCGGAAACGATGACTCCTGCCTCAGTAAGATCCTGCTTTTTCGATCCGCTGGTGACGAATTCTTTCACGACCATCCTTGAGGTTGGCTTCTCGAACGAGATGGAATCGACTGACGGACTGATTGCAGGAACTCTCTCTTTGGCGGTGAATACATTTGGGCGAAGAGTTGCAACCTTGGGATTTCCTCTCATTTTGACTTTCAGCAATACCTTGCCTGCATAAGCAGGGCGGGTTGCAATGAACTGATCGTCTCTGATTTCCAGCTCAGTGCAGTCTGCTGCCACGACGGTGTTAAGATGGATTGCGAGACGGGGCGCTAGGTCCTTGCCGGTCGAAGTGGCTGGGAGAAGGATGACGCTCGGGTTGACCTTCTTCGCCAAGTCGAGAGTGATTTGTCGATAAAAGTCTGGTTGAAAGAGTTTCAACGTTTCGTCGTCGGCGACCGAAACTTTGTCCGCGCCGAACTTGCCGAGAGAACTTGCCTGGGCTCTTATTTCGTGTCCGATGGACAGTGCGTGTACCTCTCTCTTTGACAGATCGGCTAGCCGTCGGGCCTCTGTTACTGCTTCGAAGGCTGACTTTCGGAACTCGCTTCCCGAGGACTCTGCGAAGACGAGTATCGGGCCTTGCATTTGCTAGATCACCTTTGCCTCTTCGTGTAGAACCTTGACCAATATCGGAACCGCTTCAACACCCTTCCCTAGGACCCTGCCTGGGGGTCGAGGAGGAGGGTATTGAACTGAGATCGTCTCTAGAATGCCGGGAAACTGTTGAGGTTCTTTCACGAGAATGGGTTTCTTTCTCGCCGCAACCAATTCTCTGAGCGACGCGTATCGGGGAACCGTCAGGTCTTTCTCAGCGGTAAATGCTGCCGGAAGCGTAGCTTCGACAATGATTCCTCCTCCTTCAACTTCTCGATGAGCTACCGCTTTGCCAGTCGAGATATCGAGTTTGACGATTTGAGTGACACATGGAATTCCGAGAAGTTCAGCTACCATTGGCCCAACTTGTTGATTGTCATCATCAACACCCTTCTTGCCAAACAATAGAATGTCGAATTCGACAGTTTTCAATTCGGCCGCAATTGCCCTAGCAACCGCGCTTGGGTCATCTGGAAAATTTTCGCTCTTGAGATGTATAGCCCTGTCCGCTCCCAGCGCTAGGGCCTTGAGAATTATGTTGGTTGACTTCTCTGGTCCGAGAGTGAGAAGGGTGACTTCTCCGCCGTGCTTCTCTTTTAGCTGCACGCCCTGCTCTAGGGCATATTCCTCATACGGGTTGATTACGAAATCTGCGTCGCTAGTAACAATTGACTTCCCATCTGGCGCTATCTTGATGCGCGTCGCCGTGTCAGGAACTCGCCGTACGCACACGACAACTTTCAGTTCTTAGCCGCCTTGCAGGGTCCCAAATTGGGCCGAAGAATAAGGTTTCCTTGAATAGATCGGGCTCCTGTACTAATTATGGTAAACAGTTAAAGCTCGGAACGATGCCAGCTAGTAGGGTTTAACATGGCTCTGACAGACCCAATCAACATCTTACTGATACTTGGCGTGTTGGCAGTCATACTGATCTGGGGCCCACAGAAGATACCTGAGCTAGCGAGGTCCATTGGAAGGGCACGTAAGGAATTCGACGACGCCTCAAAGGGACTCACAAACCCTACGGCTCCTCTTCAGCAAGGAGTTTCCGTCTCAGACCCATTGATAGATACCGCACAGAAGCTCGGGATCAATACCCAAGGCAAAACTCGTCAAGAGATATCTGACGAGATCGTTAACGCGGCAAAATCAAAGTAGTCGAACTAGATCAGACTGGCCATTAGGCCTTAACATTACTCGGGATGGGGCCAGTTAAGTAGACATATGATCTTATGACGCGTTAACTAGGCCAGCAGAGGATATCAGAAGCTCTTGCCTGAGGATGAATCTCACGAAAGAGTTCAACCTCTTTGGGACCATATATCAGAGCTTTCAAGACGAGCAAAAGTTTGGATCTACTCCTTTGTAGTCGCGACACTCTTCTACCTGCTTGTCCCATCCGATCTTTCTTTTCTGCAGAATCCATTCCAAGTCTACAAACCGATTATCGTATCCATACTTGGCGGCATCAAAACGAGGCTATTGCCGTCGGGATATACTCTGATAGGCGGAACCGTTACAACTCCTCTGGAAATAATCCTTGTAGCTGCTGCGGTCTTCGGATTTGCCACAAGTGTTCCTGTGCTCGCGTATGAAATCTACAAATTCATAGATCCAGCTATCAAGCCCAGCGAGAAACAGTCAGTCTACCCGTTCGTTACAGCATTTTCGATTCTATTCTTCGTAGGCGCTGCGTTCGCGTTTTTCGTCCTCCTGCCATTCGTATTCTACTTCTCTCTACCATTCTTCAATGGTCTCGGAATATCTCCTTTCATCTTCGCGGACCAATTCTACAACCTCATTTTCTTCGTCGTCGTCGCGTCTGGATTCGCTTTCACGATCCCCGTCTTCTTCGTCCTCCTGGTCAAATTGCATGTTCTCGGCACCAATATGCTCACCAAGAATCGAAAATATGTCTGGGCAGTAACTTTGATTCTAACTGCGATTGCTTCGCCGGATGGCGGCCCCTTAGCAGACATTGCTCTATTTGTTCCGATAATCATACTCCTTGAAGGCTCAATCTGGTACGCAAAGCGATACGAAAAAGGGCGCGACGAAGAAGAACCGAAGAGCATCATCAGTAAAACAACCTGCACATTCTGCGGTGGAGACATGGACTCAACCGGAGTGTTCTGCGGCCGCTGCGGAAAAGCAAGGCTCTAACACCTAACTAGAATCCCTTCGTCGGAAGGCCTCCAAATCGGTTAAAAGAGGCGGTTCAGATTTGGAACCAGATGATGAAATTCCGCAAAAACAATGCGGACGGAGCGTTCTCAGCCGACGCAATGACGAACGACATCGGGCGGGCTGATAATTGGACCTTGTCCGCCCGACTCCTATCCTTCCGAAATTTCATCACAAACTGTGGTTATGTCCCAAGGATCCATGGCGAATTGTTGTGATGGCTGACGATCCCAAACAGATTCGAAGAAATATTATAACCGGACCAAAGAGAGATTTCCGCGGGACTCGCCCACCAATCCTAAGACGATTCATTTGATAACGCCAAAGTCGCAGCTGCTTCCTGAGCTTGGTCAACTTATTCGCAGAATTCCATTTCTGCTGACGACGGCAAAGGAAAACTCCAAGGCATCACTCTACGGCGAAAAGTATCTCAAACGACTCCTATGGTATTTGTTCGCTGGAACACGCGGAGGACCAAGTAGGGCTGAGATTATCAAAGCTCTTCAGAATCGCCCGTGTAACGCCAATCAGCTTGCGCAGATTCTACATGTGGATTACAAAACTATCCAGCACCACGTTAGGGTTCTAGAGGAGAATGACTTGATCGTTCCATCGGATAAGGGGACGTACGGTGCTGTTCTCTTTCTTACTCCCAAGATGGAAGAAGCGCTTCCGATCCTCGACGAGATTTGGAGCAGAATTGGAAGAAGAAAGATAAACGAAACGAAGACGGAGTAGAGTGACCGAGCTTGGGTTTTGCACTGTGGGCTAGCGCAATAGTAGCCTTCGCGAACATAGCCATGACCCTTGCGCTGCTGGCAATTTACCTCGGGACATATAGAAAGGTCAAATCTTCCTTCACCATGGGTCTAGTTCTCTTCGGAAGCTTTTTCGTAGTGCTAAACCTAGCAATTCTCGTATTCTGGCTCTTTCTCTTCGAAAATGTGAGTTCAGCCGGCACCCTAGTGGATCAAGCCTCAACCTACATGCTCCTTGTGAATGTAGGGGAAGCCCTCGCTCTGGCAAATCTGCTAAGAGTGACATGGAAATAGTATAGGAACCCGGACCTCCCGCGACCATTCTGCTCAGCAAGCATCGAACCGTTGAGAAACCTGCTGCAAAAGTCCCGCAATATAGTGAACTGCAACCGTTTGTTCTCCGAGAGACGGCTTCGCTGCCGATTCTCCGTAAGCAGCCCTCTGCAGCTATCTCTAGGTAGAATATGGGTTAGATTCCGGGGAGATTTGGAAAAACCGTTAAGAAGCGATCCGAGCCATGTCAGCCAGAACTCCTCTTGAAAGAGAATAAGAAGACTGGCGAGGAATTTGAGTCCGAACAGGACTCGAACAACAAGATATCCCGAAGAGACTTCTTGAAATATGGTGTCGGAGCTGCCGCGGTGGCGGCAGGGGCCACAGCCCTCATGGGCAGGATACCCATCCCAGCGGAGCAGCCGAAAACGCCCGCGGCGAACGATAGCGCGGAGCCGATTGTCGCCTCTGTAAGCGGTGATCAGCTAACGGTCATGAATGGAGCGGTTTCTGTGAAGGTAAAGGATGCAGGATTGGCCGCTCAGATTGCAGACAAGCTACGGGGAGGGAACTAGACAATGACATCCCACAGGGAAGCCCCCAAGATTTCGAAGGATCCGGTCGCTGACAACACCGACCTGTACGCCTTTGTTAGCCCCGACAAGCCTGACACGGCAACCATTCTGGCCAACTACATTCCATTGCAGGAACCTGCCGGGGGCCCCAACTTCAACACCTTCGGGGACGACGTACTCTATGAGATTGTGATAGACAACAATGGCGACGGAATAGAGGACATAACCTACCGGTTCAGATTCAAGACCACGATCGGAAATCCAGACACTTTCCTCTACAACACTGGTCCCATCGGCTCCCTCACTGACTCCTCGTGGAATGTGAAGCAGTTCTACTGGGTTACAAAAGTAGTCGGACCCCGCAGGACAGGCGTATCCACAATTCTGGGCAGTAACCTCCCAACCCCGCCCGTCAATATTGGACCACGATCAACACCGAATTATACAGACCTAGCAAACGCGGCCATCAATACCTTGAGCGATGGCTCGACCGTATTCGCCGGCCAGAGAGACGAAGCCTTCTTCGTAGATCTTGGATCGATATTCGACCTGGGAACGCTCAGACCGGTCCAGAACTTCCACCTCATACCTACACCGGCCGCTCCAGGCGTCGATGCGACAAAAGGGTTCAGCGTTCATTCTATCGCGCTACAAGTAGCCAAGAATAAATTGACATCAGATGGATCAAACCCCACCGATCCATTAGGAAAGAACTCAACAATCGGAATATGGGCATCAGCAAGTAGACGAAGAGCTGTAATCCTTCCAACAGGCGGAGACAATGCGCCTTCAGGCGACAACGAATCTGACGCAGTCGTGACTGGACCTTTCACGCAAGTTTCCCGGTTAGGAATGCCTTTGATCAATGAGGTAATAATCCCGTTGGGAAAGAAAGATTTCTGGAACACATCGCTTCCTAGGTTCGACTCCCAGTTCCTCCAATACTACCAGACACCCGAACTTCAGAAGCTGCTCCCGGTGCTCTACCCAGGAGTCTTCCCGAACCTGGCAGCGGTAACTGAATCGCGCGCAGACCTCATCGCAATACTCTTGACAGGAATACCAGCGGGCATAATTCCAGGATTCCAAAACTTCACAGGGCCCCTCCAAGCTGACTATCTCCGCCTCAATCTTGCCATCCCTCCGAACAACACCAACCCCAGTCGGTTGGGACTAGTGGGTGGGGACCCGGCAGGATTCCCTAACGGGCGAAGAGTACTAGACGACGTCGTGGACATCGAAATCAAGGCGATTGCCGGCGCGACTCTGCCACTTGTAGACAAGAACTTCACGACCGACAGTGCCGTCAGCCTAGTAACCCAAGGCATCCCACTCGGAAACCCCGTCCAACCACCCAATACCGCGCCGTTCCTGTCAGTGTTTCCCTACCTACCGCACCCAGTCCCCGGCTACGAACACTCTCACGACCCCTAGTCTTGACTAATGTGTGGCTTTTACGGCCACACTTTCCTCTATTTTTCAAAACCAGTTCCATGATGTGTCGTGACGGCTCTACGACTTTGAACCGAAATCTCATTCCTCATCTTTGAGATCCGGATTAGAGAAGGAGTCAGAGACCTAAGCTAGATAAGAATTAGTTTTCAGAGAATCATTTCAAAAGTCTTATTCAACCGTAGTTCTACGCTGCTTGGATACCAGTTGCCCTGTACAGTTATTGTCGGCGGGTTCTTCGGAGACGAGGGGAAGGGGAAGATAGCCGCTTATCTAGCAATGAAGGACAAACCCGACATATGCGTTAGAGGCGGGAATGGACCGAACGCGGGACATACTGTGATCCACGGTGGAGTCCAGTACTCTCTTAGGCTCATCCCAAGCGGCTTCGTCAACCCCTCGACACGCCTCCTCATCGGACCCGGGGTCCCTGTCGACCCGGCCGTCTTA
>Ga0209471_1001451_pt1 | contig 14075 bp, 14 predicted proteins | sample GraSoiAngelo_128_FD_185885 | JGI IMG/M metagenome (GOLD analysis project Ga0209471, IMG submission 185885) | Grasslands soil microbial communities from the Angelo Coastal Reserve, California, USA - 14_0927_12_20cm (SPAdes) (version 2) | ecosystem: Environmental > Terrestrial > Soil > Grasslands ...
CCTCGGCGCCGCTCGAGACCGATGCCCCGCTCAAGAAAACCTGCGGCGGCTGCGATGCCTGCTTGCGCGTCTGTCCCACCGGGGCCCTGGTCGCGCCGGGCGTCCTCGATAATCGCCGCTGCATTTCCTTCTGGACGATCGAACACCGCGGCATCATCCCACTCGACATTCGACCGATGATCGGCGACTGGATCTTCGGTTGCGACCTCTGTCAGGAGATCTGTCCGGTCAATGCTCGGCCGGCGGCGCCCGACGCGACGGCGCTCGCCGCCTTCGGGCCAGTCATCGAGGCTCGGCCCCGCCTCGAGGAACTGCTGACACTCGACGACGCGGCATTCCGCCGCCACTTTCGCGAGAGCGCGTTGTGGCGAACGCGACGCACCGGACTGCTTCGCAATGTGTGCATCGCCCTGGGCAACGTCGCCGATCGCGGCTCCGTGTCGGCGTTGGCGGGCGCCCTCAACGACCCGGAGCCGCTCGTCCGCGGGCACGCGGCGTGGGCCTTGGGCCGACTCGGCGGCACGAGCGCGGCTGCCGCCCTGGAGGAGGCGCTTAGCCGCGAGCCCGACGCTTGGGTGCGGGACGAGTGCCGGCTGGCGTTGCAGGCGTGCGGGCCACGCGCCGTCCCGTCAGCGGTTTGATCGCGCTACCTTCCTCCGCCCGCGCCAGCATGAAGAGTAGGTCCGACAGCCGATTCGCGTAGCGCACCACCTCGGGGTTGCGCAATTGTCCAGCTTGCTGCAGGCCAACGATGCGTCGCTCGGCGCGACGCAACACGGCGCGCGCGACGTCGAGGGCCGCGGCCGCCGGCGTGCCACCCGGGATGACGAACGCATCCGGCAGCGGGACCCGGCGCTCGAGGTCGTCGATCTCGGTCTCCAGCCGGCTGGTGACATCCGGCGTCACCACCATGAAATGCTGCTGCAGCTTGTCGTACTCGGCCGCGTCCGTGGCCAGCTCGGCGCCGACCGTGAAAAGCTCGCTCTGGACCCGCAGGATGATGGCGTGTCGGCCGCGGTCTTTGATCAGCGCCCGCGCCACCCCCAGGGCGGAGATCGCTTCGTCGACCGCGCCGTAGGCTTCGGTGCGCGGGTCGGTTTTTGAGACACGGCCGCCGTAGAGCAGCCCGGTCTCTCCCCCGTCCCCCGTCTTGGTGACGATGCTCTTGCGTGCCATAGCCGTGGCCTCAGGCGACGCCGCGGGTCGCCAGGTCCCGCATCCAGCGCTGGAGCACCTGGCGATGGCTGGGAAAGGCGATGGGCGGCAGGCCATTGGGTGCGAACCACCCGACTTCCTGCACCTCGTCACCCGCCGCGGGCTCACCGCCGATCAGCCGCGCGCGGTACGGAAGGAAGACGATCCCCTCGTCGTCCACGACGATGTGCTGGACCGGTAACAGCTCGAGCGGTTCGACCTCGACCTGCATCTCTTCGCTGCACTCGCGAACCAGCGCGGCTTCCGGATGTTCATCCCAGTCGACGTAGCCGCCAGGCAGTCCCCACAGTCCCCGGCCTGGCTCGATGTCACGCCGGCCGAGGAGGACGCGCCCGCCATCTTCGATCAAGGCGATGACGACGACCTTGGGATTGCGGAAGAAGATCCGGTCGCATTTGGTACAAGCCCGCAGATACTGCTTCGCCACCAGCCGCGGCTCGGTCTTCGACCCGCAGCTGGAGCAATAGGCGATCATCGGTTGCGGCTGAGGCGCCACCCGGCGGGGACGACGATGGCCGCCGCCGCCAGCTTGATCGCGTCCCCGATCAAGAAGGGAAAGAGCCCGAAGTCGAGCACTTTCGACTCAGGGACGAAGTGCGCCAGCCAGAGCAGCCCGAAAAAGTAGATGGCCGCCTCTCCGGCGATCATGGCGACCACGGTGCGGGGCAGGTCCTTCGTCCACCCCATGTCGGCGAACCACCCCACGACAAACGCTGCCGCTACGAAGCCCGCGAGGTAGCCGTAGGTCGCGGCATTGGCCGGGGCCACCGCGAAAACCGGCAGGCCAAGCATGCCCTCGCTGATGTAGAGGAGCATGGTCGCGCTGCCCAATCGCGCCCCCAGCAGTGCGCCACACAACAGGACCGCAAACGTCTGCCCGGTAATGGGGACCGGCGTGAAGGGCAGCGGAATGGCGACGTGCGCCATCAACCCGGTGAAGAGGCTGAATCCGACGACCAGGCCGAGGTCGCTCAAAAACGATCGCTCCGGAACCCACTGACGCGCGAGCGTAGTCGTCGCCGATGCCTGTCGCACGGGGAAATCCTAACGCGTCAGACGACCGCGGAACGGTGTCCGCTCACGCCGTCGACTAATTTGTTCCGGCGAGGACCTTCTCGAACTCCGGCTTTGGAGTCAGCAGCGAGAGGTCCTCTTCGGTGAGAGGACTCGACTCCAGCGTCCGGCCGGCCTTGGCCGCCGCCACGATCTCGTCTTTGTGCAGGCGGATCCGGCGGGCGCCCAGCGGACACTTGAGGTATTCGGCCATCGGCTCGTCGCAATAGCCGAGTCGCTGGTCCCCGCATTTCGGCTGCACCGGCTTGGCCAGCTCCGGGAATTTGGCCTTGAGCGCGTTGCGGGCCCTCGCCCACATGTGCCGAATCTCCCACTGCGCTCGCCAGCACAGGCGCAGATCCGCGATGTGGAGGAACTCTTCGAAGTTCACCGTGAAGGTGAGGTTCGTCGAGGCGGCGTTGGGAAGGAGAAAGCGGGCATCTTCCGCGGGGACGCCCGCCTTGAGCGCCTGGTCATAGAGTTCGCCGACGCGGTGCATGAACGCCAGGTACTCTTCGCGCAGGCCGGCTTGCTCCCACGTTTCCGGCACGACATACGGAAAGTCGGCTTCCTTGAAGGCGTAATAGCGCTGCGACTGCTGGTCGAAGGTGATGCCGTTGTTATGGCGCACCAACTGGTGGCTGGCGGAGCGGGAAAGACCACTGACCGCGAACGTGAAATACACCTGGGTGCGTGGCGAGGAATGGCCGCTCTTCAATTTGTCGAAGATGAAGGCCTTCATCTTCTCCTGGGTAATCTTGCCCGACTCGATGTCGGCCCAGATCTCCTGTGGGGTAAAGCGCGAGTAGCAGGTCCTGAACGCGACGTACATCACCCGGACCGGATCGGGCGTGTGCGTCAGCAGCTGGACATCGATCGCGGTTTCCATCCGGGGCCGTCCTATTGTGCGACTCCACAACATGTTGTGTCAAGGTCAACTTTTATCCCCAATCTGTGGAAATCTTGGGGAGAAAGTATCATGGTCGAAGATGCCGGTCACCGAGGCAGATTTCAACCTCCAGGGGCGCGTCGACAACTACCGCGAACGCCTGTTCCAGCTGCTGACCGCCCTCGACGCCATGGTCCAGGAGCAGCTCGCCGCACTCAACCGCGAGAAGCTGGGGGGCCGCGGGCGGCTGGCTTATCAGGGTCGTCCCCCGCGCTGGACGCTCGCCTGGAAGAACAAGGGGCACCGCCTCTATGAAGTCAACCTGATGGCCTTCGCCCAGGGCGGCGCCTGGGTGATCCATGGGCGGATGGGCCTCGATCGCCCTTTTGCCAACCTCAAGAGCATCCGCGAGCGTGATGAGACCGCGCTGCGCCAGGAGATCCTGGACCAGCTCGCCACCGACGAGGCCGTCCTCTAGCGCCTCGCGATCGTCTCCGCCAGAACAGTCGCGTCCTCGCCGACCCCGAGCAACGTGGCCGACTTGCGCTTGCGCTGGAAATGCACGCCCATGAAATGCAGTCCGGGGACGACCGTGCTCGACCCGTCCTGCTGGATCGGGAAACCACCAGCGTCGAACGCCTGCGGAAGCTTCACCCAGCTGGCGTAGTCAGGTCGAAACCCGGAGGTAAAGATGACGGTGCCAAACTCCGCAAGCGGCAGCGTCTCCGGGCTGTCCGCATGAAATGGCGGCGGTGGAATCATCTCGGGAGGTCGAGTTGATGCCGCCGCACATGTCTTGCGGATCAGCTCGCACACGTCGGCATACCGCGCGTCGCCAAAGGCCACCGACTCGCTAATGTCCCGCGCGAAATGCGCCCGGCCGTCAGCCACAGCCATGAAACGGCCCAGCAGCTGGACGCCCTGCGCTTGCAGCGTTCGGAAGTTCAAGTCGCGACCTCCTTGGCGGCCGCTCATCTGCGGGTTGGCCAGCAGACGCGCCTGGCGGCTCGGCAGATCGGTCAACTTGATATCAAAGAAGGGCGTTCCGTTTAGCCAGGCAATGGTGTCGCGACCCTCCAGCCGGCGCGGAACCCAGGGGGCGCGACCGCACGCCAGCGATACATCCCGGCCAGACTCGAAGATCTCCTCGGCCAGTTGGCAGCCTGTCTGACCGCTGCCGACAACAAGCACCTTTCCAGTTGGCAGCGCGCCAGGGCTCACGTAATCCTCGGCGTCGATGGCATGGACCGAGGCCGGTAGCTGAGCGGCGGCCGCTGGCCGGTGTGGTTTTTGGTATCCACCAGACGCGAGAACGACGGCTCTCGCCCGAATGTCCCCTGAAGACGTTCGAAGAAGAAAGTCGCCCTCGTCCCGAGGCTCAAGACTGGTCACCGCTACGCCCTCGCGTACCGGCGCTTGAAAACGCTCTGCGTAGGCGACGAGGTGACTGACGATCGCGTTCTTAGGCATGAATCCGTCCGGATCGTCGCCGCGGTAGCGGCCGCCGGGCAGCTGCACGGTCCAGTTGGGTATGACGAGGCAGAAGCTCTCCCAACGCCCGCGCCAGGTCTCCCCCACCCGGCCCCGCTCGAGAACGATATGCTCGACGCCTGCAGCGTCGAGCTCATGGCTGAGCGAAAGTCCGGCCTGTCCCGCGCCGACGATGGCAACATCAACGGCTGAGCTCATCGACGCGGATTGTAGCGGCGCTAGGCGCCGAACCTGAAGCTGGCGATCAGCTTATCCCCCGTACCAGCAAGAGCGTCCCTCGTGGCCGGCGTCGTGGATAGAAACTGGATTGAATAGCAGCTTGCGCTGTGCATTCCCCAGACGCCAATGATGTAGCCGGCTTCACCCCCGCTCGGGGTCATATTGATCACGTACCTGGTCGTCGCCACGCTGTCTAGTGTTGTCGGCGATTGGCGGACCACGTACTTGGACACGTAGGACGGAGGGCATGGCCCCGTGGGATTCGGCTGGACCTCAACGGTCACCCACACCCCGCGGGCGGTCATTTCCAGCGGCGCACCAACCCGTTCGTTCGAGAAGTACTTCTGCGTGTCTGGCGCCCCGGCATTATCGAGGTCGAACCAATCGGCGGGGTAGTCGATGGAGTAGCCCCAACGCGCACTGAGGTAAGTCTTCCAGCCCGGTTGAGCGGTGTGGCTTGGCGACGGTGTGCCGCTCGGCGACACCGACGTGGTCGCACCGGGCGAGCCGGTCGACTGGTTGCTGCCACAGCTCGCGAGCGCGAGGCCGAGTGCCACGAGAAGGCCACCGCCAATCGACCTCATCGCAGAAGTCAGCCCTTCCAGAGGACGGCGCGGGTCAGGCCCGCGTCGCCATCCTTGATGCGCAGTGGTAGCGCCGCTATCTGCCACCGACCGGGGGGGACCTTGAACAGGTCGAGCCCCTCGAGTATTGGAATGCCGGCGCCGAGCAGTCGATGGTGCGTCGGCGCACCCTCGACGGCGAAGCCCTCGATCGAGAGATAATCGATGCCGACGAGCTGGACGCCGCGATCCACCATCCAGTCGGCGCCATCGGCGGCCAGATACACGAAGTCGGTCCGAAAGGCCCGCGCCGGGTGCCACAAGCCGGAATTACTGGTGCGCAGCAGGATGCGACGGGTGCCGCGCGGGATGCGCGCCCGATCTAGATCGGCGGCGCCGATCCCGCCGCGGACGCGTCGCAGGTCGGCGACCCACGCCGGGCCGATGAAGCGCGCGAGGTCAACACGGTCGATGCCGATCGCACCCTTGATGAAGTGATTCGGCGCGTCGACATGCGTGCCCGTGTGCGATCCAAGGCAGAGCTCGCTGACATCGACCCCATCCTTCCGTAAGGTCTTGAATGGTCGGAGGCGCACTGGCGGGTTGCCGCGATAGACCGTCATGGCATCACGGATCGGAATGCTGATGTCGACGAGCTTCATTCGGTCAGGATAAGGCGAGCGTATGACGAAGCACTTCGGCGACGCTCCATGCCTGGGCGATACAGCCCACCGGCCGGTAGGGCGGCTCTGACTCGAAGATCTCGCTGATGGTCCCCAGCCCGGCGTCCAGGAGGTGCGCCGTAAAAGGTTCAAGCAACCGACGTACCGTGGGGCCCTCGCCGTCGAGGCGCTGCTTGGCATCGAGATACGGTCCCAGCAGCCAGGGCCAGACCAGGCCCATGTGATAGGCCGCGTCGCGGGCGCGTTGATCGCCGCGGTAGGTGGACTGGTATCGAGGGTCATCGGGGCTGAGGGTGCGCAAGCCATACGGTGTCAGGAGTTTCGCGGTGACCACATCGAAGGCGCGGCGAGCCGGATCGCCCTCGATCAATGGATACACCAGCCCCAATGCGATGACCTGGTTCGGGCGCAGGCTGGGGTCGTCACCCTCGGGCGCGTCGACCACGTCGTAGCAGTAACCACCGTCCGCGAACCAGAACCGTTCCTGCGCCGATGAGTAGGCGTGCGCCGCCATCTGACGATAGGGGCCGGCCGGCCGCATCGCGCGCTCACACCAGTCGGCCATCAGCCGCAGCGCGTTGTACCAGAGCGCGTTGATCTCGATGGGCTTGCCCCGGCGGGGTGTGACGACCCAGTCCTGCACCCTGGCATCCATCCAGGTAAGCGCGACGCCCTCCGCTCCACCGGCGAGGAGGCCGTCGACGGGATCCATCCGGATGTTGTGCCGGGTCCCGCGAACATGCCAGTCGATGACGGTTTCCAGCGCCTCCAGCCGGTCGGCGATGAATCGCCAATCGCGGCTGGCGCGGAGATAGGCGGCGAGGGCCTGGAAGAGCCACAGTGTGGCGTCGATGGTGTTGTACTCTGGTCGCTCGCCGCCGTCGGGAAAGCGATTGGGAAGCAGACCCTGGTCCAGATACCGGATGTAGGTGTCGAGCACGGCGCGCGCCTCCCACAGCGTGCCGGGCCGCATGGTAAGCCCTGGCAAGCTGATCATGGTGTCGCGACCCCAGTCGGCAAACCAGTGGTAGCCGGCAACCACGGTTCGCTGCGGGCCTGGCGTCGCATCGCCGGCAATCCGCCGGATGACGCGGAACTGCTCCGCGGCGAGGACCAGCTGGCCAGCCAGGGGATGCTCCATCCCGGGCCCAAGCACGGCATCCTGATGCTGTTGGGCGTCGTGCCAGGATCGCCCGGCGTCCCAGCTCAACGGCGTCGGTTCGGTGGCCAAAATGACAGCCACGTCGGTACCGACGGCGAGCCGGACTTCGACCACGCCCGGCGTGAACAGGTCCTCCTCATCATCGAGCCCGCGCTCGCGTTCCGCGCGGTGGAGCACCCGCCAGTACCAATCCGGCTGGCTGCGGACGGTCGCCGCGGTTCGAACCTCGAGGTGGCTGCGGACGCCGGCGGCATCGATGATCCATCCGTCGCCGGTCTCGCTCATATCGAAAGCGCCCTGGCCATGACGGTGCTGGTGGTAATCGCGATGCGCGAAGAGCGGGCGCAGCTGCAATGTGAGCGGGGCGCCGCTCACCAGCCGATAGGTGACGACGGTCCGCGAAACGGCCTGCTCCATCCAGATCCGTTTCTCGATAATGTCGCCGGCGATGTTCCAGCGGAACACCGGGAGCATGCCGTCGAGTTCAACGGCCTCCAGCTCGCGATAGCCCTGGGGAAAGACCGTGCCATCCCAGTACTCCTGGGCCGAGAGCGGCTGCATGTCGCCGTCGTCAGACCGAACCCATTCTTCGAGAGCGGCCACGAGAACCATCCGCTGCACCGGCGGATTCAAGGCGGCCACCAGCAGGCCGTGGTAGCGCCGGCTGTTGACGCCGGCCACCGTCCCGGAGGCGTAGCCGCCGAGCCCGTTGGTCACCAACCACTCGCGCTGGATGGCCGTCTCGAGATGGCGGCAGGTCTGGGGATCGAGCTGAAGCGCCACGGTGTGGACCTAGCCGGCGGCGATCGTCAGCAGAGTCTTGATGTCCTCTGGCCGCCGGTCGAGTGCCGATAGGAAGTCGCCGAACGGCACTCGCCGGGTGATCAATCGCTCGAAGATTCCGGGCCATGTCTGCTCCGCCTGCTGGAAATGCTCCAACCCCAGTTCGAAGTACCGGCGGTTGGCGTTGACCGATCCAAAGGTCACCCGATTGCCCAGTACCATCTGCAGGTTGATAACGTCGGCCGGGATCTCGATACTGCGATTGCCCGCCGACACGCCGGTGAGGCAGAGAACGCCGTTGGTCCCGAGCTGCGCCATCGCCTCAAAGGCTACCGAGCTGTTGCCGGTGCCTTCGAGAATGAAGTCGATCTGTCCGAGCTCATCCTTGATGCCCGTCACCGGGTGGTCGGCGACGCTCTGATAGGTCGCGCCCAGGTCCGTGAGGATGCGGCCCTGCAGGCTGTCCGGAGCCGACTTCGCGTAGACGTGCACCTCGAGGCCACGCAGCCGAAGCAGAATCGTGGCAAGGATGCCGATTGGTCCGGCGCCGAGCACGACGGCGCGCGCCGGCTGCCACACCATCCGTTCCTGGATCTTCCAGGCCTGATAGGTCGCTTTCTCCACGATGCTCAAGGGCTCCAGCAACACGGCGAAGGGCCGGAGCGCCGGCGGGATCTTGACCATGAACGCCGGGGTCTCGCTGTAGTACTCACCCATGTAGCCGTGGGCGCCCTTGATCCCGCGCTCGGTGTAGGTACCTAACAGGCACATGTCGCTTTCGCCTGCCTGGCAGTTGGGACAGTTGTCCGGGCGACGCACGGTCGAGACCACCAGGTCGCCCGGCCTGAAGCCCGACACCCCATCCCCCACCGCTACGACCAGGCTGAGCGCCTCGTGTCCGATCACCAGGAAGTTCGCGCCGGGTGGAGGCTCGCCGTACAGCCCCTGATTGATCTCGGTGTCGGTGCGGTCGATGCCGACCTCCAGCACGCGCATCAGCGCGGTCCCGCGCGCGATCGTCGGCATCGGAAGCTCCACCTGCCGGGCACTGCCAGGTTGTTTGGGGGTCACCGCCACCGCGCGCATGGTGGCAGTCAACGTCGTGGCCATCGACCTAATAGTAGAAAGGGTGCCTACCGGGTCGCCAGCAGCGCGAGGCGAGGCACCGGTGGCATGAGAAAGAGGCCGGTCTTCAGCCGCACGACTCGATGGAATCCGCTAAGTCGAAGCGCCGCCGAAAATTCCGCGCTAGTGCGCAATTGAAAGGCCGGCGGCAAGCCACTGAGTCGCGCGCTCCAGAACAAAAGAGCCGATCGTGGGCTCTTTTCGAATTCCCACAGGAGGAACCGACCGCCGGGCCGCAGCACTCGGGCGACCTCCCGGAAGCTCGTGAGCAGCGCCTCGTCATCGAGGTGCTTCAGCACATGTGACGTGAGGACGACATCGAACGACCTGTCGTCGAAGGGCAGGCGAGTTGCCGGCGCGATCTGCAACCGAATGCGATCCTGCATCGCCGCCCGTGCGATTTCATGCTCGCCGATGCGGATCAGGTCGGGCGAGACGTCAACCCCGACCGGCGGATGGCTGAAGGCAATCCGCTCCGCCAGGGCGATCAGGATGTTGCCGATGCCGCAGCCGAGATCGAGGACGCGGTCTTCCGCCGTGATGTTGGCCGCATCCAGGATGCGCCGGTACGGCGTGTTGATTACCCAGAGTCCGCGGCGCGAAAAGACATAGCGCATGCCGATCCCGCGCAGCCCCCGGCTGAACCATTCGCCGTAATGGTTGCCAACGGCGTTCTCGTCGATCCGCCCGGTCTTACCGCCCACTTGCCCAAGCTACCAGCGGCACGGCGCTGAGGCTGGCGGCGGCGATCAGGATCCATTTGCCCAGCTGCGCGGACCAGGGACGACCGGCCACCGTCGAGCTCAGGCTGACGATCAGCAGACTGGCGACGATGGTGCCCAGCGAAATGGCCGCGATCGACGTCGGGCCTCGTTGGAGGATGAGCACGATCGAGAGCAGCGTCCCAACCAGCAGCAACCCGGCCGCCACCAGTTCGGCTCCAGGCCTTCCGAGCGCCACCGCCAAGGTCCGCAGCCCGGCCGCTCGGTCACGCTCGCGATCGGGGATGGCGTCGGCGAGATGGATGGCGATCGCGAGCGGACTGCCGCCCAGGAACAGGACGCCCAGCGAGCTTGCCGGACGACCGGCGAGCAGGCCGATCCAGAAGGGCATCAAGGGAAAGGCGATCGCGAAGGGAAGAAAACTCAGCGGCGTGCCCTTCAACCGGAGATCGTAGGCCCAGCCACAGGCGAGCCCGATCCCCACCAGCAGCAAGGACACCGCGCCGAAATTGGCCAGCGTGCTCAGCAGGAAGGCACCGACCGCGCAAAGCACGGCCACCATGAGCGCGGTGCGGGGTGACACCAGCCCCAGCGGTATCGGTCGTTGGCGGCCGGCCTGCCGGTCGAGGTCGGCGTCCGCCCATTCGTTCAGGGCGCTGATCGAGAACTGGACCAGGAGCATAGCGACGCCGATCCACCACAACCGGACGTCGCTACGTCCAATGCCGAAGATCAGGGCGAAACCAACCGCCGCCACCGTGGTCAGCAGCGAGGGAATCGGGTGGAGCAGCTCGACCACCGTCCACCGCGCCACTGAGGCGCGCCCGGTTAGTGCGGCTGGCCCTGGTGGGTCAGCGGCTCGGTGACCGGGATGCGAGTCCGCGATGCAACCTCCTCTTCGCCGATGGGCAGCGAGACGGTCAGGATCCCGTGCGTGAGCATCGCCTTCGCGCCGCTGGACCGGACGGGCTTGGGCAGGACGACCTCGCGATGCGAGGTGCCAACCGACCACTCGTGCTGCAGGTAATGCTGCTGCTCCTGCGGGTAGCGCGCTTCCGCGTCGACCGTCAGCTGGCGCCGCTCCAGGCTGACGACAACCGTGTCGTGATGCGCGCCAGGCATCGGGATCGCGACCGTGAGCTGGTCGTTCGCCTCATAGACGTTGACGGGCGGTGCTTCCACCGCAGATTGCTTCGCCATCGCGATCTAGCCTAGCGGAGGACAGGGGTCAGATGCGTTCGAAGTTCCTGCGTAGCTCCCAGTCGGTGACCGCGCTGTCGAAGCTCTGCCGCTCGAGCCGCGCCGAGTGCAGGTAGTGGTCGACGACCTCGTCGCCGAAGGCCTCGCGTGCTACCTGGCTTTTCTCCAGCGCATTGATCGCCTCGGTCAGGTTGCCGGGCACACGGGGCAGCTCTTTGTTCGTGTAGGCGTCGCCGCGGAACTCGGGCGGCAGCTCGAGCTTGTTCTCGATGCCATGGAGCCCGGCCGCGATCGTGGCCGCGAATGCCATATACGGATTGGCATCGGCACCCGGGATGCGGCACTCGACCCGCAGACTCGGTCCGTGGCCGATGATGCGGAACCCGCAGGTCCGGTTGTCGTAGCTCCAGACGATCGAGGTGGGCGCGAACGAGCTCGCCTGGTAGCGCTTGTAGGAGTTGACGAAGGGCGCGTAGAAGAGCGAGAAGTCCCGGGCCAGCGCGATCAACCCCGCAAGATAGTGCTGGAAAAGCGGCGACATGCCGTGCGGGCCGCCGTTGGCCGAGTGAAACAGGGCCTTATCACTCTTCACGTCCCACAGCGAAGAATGGAGGTGGAACGAGCTGCCCGCCTGCGCCATCGACCACTTCGCCATGAAGGTCACTGCCACCTGGTTGAGGGCCGCGATCTCCTTGACCCCGTTCTTGTAGACGACGTGCCGGTCGGCCATCTCCAGCGATTCGGCAAAGCGCAGGTTGATTTCCTGCTGCCCGAACCCCCACTCGCCCTTGCTGTTCTCGACCGGCACGGCGGCACCTTCCATCCCGTTGCGGATCTGACGGTTGAACCACTCCGCCTTGGTGCCCTGCAGGATGTGGTAGTCCTCGATGTAGCGGCCGTACGTTTGTAGTTCGCGGTAGTCGCGCGCCGCGGCCTGCTCGTAGGTGTCCTTGAACAGATAGAACTCGAGCTCGGACCCGGTCTTGGGATTGAACCCCAGCTTGCGGGCGCGGTCGACCTGACGGCGCAGCACCTGGCGCGGCGAGACGGGCACCGGCTTGCCGTCCATGGTTTCGACGTCGCAGAGGATGAGCGCGGTCTTCTCCAGCCAGGGCAGCCGCCGAATCGTCGACAGGTCGGGATGGCCGTGCATGTCGCCGTAGCCCGTCCCCCAGTTGGTGAATTTGAACCCCGGGAGCGGCTCGTTGTCGATGTCCATGGCCAGCAGGTAATCGCAGGCGTGTAGCCCCTCGTCGACGTGGTCGAGGAAATAGGGGCCAGTCAGCCGCTTGCCCATCAGCCGTCCCTGGAGGTCGGCGATCGCGATGATGATGGTGTCGACCTCGCCGGCCTTCGTCTGGCGGACGAGCTCGTCGAGCGTGATCTTGGCGGTCTTCTCCGGGCGGCGCGACTGTCCGTTGGCACGGTCGGCTCGCGTCGTCGTCGATCGGTCGCGCGTCGCGGTTCCTGTGCGCGCCATGTCGAATCCCTCCTGCTTATTCGAGACTGACGAAGACGTTCTTGACTTCCGTGTAGAGCTGGAGCGCGTGCATGCCGAGCTCGCGGCCGATGCCGCTGCGTTTGTAACCGCCGAAGGGTGCCTCCTGGTGGACGCTCCGGCTGCTGTTGATGCTAAGCACGCCGGTCTTGACGGCCCGCGCGACGCGCAGCGCGCGGCCGATATCGCGAGTCCAGATCGAACCCGAGAGTCCGTAGGGGGTGTCATTGACCAGCCCCAGCACTTCATCTTCGTCGCTGAAGGGGATGATGGTCAGCACCGGGCCGAAGATTTCTTCCTGGGCGATCCGCATCCGGTTATCGGCGCGATCGAACACCGTCGGCTCGAGATAGCTGCCGCGCGCCAGCGCGCCCCCTGGGGCCGACCCGCCGGACAGCAGCCGGGCGCCCTCTCGCTGCCCCGCCTCGACGTAGGCACTGACGCGCTCGCGCTGCTTCATTGAAATCAGCGGACCAATCTCGGTGGCCGAATCGAGGGGGTCGCCTACCTTTAGCTGCCGGCTGCCTGCCGCCACCCGCTGGTCGAATTCCTCGGCGATGGAGCGATGGACGAAGGCGCGGCTGCGGGCACAACAGTCCTGGCCGGCGTTGCCGAAGACGCTGGAGACCGCCGCCGGCACGGCTTTCTCCAGGTCGGCGTCCTGAAAGATGATGTTGGGCGACTTTCCACCCAGCTCGAGCGAGACGCGCGTGATGTTGGGGGCGGCCTGCTGCAGGATGCTGACCCCGGTCAGCGTCTCTCCGGTGAAGGCGATCTTGTCGACGCCCGGATGGCCGGCCAGCGCGTTGCCGGTGGTCGCGCCCGGTCCCGTGATGACGTTGAGCACACCTTCGGGTAACCCGGCCTCGAGCGCGATCCGGCCCAGCTCCAGCGCGGTCAGCGGCGTGTAGCTCGCCGGCTTCAGGATGGCGGTGTTCCCCGCCGCCAGGGCCGGCGCGACCTTCCAGGAGGCGATCGTCAGGGGGAAATTCCAGGGCACGATCAGCGCCACCACCCCAACCGGCTCGCGCAAGGTGAAGTCGAGGCCGGGCGCGGTCACCGGGATCGTCTCCCCGAAGATCCGGGTGGCGGCTCCCGCGTAGTACTCGAAACATTGGGCCGCGCCCAGCACCTCGTCGCGGGCATCGCGGATCGGCTTGCCGGCGTTGCGCGCCTCGAGCGTCGCCAGCCGATCGACGTCAGCGCGGATCAGTTCCGCGATCTTGTAGAGGACCTTGGCGCGGGCGCTAGCCGGCGCCTCGCTCCAGCTCCCGCGCTCGAACGCTTCACGCGCGGCCTTGACCGCGCGATCGACGTCGGCCGGAGAGGCGACGGCCGCGCGGGCCATGACCTCGGAGGTGGCCGGCTCGACGATGTCGAAGGTCTTCTCCTCCTGCCCGCTGCGCCATTCCCCCCCGATCAGCAGCTTGGCCGGGCTCTCGACCGTGACCATCAGAAGTAGTTTGACGTAA
>Ga0209471_1001454_pt1 | contig 14058 bp, 10 predicted proteins | sample GraSoiAngelo_128_FD_185885 | JGI IMG/M metagenome (GOLD analysis project Ga0209471, IMG submission 185885) | Grasslands soil microbial communities from the Angelo Coastal Reserve, California, USA - 14_0927_12_20cm (SPAdes) (version 2) | ecosystem: Environmental > Terrestrial > Soil > Grasslands ...
CAGACGGCATCCGTCCCGGCGGGCAGCACGGGCTCGACCGGCGGAAGCACACAGACGGCATCCGTCCCGGCGGGCAGCACGGGCTCGACCGGTGGAAGCACACAGACCGCATCCGTCCCGGCGGGCAGCACCGGCTCGACCGGCGGAAGCACACAGACCGCATCCGTCCCAGCACAGACCGGTGGCGGCACTGTTTCCGGCCAAACTGGCAGCACTCTTGGCGCATCGGCCACGACCGGCCAAGGTGTGGTCCTCGCCGCAACGGGCACGCCCATCCTGGGCGGCATCATGGGCGGCATCCTCTTCCTGCTCGGCGGCCTCGGGCTTCGGAACCGGCGGCGCTAAGCGGAACGAAAAGCAGCCGGGCTCGCAACTCGCGAGCCCGGTCTTTTCTTTTCTGGGCAAGCTCGGCCTGGACTCGGTACCGCGCCCAGCCGCCGCGTTTCTTAGACGTGCCCGCCTCGCAAGAGGTGGGCACACCAGTTTCCGCGCAAGGACCCAGGGGCTTCGCCTACCTCACTTGTACGGTGACGCAGGCCACCCCCAGGCGATTTGATGTAGGTCGGAAAATCGCGCCCAGGGGGTAATGTGGAAACAGCTGCTCTGCCGGTCGAGGGCAAGGTGCCCCTGGACGGTGATGTCGGTCGGCGCTCGAGGCGCTCAGGCCATCAGCCGGAGCGGTTTCACGAGTCCGCCCTCGCAGCTATGGCGGCCGTTTCGTCCTACCTGGACTCCGACGACGACCTACCCGGGTTCTTTGCCCGGCTGGGCGCAACGATCGCAGAGCTGAGCCACGCCCGGCGTGCGGCTTTCTGGCGCCTGGGTCCGCGCGGCACGCTCACGTTGCAGCCGATGCCTTATGGCTTCGCCAAGGATTCGCCCATCTTCAGGGTGCGTCATGAGCTCGGCGCGGCAGGCCAGGGCGAAATCGAGCGCGTGGTGTTCGAAGACCAGCTCGACCTGGTCAGAGGAACCGCGCCAGCGCTGGATGCCATCTGGCGCAAATCCGGCCTCGGGGACGTCAAGAACTCGATCGCCGCGGCCTGGATCGCCGGTGAGCGGCGGATCGGTGCAGTGGTCGTCTACGACTCAGAGAACGGATTCACCGCCAACGACCTATGTGTCTTGCGGCTCGCCGGCATGGCGACAGGGCTCGTGTGGCAGTACAAGGAGTCAGAGGACGAGCTCGGCCACACGGCCGTGCGCCTGGAAGAGGCGATGTCCGCGCGGCGCCACCTGCTCAACAACATCGCCGCGGGTGGCGACGAGGCGCGCCGCCGCTTCGCCAGCGCGCTGCACGACGATTCCCTGCAGCTGCTGACTGGAGCCGAGCTGCAGCTCGAGCGCATTCGGACTGAGGCGAACACCAACCACCTCGTCCAGCTGGACCAGCTCCGCAACACGCTGCGCAAGGTCGAGGACTCGCTCCGTCGGCTGCTCACCAACGTAAGCCCTGAACCGCTGCAGCTTCCGAGTGACATGCGAGAAGCGATCAGCGAGCGTCTCGAGTCGATGCGCGTACGTGCGGGAATAGAACCGCACATAGACATCCAGCTGAGCGAGGAGGTCCCGCAGGCGATCCAGGCGATTGCTCTGAAGAACATCTCGGAGGCGCTCAACAACGTTGAGAAGCACGCTCGCGCAACGCGCGTCACCGTCGTCGCGGCGACGGGAGACGGCGGCCTTCGGGTCGAGGTCAGCGACGACGGGACCGGCTTTGTCGTGGCCGAGTCAGCCCGCGTGCCGGGTCACATCGGACTTGTCGCCATGCGGGAACGCGCGCAGCTCGCCGGAGGCTGGTGCCGCGTCCAGAGCGATCCCGGCACCGGAACCAAGGTCGAATTCTGGGTACCACGCAGCCTGTGAGAGCGAAAAAACAGCAGTAGGCAAGGAAGGAAGAAGGGACATGGCAACCAAATCGGCAGTCAGAGGTGGGGCCCAGCACAAGAACGGAGATAAGAACGGAGCGGGCATAGACAGCAAGGTCACGCTCCAGGTCCTGGCTGCGGTGCGCCGCGGCGACTTCTCCGTGCGCATGCCCGCGGACTGGTCCGGCTCGGCCGGCAAGGTGGCCGCGGCGCTCAACTCGATCATCGAATCCAACGAGCGCCTCGAGCGCGAGATCCGGCGCTTGAGCCGCCATATCGGTCAGGAAGGCCAGGTCCAGCACGCCTCCATCGGTCAGGCGGGCGGCGCGTGGGCGTCGACCCTCGACGCGGTGAACGATCTGGTCGAAGACCTGGGTCGGCCAAACTCCGAGATCGCCCGCGTCATCAGCGCGGTCGCCAACGGCGACCTGTCGCAGACGATGCCCCTGGAGATCGATGGGCGGCCGCTGCAGGGTCAGTTCCTGAACACGGCCAAGACCGTGAACACCATGGTCGGCCAGCTCAACGCGTTCGCCGGTGAGGTGACCCGTGTCGCGCGAGAGGTCGGCACCGAGGGCAAGCTCGGCGGCCAGGCTCAGGTCCGCGGGGTCGGCGGAGTGTGGAAGGACTTGACCGACAACGTGAACCTCATGGCGGGCAACCTGACAAGCCAGGTCCGCAACATCGCCGAGGTCACGACAGCGGTCCAGCAGGGCGACCTGTCGAAGAAGATCACCGTTGACGTTCGGGGCGAGATCCTCGAGCTGAAGAACACCATCAACACGATGGTCGACCAGCTCAACGCCTTCGCCAGCGAGGTGACGCGTGTCGCGCGCGAGGTGGGAACCGAGGGCAAGCTCGGCGGCCAGGCTGAGGTCAAGGGAGTCGCCGGCATCTGGAAAGACCTGACCGAGAACGTGAACCAGATGGCCGGCAACCTGACGAGCCAGGTCCGCAACATCGCCGAGGTCACCACCGGTATCGCGAACGGCGACCTCTCGAAGAAGATCACCGTCGACGTCCAGGGCGAGATCCTCGAGCTCAAGCAGACGATCAACACCATGGTCGACCAGCTCAACGGCTTTGCCAACGAGGTGACCCGTGTGGCCCGCGAGGTGGGCACCGAAGGCCGCTTGGGCGGCCAGGCCGATGTGAGGGGTGTGGCCGGCATCTGGAAAGACCTGACCCAGAACGTCAACTTCATGGCGGGCAACCTGACGAGCCAGGTCCGCAACATCGCCGAGGTCACCACGGCGGTCCAACAAGGCGACCTTTCGAAGAAGATCACGGTCGACGTCCGCGGCGAGATCCTCGAGCTCAAGCAGACGATCAACACCATGGTCGACCAGCTCAACGCGTTCGCCGGTGAGGTGACGCGTGTCGCGCGCGAGGTCGGCACCGAGGGCCGGCTGGGCGGCCAGGCCGACGTCAAGGGCGTCGGCGGTGTCTGGAAGGACCTCACCGACAACGTGAACTTCATGGCCGGCAACCTGACGAGCCAGGTCCGCAACATCGCTGAGGTCACCACCGCGGTCCAGCAAGGTGACCTCTCGAAAAAGATCACGGTCGACGTCCGGGGCGAGATCCTCGAGCTCAAGCAAACGATCAACACGATGGTCGACCAGCTCAACGCTTTCGCCAACGAGGTGACGCGCGTGGCCCGCGAGGTCGGCACCGAAGGCCGGTTGGGGGGTCAGGCCGAGGTTGTCGGCGTGGGCGGCGTCTGGAAGGACCTCACCGACAACGTCAACATCATGGCCGGCAACCTGACGAGCCAGGTCCGCAACATCGCTGAGGTCACGACCGCGGTCCAGCAGGGCGACCTGTCGAAAAAGATCACCGTCGACGTCCGCGGTGAGATCCTCGAGCTCAAGAACACCATCAACACGATGGTCGACCAGCTCAACGCGTTCGCCAAAGAGGTGACACGCGTGGCGGGCGAGGTCGGCACCGACGGCAAGCTGGGAGGCCAGGCCAACGTGGAGGGCGTGGCCGGCACCTGGAAGGACCTGACCGACAACGTGAACACGATGGCGAGCAACCTGACCGATCAGGTGCGTGGCATCGCCCGCGTCGTTACCAGGGTCGCCAACGGAGACCTGAGAGGCAAGCTGACCCTGGAGGCGAAGGGCGAGATCGCAGAGCTCGCCGACACGATCAACAGCATGACCCAGACCCTTGCCGTCTTCGCCGAGCAGGTCACGACGGTGGCCCGCGAGGTCGGCGCCGAAGGAAGATTGGGCGGGCAGGCGAACGTCCCTGGCGCCTCAGGCACGTGGCGCGACCTGACCGACAACGTGAACCAGCTGTCGGCCACTCTGACGACCCAGGTCCGTGCCATCGCGGAGGTGGCTACTGCCGTGACGAAGGGTGACCTCACGCGGTCGATTCGGGTCGACACGAAGGGCGAGGTCACCAACCTCAAGGACAACATCAACGAGATGATCCGCAACCTTCGCGACACGACCGAGAAGAACAACGAGCAGGACTGGCTGAAGACCAACCTGACTCGGTTCACCCGCATGCTGCAGGGCCAGCGTGACCTGATGACCGTCTCGAAGATGATCCTGTCCGAGCTGGCGCCGCTGGTGCATGCTGAGCACGGCGTCTTCTACGGCATGGTCGGGGCGAATGGAACGCCTGCTCACCTGGCGCTGCAAACCGCCTATGCCTACAAGCAGCGCAAGAACGTCCCGATGGAGTTCGCCCTCGGCGAAGGCCTGGTGGGCCAGTGCGCGTTCGAGAAGAAGCGAATCGTCGTGACGAACGTCCCAAAGGATTACATCAAGATCGCCTCGGCGCTCGGCGAGTCGTCGCCCGCGAACATCATCGAGCTCCCGGTCCTCTTCGAAGGCGAGGTTCGAGCTGTCATCGAGCTTGCGTCGTTCCAGCCGTTCAGCCCGACCCACATCGACTTTCTCGACCAGCTCGCGGAGAGCATCGGCATCGTGCTCAACACGATCGAGGCGAACAGCCGCACCGAGGATCTGCTGAAGCAGTCGCAGTCCCTCGCCACCGAGCTGCAGAGCCAGCAAGACCAGCTGCAGCGCACCAACGAGGAGCTGGCGGAGAAAGCTCGCCAGCTGGCGGAGCAGAACGCCGAAGTGGAGCAGCGCCGGCTCGAAGTCGAAGGGGCCAAGGCGCTGGTCGAAGAAAAGGCGGAGCAGCTCGCCATCACCTCGCGCTACAAGTCGGAGTTCCTGGCCAACATGTCGCACGAGCTGCGCACGCCGCTGAACAGCTTGCTGATCCTGGCTCAGGAGCTGGCCGCCAATCCTGACGGCAACCTGCTGCCCAAGCAGATCGAGTACGCGACGATCATCCGGTCTTCCGGCACCGACCTCTTGAAGCTGATCAACGACATCCTGGACATCTCGAAGATCGAGTCCGGGACGGTGGCCCTGGACATCAGCAACTGGCCGCTCGAGGAGCTCAAGCCGATGCTCGAGCGCACTTTCCGCCACGTTGCGGAAGCCACCAAGCTCGCTTTCGCGATAGATCTCCGGTCGGACCTGCCGCAGACAATTCCCACCGACCCTCAGCGCCTGCAGCAGATCCTGAACAATCTGCTGAGCAACGCCTTCAAGTTCACCGAGCGCGGCAAGGTCGAATTCGTCGCCGAGATGGCGACCTCCGGCTGGAGCCCGTCCAATGAGGCGTTGAACCACACGCCGAAAGTGATCGCGCTGCGCGTGATCGACACCGGCATTGGCATCCCGATCGACAAGCAGCAGTCCATCTTCGAATCGTTCGCTCAGGCGGACGGCTCGACCAGCCGGAAGTACGGCGGCACGGGACTCGGTCTTTCGATCTGCCGCGAGCTGACCCGACTGCTGGGCGGCGAGATCCGGCTCCAGAGCGAGCCGGGCGTCGGCAGCATCTTCACCGTCTACCTGCCGCTGATCGCGCCCGCGCACCCGCGTCGCGGAGCCCCTTCTGAAACGATGGAAGCCGCGGCCGGCATCGCGCCGCAGCCTGTCCTGGTGGGAGCCGGCGGTCACGGCCCGTTGAAGTCAGAGGCCGTTGAGCAGACGTCTGGCGGCAATGGCTTCGCGGCGGCGAAATCGCTCCTCGTCGTCGAGGATGATCCAATCCAGCGGCAGTACATCATCGACCTGATGGCGCCGACCAACACCAGGACGACCGCGGTGTCATCGGGTGACGAAGCCCTGACCCTGCTCCAGAAGGAGCGGTTCGACTGCGTCGTCCTCGACCTCGGGCTTCCGGGCATGAGCGGCTGGCGGGTGATCGAGGAGCTCCAGGCGAACCAGTCGCTCGGCTCGACACCGCTCTTGGTCTACACGGCCAGAGACCTGACTCGCAGGGAGGAGCTCAAGCTGGGAAAGGCGGCCAAGAGCATCGTGATCAAGGACGCCCGCTCGCCACAGCGGCTTAAGCAGGAGATCACTTCGGTCCTGCGTGACGCCGATCAGGAGAACGAAAGAGTTGAGGAGGTGAGGTCGAACGGCACCGAGCTCGCGGACGGCGCGCTTACCGGCAAGAAGGTGCTGGTCGTGGATGACGACATCCGGAACATCTTCGCGCTGACTGCGATGCTCGAGCGGCAGGAGATGGAGGTTGTCTCGGTCGACTCAGGCCAGGAAGCGTTGGACCTCTTGCAGCAAGCGGACGATTTCGACATCGCCCTCGTCGACGTGATGATGCCGGAGATGGATGGTTACGTGACGATGTCGAAAATGCGTGAGCTCGACTCATTCGGGGAGCGGCCGATCATCGCTCTGACCGCCAAAGCAATGAAAGGAGACCGCGAGAAATGCATCGAAGCGGGAGCATCCGATTACATCGCCAAACCGATAAACAACGCGCACCTACTTTCCATGCTCAAGTCATGGCTGGTTCTGTGACTCGGGGTGATGGGGCAGCACTCCGGCTGGAAGGGACAGGTACCGAGCTAGAGGAAGTCGAGATTCGGCTCCTCCTCGACGGAATCCGGCTGTGTTACGGCTACGACTTTCGTGAATATGCGCTGAGCCCGCTGCGGCGCGCAGTCATGACTGCGATGGCGCGCGAGAACGTGCGCACAGTATCGGCTTTCCAGGACCGCTTGCTGCACGACGCCGCGTGCATGCAGCGTTTCTTGGGCGTGGTCGGCGTGAACGTGACCACGATGTTTCGCGACCCCGAGCTGGTGCACACCCTCCGTGACGACGTGATTCCTCTGCTCAGGACCTACCCCTCATGCCGGATCTGGGTCGCAGGCTGCGCAACGGGTGAGGAGGTCTACTCGCTGGCTGTGCTGTTGCAGGAAGAGGAGCTTCTGCCACGGAGCACCATCTACGCGACTGACCTGAACGAAGACATGCTAGCTGTGGCCCGGCTCGGCTCCTATCCGGTTGAACGCGTGCGTCGCTATGACGAGTCGTATCAGATGTCCGGCGGCAGGGGATCCCTGGCCGACCACTACTCGATCGTCGGGCGCAGCGCGCGTTTCCACTCCGGGCTCCAGCACAGCATCATGTGGTCTCGACACAACCTGGTGACAGACGGGTCGTTCAATGACTTTCACCTGATCGTGTGCGCAAACGTGCTCATCTATTTCCGATCTTCCCTCCAGGAGCGTGCTCATCGACTCTTCTATGACAGCCTGATTCGGGGCGGCTATCTGGGGCTCGGCAAGCGCGAGTCACTCCTCTACTGTCCTGACCGCGACCACTACCAGCAGGTGCGGGACGGGGTGAACCTGTTCCGCAAGATGAGATGGTGACCCGCCAGCAGAGCGCAGCGACTGAGAATGAGCCCGCCGTGGCGCCGACCAAGCCCAAGGTCAACATCCTCGTGGTCGACGACGACGCGACCAAGCGATTTGCCTTGCGCACCATCCTCTCGCCGCTCGAGGAGAACATCATCGAGGCATCGTCGGGCGCGGACGCTTTGCGCCAGCTGCTCCGCAACGAGTTCGCGGTGGTGCTGCTCGACGTCAGGATGCCGATCATGGACGGCTTCGAGACGGCGCAGCTCATTCGCCAGCGCCCGCGCTCGGAGCTGACTCCACTCATCTTCGTGACCGCACTCGACCAGGCGGAGACGGACATGGGACGCGGCTACAACCTCGGCGCAGTCGACTTCGTGTTCGCGCCCGTGGTGCCGGCGATCCTGCGCGCCAAGGTGAGCGTGTTCGTCGAACTCTACCGGGCCCAGCAGGAGCTTCGCCGGTACCGGACGCAGCTCGAGCTGCTGGTCGAGGAGCGGACGATCGCGCTCACCGCGATCAACCGGGAGCTGGAGGCATTCAGCTACTCGGTGTCGCACGACCTTCGTGGACCTCTGGTCTCGTTCGACGGCCTCAGCCAGACCCTGCTCGACAACTACGGCGAACAGCTGGACGAGACGGCCCGGGACTACCTGAAGCGGATGCGGGAAGCCAGCCAGCGCATGACGTCGGTCTTCGACGGCCTGCAGATGCTCTTCCGGCTGACCAGCGGTGAGATGCGCCGCGAAGAGGTCGATATCTCCGGGATGGCGACGCAGATCGTCGGGGAGCTGCGGGCCGCCAATCCCGATACCCATATCGATGTCGACATAGCACCGGGGATACTGGCCTCCGCCGACAAGCGCCTGGTGCGGATCCTGCTCACCAACCTGATCAACAACGCGTGGAAGTTCAGCAGCCTCAAGAGCTCACCTCAGATCAAGATCGGTAAGGAGATGGTGGACGGCGAGGCGCGCATCTTCGTCAAGGACGATGGGGTCGGCTTCGACATGATCGATTCGCACCGGCTCTTCGGCGCCTTCCAGCGCCTCCACAGCCAGAGCGAGTTTCCGGGAGCAGGCATCGGCCTGGCCACCGCCAGGCGCATCGTCAACCGCCATGGTGGCCGGATCTGGGCTGAGGGAGCCGTCGGAGAGGGAGCGACCTTCTACTTCGTCCTTTAGCCTTCCATGGGCGTTCTACAAGCGAGATGCACGCCCGCCGTGCGTTTGGTCAGCGTGCCCTGGCGCCCGCGCGTCGCGTCGGGCTGGCCCGAGTCCTCACCGTGCTGTGGGCGAGCTGCCTGGTGGCCGGGATCATCATGCTGAGCAACTTCGGCTACGGGATGTGGAAGGGCGTGTCCGACCAGCAGCACCTGAACCAGGTCTGGACCTACCAGATCGGCCCCACCAAAGCGGCGCCTAAGGCCCTCGACCCAAGCCTGAAGCGTCCCGTCGACGGCGTTGACTTCGCCATCCGGATTCCAAAGCTTGGCTACTTCGCCGCCATCAAAGAAGGCATCGACAGCGGCGTCCTGTACGCGAGCCCGGGGCATTACCCGACGACGCGCTGGCCCGGGGATCCCGGCACGGTGGGCGTGGCCGCACACAACGTTTACTGGATCAACTTTCCACAGCTGGCGAAGGGCGACGAGATCGACCTCGAGACTCGCTATGGGCTCTATCGCTATCGACTGGTCAGCACGGAGATCGTGAGCCCGGATAACCGAACGGCGCTGGTGACCGATGTGAACGGCTACCACCTGACGCTCACGACGTGCTGGCCCCTTTGGGCCGGCGCGTTTGCGACCCAGCGCTACATCATCCATGCGGACCAGGTGTGGCCCGTGCCGATACGCCCGGGGTATACCTAGCGTGTGCGTCTCTGGCTCGCCGCGATGCTGGCCTTCGCCGTTGCCGCGTGTGCCTCTTCTGGGCAGCGGGCGCCGCATGAGTACGCCGTCGGAGAAGCGCAGAACGGGCTGACCGTCAAGGTGCACGTCAGCGACACCGTCCACGTGACGCTGAACAGCACCGCCTGGACGATCTCCGGCAGCTCAGACGGGGCGGTCCTGGAGCAGGACGGTCTGCAGCTGGTGTCGCCCGCGCCGGCTGGGACGTGCTTCCCTGGCGAGGGCTGTGGGACGACGTCGGCGCTTTACCACGCGATCAAAGTTGGAAAAGCGGTCGTGGACGCCAGCCGAGTCAGCTGCGGCGAGGCGCGTGCTTGCGTCGGAGCGGAGGGTAGGTACGAGGTGACGGTAGTCGTCGACTAACGCGCTTCGAGGTGGAGGTCGATCAAGGGGGCGCCTTCCTGCTCGCCGAGGACGAAGATCGCCGTGCCTTCGGCGACCCATATCGTCAGTGTTTGGGACCCGTTGATGAAGTTCTGGTTGGCACCTAGCTTGCCGTGCACGTAAGAAGGCAGCGCGTCGGGCGCCTTCTCCTTCTTGCCGACCGAACCCGCGACAGTCAAGTTGCTCTGCGTGAAGGGGACCCGGACCGACACGCCGATGCTGATCGCGGTGTTGAAGATGGTCAGCAGCAAGCCGACCGTGAGGACGATGATCACGCTCGCGCATCCGCCTCCGCAGCCTCGACAGCCTCGACGACCGCCGCCCGCCCACCTGCGCTCGGAGCGAGTGTCGTCCCTCATCTCACCCGCGTCATTCTGATCTGAATCCGCTGGGGATAGACGAGAGGCTGTTAGCCGCCTGCGATCGCGCCGATGATGAGGAGTGGTTCCTTGCCGGAGTTGACTTCCTCGGGAAGGGGAGAGTCGAGGGACGCGTCGGACAGGTCTTCTTCGCACGCAAAGAACCTGATCATCGGTCGGCGTTGCTTGGTCACGGTGTCTCGCATCGTGCCGAGCAGCGCCGGGTGTCGTGCCTCGAGCGCGTCGAGCACCGAGCGCTGGGTGGCCGGGCCGGCGACCTCCACCTCGACTACCCTGCCGACTCCGGCGAGGATCTGCAGGTTCTTGGGCAGGACGACCTGGATCACGGCAGGGTTTGGACTTCGACCGAACACACAGGCGGGAGGTCCCTGACGATGGCGGACCAGGTGTCGCCGCCGTCGGGTGATCCGTAAACCTGACCGCCGCTCGTGCCGAAATAGATTCCAGATGGGTCGAGCGTGTCGACCGTCATCGCGTCGCGCAGAACATTCACGTAACAGTTCTGCTGCGGCAGGCCCTTGGTGAGTGCCTCCCACTCGTCGCCTCCACTGCGGCTTCGGTAGACGCGAAGCTTTCCATCCGGGACGAAATGGTGCGAATCGCTCGTGATCGGGACGACGTACACGGTGTCCGGCTCGTTGGCGTTGATGTCGATGACAAACCCGAAGTCAGTTGGCAGGTTGCCGCTGATCTCGCGCCAGTTCTCACCGCCGTCGTCGGTGCGCATCACGTCCCAGTGCTTCTGCATGAAGAGCGTGTTCGGTCGCGACGGGTGCATGGCGATGCGATGCACGCAGTGGCCGACGTAGGCGTCCGGATCGGGGATGTAGTTCGATTTGAGTCCATTGTTGATGGGACGCCACGACGCGCCCGCGTCGTCGGATCGGAAGGTGCCGGCCGACGAGATCGCCGCGAAAATCCGGTCGTGGTTGCTTGGATCGATGACGATCGTGTGGAGGCACATCCCTCCAGCGCCGGGCGCCCACTCGGCGGCGGTCTTGTGAGTGCGCAGGCCGGACAGCTCGCTCCAGGTCTTGCCGCCGTCGGGCGACTCGAATAGAGCCGCGTCCTCGACCCCGGCGTACACCTTTTCCGGATCGCTCAGGGAAGGCTCGAGGTGCCACACGCGCTTGAACTCCCACGGGTGCGGGGAGCCGTCGTACCACTTGTGCGTACCGGTTGCGCCGTCGTAGAGGAACTGGTTGCCCGCCGCCTCCCATGTCTTGCCGCCGTCCTCGGACCGCTGGAGCACCTGGCCGAACCAGCCGCTCGACTGCGAGGCGTAGATCCTGTCGGGGTTCACCGGGGATGCCTTCAAGTGGTAGATCTCCCAGCCGGCAAAGTGCGGGCCATCGACCTTCCAGCTCTTGCGGCTCGCGTCCGAGCTCAAGATGAACGCTCCCTTCCGCGTGCCGACGAGTACCCGAACGCTGCTCATTCTCTTCCCACCTGCTCAGAAACGGATGGACGCGGGCCGGCCTCTGTGGCCCTGACAGAGCTATAGACCAACCAGAACAGTAAAACTCATCGGTTCGGCCGCGGTTCAGCGCCTGGCGCGGGTGGCGCTGGGTCGCTCGTCCGTGCGAAGCTCTCCATCGCTCATCGGCGTTTCCAGCAGACCTGCCGAAGCTGATTCCGCCACGAGGGCGACCGGAAGCTGGAGGGTGAACGTGCTGCCCTTGCCCTCGACCGAGGCGACGGTGATATCGCCGCCCTGCATGCGAGCAAGCTGCCGGCCCAAGAACAGGCCGAGACCGGTGCCTTTGAGGTGCTCGGTTTGGGGCGTGATGACCCGGCCGAATCGGGTGAACAAGGTTGGCAAGTCTTCGCGCGCGATGCCGAGTCCCTGGTCGGTCACCGCAACCCTTGCGACGCCGGCACGCGCGCGGACCTGGCAGATGATCTCTCCCCCCGCCGGAGAGTACTTGATCGCGTTGCTCAGCAGATTGGCGATGATGGTCCTCGTCCGGTCAGGGTCGACGTTGACCCGCACACGGCGCTCCGGCAGGTCCATCACCATGCGATGCTGCGGCTCGATCAGCGGGGCCACGGTCGAGGCGGCGGATTGTGCGATGTCGCGGAGGTCCGCCTCCACAGTGCGCAGCGTGAGCCCACCCTCTTCGAGGCGCGCCGCTTCGATCATCTCCTCGATCAGCTCATTCATCTCAGACACCTTGGCGGCCATGACACCCGCCGCCGTCCGCCCACGTTCGTTGAGGTTGCCGAGGAGGCCGCCTTCCAACATCGAAACGTAACCGCGGATCACGGTCACCGGGCCGCGGAGTTCGTGCGAAGCGAGATTGAGGAACTGCGTCTTGTGCTCCTCGATCGCGGCCAGACGTTCGGTGACACGGGCGCGCTCGAGGCCGGCTGAGACGGAGTTCGCATACGCCCTCAGCTGGGATATCTCGTCACTGCCAAACAAAGGCGTGAACCGACCGCCCACGACCGCGAGCGATCCCTCTCCCTCGGCCATATGCAGCGGCGCCTGGACGACTTGGACCGACGCTTCGGCGTGATTTGAGATCAGCTTCGCCGCATGATCGGCATCGATTCCAGCGCTCGCGATGACCTTGCCATTTGAATCGGCGATGAAGCCCGATGTGGCGCCGAGCAGTCGCACGGCCCAGAAGACAGCACGGTCGGCGAGGTCCTGGCGATCCGGACTGAAGATGAGGAGGTCTTGCATCGCCGACCTGAGCTCGTTCTCCTCGCTCATCCGCCAGATCCGGCGCAAAAGCGGTGGCGGAGCAAAGCTGACGTAGATCAGCGGCACGACGGCGAGTGCCAGCAGCTGCGTGGCGATGATCGCCGCAGGGCTCTGCAGGGCTCCGCCGCCCAGCACGTCGACAAAGAGAATGGCGATCAAGACGGCGAACCCAAGGCTGAGAAATCGCATCCGAGCCCTTTGCACCGCCGGCAATGCGTTGCTGGAGAGCCAGAAACGGACGATCGGCTCGCCGGTGAAAATCGCCCATGTGCTGATGAGGACAAACGCTGCGGCCGACGTGACGAGGGGGCTCGCGTGCTGGAGTGCGACAGCGTTGAGCACGCCGACCAGGATCGAAAATCCGAGCAGGGCGTATGCGGCCCGGTAGGCGGTTCGTCCCAACGGGATGAACTCGTTCCGGAACAGAAGAACGAAGAATCCGGAAAGCATGAAGCCGACGATGACGAGCACCGAGAGGAACAAGGATGAGGGCAGCCGGCCGAGCGCCGCGACCACACCCAGCGCGATCAGGCCGAGCGCGAGCTTGCCCTGCGCACGGCCGCGCTCGCGGTACCAGCGATAGGCGATCGCCAGGCCCAGAGCGACAAAGCCTGCCGCCGTCAGGTCCTGGACCAGGGTTACCGCGAGGGTCAAGACTCCTGGGGCCCCCTCCGGCCACGTTCGACCCAGTTCGGAATCTGGCCCGAGATGTCTCCGGGCGTGACGCGCGACTTGACCAGGTATTCGACAGCCCCGAGCTCGCGACCCTTGTCGATCATTGACGGCTCGCCATAGTTGGAGAGGATGACGACCGGTGGGTGATTCGGGAACCGCTCGTTCAGCGAGGCGAGCACCTCAAACCCGCTCTGGTCCGGGAGGAGCAGATCGAGGAGGACGATGTCGGGCGCCGACCCCGATATGGTCGAGAAGCCAAGCTCGCCGGTAGTCGCAACGGTGACCTTGTAGCCATCGTGTTCGAGCTGGAGCCGGTACATCTCCGCGATCGACCCGTCGTCCTCGATCATCAGCACGTGAATTACGGGGCCACCCCGCCCTTCCAGGCGCGAGGAGAGATACGGTGTCCGCAACCACCC
>Ga0209471_1001455_pt1 | contig 14054 bp, 11 predicted proteins | sample GraSoiAngelo_128_FD_185885 | JGI IMG/M metagenome (GOLD analysis project Ga0209471, IMG submission 185885) | Grasslands soil microbial communities from the Angelo Coastal Reserve, California, USA - 14_0927_12_20cm (SPAdes) (version 2) | ecosystem: Environmental > Terrestrial > Soil > Grasslands ...
TCAGATCGATGGGTTGTCGCCGGCGATCTCGATCGACCAGAAGGGGACCAGCCACAACCCGCGGTCGACGGTCGGGACCGTGACGGAGATTTATGACTACATGCGCCTGATGTGGGCGCGCATCGGCCACCCCCACTGCCCGATCAGCGGACACGAGATCACACGCCAGACCACGGAGCAGATTGCCGACAAGGTGATGGAGTTCCCCCAGGGGAGCCGGGTCATGATCCTGGCTCCGGTCGTCCGCGACCGCAAGGGCGAGCACCAGGACGTACTCTCGGAGGCCAAGAAGGCCGGCTTTGTCCGGGCGCGGGTCGACGGCAACCTGTATGAGCTGACCGAGCGCATCTCGCTGGACAAGAACAAGAAGCACCGCATCGAGATCGTCGTCGACCGGCTGGTGATCGATCGCGAAGGCATCAGCCGGCTCCGCGAGTCGGTCGAGACCGCGGCAAAGATGGCCGGCGGGCTCGTTCTCGTAACGCGTGCCGAGGGCAAGGGCGAGGAGCAGCTCTTCAGCCAGAACTTCGCCTGCCCCTACGACGGCTTCTCGATGGAGGAGCTCGCGCCCCGCAACTTTTCGTTCAACAACCCGCACGGCGCCTGCCCCGCCTGCACCGGGTTGGGCAGCAAGCTCGAGATCGATCCGGACCTCGTGATCCCGGACAAGAGCCGGCCCCTTTCCGAGGGTGCCATCCGCACCCTGGGCCGGTCTTCGTACTTTTACAACGACCTGGTCGAGGCCGTGGCCAATCGCTACAAGATCTCCATGGACAGGCCGTTCGGCAAGCTGACCGTCAAAGAACGCCAGATCATTCTCTATGGCAACAACGGCGACCCCTTGCGCGTGAAGTACGTCAACAGCGAGGGGCAGCGCCGCTGGTACGAAACGTCGTACGAAGGCATCATCCCGAACCTCGAGCGGCGCCATCGCGAGACCGAGTCCGAGTTTATCCGCGCCGAGATCGAGCGGCTGATGACGCCGCGGCCATGCCCGGTCTGCAAAGGGAAGCGGCTCAAGCCGGAATATCTCGCGGTGAGCGTAGCCGACCGTTCCATCATGGACGTGTGCGACCTGTCGATCACGGCTGCGCAGGGCTGGTTTACGAAGCTTCAGCTGACCGAACGTGAAACGCTGATCGCGCGCGCCATCCTGAAAGAGATCCGCGAGCGGCTCCAATTCCTGGTGGACGTCGGTCTCGATTACCTGGGCCTCGCTCGCGCGGCCGACTCGCTGTCAGGCGGCGAGGCACAGCGAATCCGCCTCGCCACGCAGATCGGATCGAAACTCATGGGCGTTTTGTACATCCTCGATGAGCCCTCCATCGGGCTCCATCAGCGCGACAATCGGAAGCTGATCAACACGCTGCTGGCCCTACGCGACATCGGCAACACGGTGGTGGTCATCGAGCATGACGAGGAAACTATGCGGACGGCGGACTTCATCGTCGACATCGGACCCGGGGCCGGCGAGCACGGCGGCAAGATCGTCGCCACCGGCAGCTTCGACGACATCCTGAAATCGCCGGAGTCGATCACGGGGGCATTCCTGCGCGGCGAGCGATCGATCCCCCTGCCCACGCGGCGCCGCAAAGGCAACGGGCAGATGATCATCGTGCGTGGCGCCACCGAGAACAACCTGAAGAACATCGATGTCTACTTTCCATTGGGCAGGTTGATCTGCGTTTCCGGCGTCAGCGGGTCCGGGAAGAGCACGCTCGTCAGCGACATTCTGTATCGAAGGATGGCGCAGCACTTCTACCGGGCCAAGGATCGGCCGGGCGCCGCGCGCGAGGTTTCCGGCCTGAACTTCATCGACAAGGTCATCAACGTCGACCAGTCGCCGATTGGTCGCACGCCTCGCTCCAACCCGGCGACCTACACGGGCGTCTTTACCTACATTCGTGAGCTCTTCTCCGAGATGCCGGAAGCGCGCGTCCGTGGTTACAAGCCGGGCCGCTTCAGCTTCAACGTGAAGGGCGGCCGCTGCGAGAACTGCGAGGGCGACGGCATCATCAAGATCGAGATGCACTTCCTGCCCGATGTTTACGTCCCTTGTGAAGTCTGCAAGGGCAAGCGGTACAACAAGGAGGCCCTCGAGGTCACCTACCGTGGCAAGACGATCGCCGACGTGCTCGACATGAGCGTCGAGGAGGCGACGGAATTCTTCGACCGGATCCCCCGGATCCGGCGCAAGCTGCAGACGCTCTGCGAGGTCGGCCTTGGATATATTCGCCTCGGTCAGCCCGCGACCCAACTGTCCGGTGGCGAAGCGCAGCGCGTCAAGCTGACGGAAGAGCTCAGCCGCCGGGATACGGGGAAGACGTTTTATATCCTGGACGAGCCCACCACCGGCCTGCATTTCGCCGACATCGAGCGGCTGCTGAACGTCCTGCATCGCCTGGTGGATGCCGGCAATACCGTCGTCGTGATCGAGCACAATCTGGATGTCTTGAAGACGGCCGATCACATCATCGACCTGGGTCCCGAAGGCGGCGACAAGGGCGGCCAGGTGGTGGCGGCCGGCACCCCGGAGGAGATCGTCCGGAATCCCCGTTCGTATACGGGCCAGTACCTCAAGCGTGTGCTCGACCCGGAACTCGCGATAGCCTAAGACCGTGGCCACCGCGACCCAGAAGGCGGCTCCGCTCACCGAGCGGGCTGATTATCTAAAAGAGCGTCTCAAGGCGCTGCCCGACACGCCGGGCGTCTACCTGATGCGCGACATCCAGGCGCGGGTGATCTACGCCGGCAAGGCGCTGAGCCTGCGCAACCGCGTGCCAAATTACTTCCAGGCCTCGAGCGTGTTGCCGGAGCACATCGCCGCCATGGTCGCGCGGGTCTATGAGTTCGAGGTGATCACCACGGCGACCGAGAAAGAGGCGCTCGTCCTGGAGCAGACGATGATCAAGCGGCATCGCCCCCGCTTCAACATCCGGCTGCGCGATGACAAGAACTATCTCTACATCAAGCTGCCCCTGAATGAAGATTTCCCGCGCATCACGCTGGTGCGACGGCCGGGTAGCGACGGCGCCCGGTACTGGGGGCCGTACACCCACGCCATCGCGCTGCGCACGACGCTCAAGACCGTCCGGCGGGTCATCCCTTACCGCAGTTGCAAGGACTCCGAGTTCGCGCTCGGGCGTCCCTGTTTTTACTATCACTTGAACCTGTGCTCTGCACCCTGCGCGGGGTTCATCAATCGCGAGGAGTACCACGAGCAGCTCAACCAGGTCGCGAGCTTCCTCGATGGCCGCTCGGACCATGTGGCGAAGCGGCTCAAGCAGCAGATGCAGGAAGCCGCCGACAAGCTGGAATACGAGGCCGCCGCCCGCTACCGCGATCGCCTGGACGCCATGGAACGAATGGCGGAACGCCAGAAAGTGCTGGCGATGGGCCGCTACGACCAGGATCTGTTCGGTCTTGCGCGAGCCAACGGCCAGGGCTCGGTGCGTGTCTTCAGCGTCCGCGAGGGCCGACTCTCGGGTTCGGAGAACTTCGACCTGGTCGGCCTCGACAAGGACCAATCGAACGCCGACATTCTCAATGCCTTCGTCAGCCAGTACTACGCGAGTGCCACACACATCCCCAAGGAAGTCTTTGTCCCCGAGGGGCTGCCCGACCGCGAGCTGCTGGAGCAATGGCTGACCGAGCGGCGCGGCAGCGCCGTCACGGTCCGGGTCCCCCAGCGCGGCAAGCAGCGCGAGCTGCTCGAGCAGGCGGCCGCGAATGCCGCCGAAACGATGCGTCAAATGCGGATCAAGCTCGATTACGACGCGGAGCGCACCGCTTCGCTCTTGAACGACCTCCAGACGCGGCTTCAGCTACCGGCACTGCCCGTTCGGATCGAGTGCTACGACATCTCGAACATCCAGGGCAAGTACCCCGTCGGCTCGATGGTCGTCTTCGAAGAAGGCCGGCCCAAGCCGGCGCATTACCGGCATTTCCGCATCAAGACGGTGCAGGGCGCCAACGATTTCGCGATGCTGCAGGAGGTACTGCGGCGCCGATTCAGCCGGCATGCCCGGTCCGAAGAAGGCACCCCCGAGGAGCCCAGCTTCAGCCGGCTCCCGGACCTGGTCCTGATCGACGGCGGCAAAGGGCAGCTGTCGGCGGCCCGAGAGGTGATGGAGGCCATGGGCCTTGCTTCGGTCCCCACCCTCGGCCTGGCCAAGGAGCAGGAGGAGCTTTTCCAGCCTGGCGACAGCGAACCCATCCGTCTCCCCCTGGACTCCGAGGCCCTCTTCCTGGTCCAGCGCGTCCGCGACGAGGCACATCGATTTGCGATCACCTTTCATCGCGTCGTTCGGAAGAAAGACGCGTTCGCTTCCGCCCTGGACGGCATCAGCGGACTCGGCCCCGTCCGCCGCCGGGCACTCGTTCGCCAGTTCGGCAGCATCGACAACATCCGAAGCGCGACCGTTGACGAGTTGATGGCCGTCAAGGGGATCACCCGGCCCGTGGCCGTCGCGATCAAGGAAATGCTCTGAGATAATCGGGAACGTGGACCGTCCGGTGCGCCGGTGCTCGTTTTGCGGCAAGAAACAGGGAGACGTCCGCCTCGTGGCCGGGCCGTCCGATGTCTATATTTGCCACCTCTGCGTGGCGCTCTGCAACGAAATCCTCGCCCAGGAGGCTCCCGCCGAGGTCACCTCCCCCTAGCCGCACCCTGCTCTCCCTGGAGGTGAGGGAAACGGCGCAGAAGATCGTTATAGGGGCGTGCCGGACTCGGCCAACCTCTCCAGCGCGCTCGGCGACGCCGTTACCGAGGGGCGGCAGTTCCTGGCGCGCCTCGAATCGATGACGCAGGCGCTCGGCTCCGAGCTCGCCCATCACGAGGAAACCATCGCCGCGGAGCGCAAGCGCCTGGCGCAGCTCGAGCGGGAGTTGGACGCGGCGCGGCAGGAGCGCGACCAGGCCTCGGCGGATCGTGATGCAGCCGCGGCAGACCGCGACCGGGCTCGGCAGGCCGTCGAGGGGGCCCAGCGGGAGGCCAGCGGATCGCAAGCCCAGCTGGCCAGCGCTGCCGCGGAACTTACTCGCCTGCGCGACCAGCTCGAGATGGTTACACGCGACCGCGATGCACTCCAGACGGACCAGATCCAGTGGGGCCTCGACCGCGAGCGAATGCTTGCCGAGGTCAACCAGCTCAAGGAGCATACCGTCGGGCTCGAGCGTGACCTGAACGGCGAGCGCGAGCAGCACCTCGCGGTGAAGGCTCGTCATGCCGAGCTCACCGAACAGGCCAATAGGCTCGCCTCGGACTGGGTCTCCCGCCGGCAGGCCCTCACCGCCGAGATCCAGGCGCAGAACGAAGAAATGCAGCAGGTCCGGAAAGCGCTGGACGAAGCGCGGGGACAGGACCGGCACGGCGTCGGCGGCCCCGTGACCAGCCCGAACGCCAATCTGAGCCCCGAGCAGAGTCACGTGATCAACTCGCGGCTCAACTCGCTGATCGGGTTTTCCAGCGTCCTGCTCGACGAGCGCACGCACCCCCTGACCGTCGAGGAGCATCGCGAATATTTGAAGTACCTCCACGACAGCGCGGTTGCGCTCGGCGAAGCCGTGCGCTCCTTGACCGGCAGCCGCGCAGCGAATCCCGACGCCCCAGCGGTGGTCGACCGCGAGGGCCGACCGCCAGACATCCTGGTGGCGGACAACGACATGGTCTCGCGGCAACGGATCGAGCCGTTCCTCAAGCGCGCCGGCTACGAGGTCGTCTACGTCGACAACGGTCCCCGCGCCCTGGAGAAGGCGTCCCACCTGCAGCCGCTGGCGATGCTGATCGACGCCCAGCTGCCGCTCAGTGGCGCGCCGGCCCTCATCAAGGAGCTCCGCAAGGACCCGCGCACGCGTGACATCCCGCTCGTGGTACTGGCAGCCCCCGATGGTCCGCCGATCGCGCTCCCGGATTGCGAGGTCCTGAGCAAGCCGATCGACCGGCAGCAGCTCGTCCAGCTGATGGTGAGATTCGATCTTATGGCCGATACCAAGCGCGCGAAAAAGATGCCCGCGAACGTCCTGGTCATCGATGACGACCTTCAGGCGATCAGCCTGGTCAAGGCTGTTCTCAAACCCTTCAACGTTCGTGTCAGCGCGGTCGACAGCGCCCGCACCGGGATCGAGCAGGCGCTCCGAAACAAGCCCGACCTCGTGATTCTCGATCTGGTTTTGCCCGGGGTCGACGGCTTCGAGGTCATCGCCGCGCTGCGCCGCGACAAGGACATCGGCCGGATTCCCATCCTCGTCCACACGGCGAAGGTGCTCACGGCCGAGGACCGGCAGCGCCTGGATGGCAAGGTCGAGTCGATCGTCGAGAAGGCAGAATTCCAGCCCGAGCGATTCCTCGAGCTCTTGTTGAAGCGCGGCGAACGCCGCAAACGCGCCGCTTAGCTCGCGGCTTCTCCCGCGGTCGAAGGCGTCTCTGCCGGCTGCGGCTGCGGTGGCCTCGCCAGGCGCTCTTTGCGCAGAAGGTAGGCGATCACCGGCAGGGCAAGCGCGATGACGACGAGTGACGTCACCTGGGCCTGCTTCAAGCCGCCGAGGATCACGACGTTGTCGCGGACGAAGAAGATGAAGAACTGGCTCACCGAGTAGAGGACGATGTAGAGCATGGCGAGCATCCCCTCGGGATGGATCCGCGTGCGGAGATTCCACAACAGCAGGAAGAGCCCGAGGCTGATCAGCAGCTCGTAGAGGCTCGCCGGCTGGACGGGCACGTTGGGCGTCGCGAACGTGTGGGGATTCGTGTACTCGAAGCCCCAGCCGTTCGTCTTGTAGCCGACGATGTCCCCATTGATAATGTTGCCGATGCGGCCGATCGCCTGGCCGATCGTCATGCCGAGCGCGCCGACGTCGAGCAGGCTCCAGAACGGGATCTTCCAGCGCCAGGACGAGATGGCGACGGCCAGCGCACCGCCGAACATGGCGCCGAAGAAGGCCATGCCGCCCTGCCAGACCGCGATGATCTGGGCCGGGTGGTGCAGGAAGAAGCTGGGGTCGTTCTGGACGACGTAATAGAGGCGCCCTCCGGCGATGCCGAGCACGGCCGCCAGCAAGGCGACGTTCATCAACTGGTCCCTGTCGATCCCTCGGCGTGGCGCGTCGCGAAGCGCGACCTGGATCCCTACGTAGAGTCCGATCGCGATCATGATCCCGTACCAGTGGATCTTGAGCCCGCCGATCGATACGAGCACCGGATCGATTGGGATCTTAACTAGCACCGACCAAGTTTAATGTGTGGCAATGACGGTCAAGGCGTCTTTCACCGATGAGGTGAAGGCGGAACTCGCCAATGTCCAACCGGCACGTCCGTGCTGCCAGGAAGCGGAGCTGACGGCCATGGTCGAGGCGCTCGTCGGCGCGAGCGATGGTGCGCCGTTGACGCTGCGCATCCCGCGAAATGCCGTGGCGCGCAAGGTCGTCCACCTGGCCAAAGTCGCCGGCGGCCGGGTGGAGACCGTCCGCAAGGGGGCCACGGAGAAACGGCCCAGCTACCGCCTCCGGCTTACGCTCCCGTCGGGGCGGGGCTCAGCGGACGCCTGCTGTGCCCGGGCCATCCTGCGCGGGACCTTTCTGGCGCGCGGCGTGTTGGGGAATCCCGCGGACGCCTACCACCTGGAGATGGCGCTGCCCGCGGGCGGCACCGCGCTGGTGAGCAGCGGCGCGGCACGCGCCGGCATCGCCCTCAAGCGCACCAGGCGCCGCGGCCGGACGGTCTATTACCTGAAAGGCGCCGATCCGATCTCCCGGATGCTCGGGTTGATGGGCGCGAACCGCGCGGTGATGCGCTTCGAGAACGACCGCATCCTGCGTGACATGCGAAGCCAGGCCAACCGGCGGGCCAACGGCGAGACCGCGAACATGGACAAGCGGCTACGCGCCGCGCTCCAACAACGCGAGGCGATCCGGCGGCTCAAGGCGCGTGACAACCGCCTGCAGTCGTTGCCGCCGGCGCTGCGTGAGGTGGCCGAGCTGCGCCTGGCACATCCGCGCGCCGGCCTGCGCGAGCTCGCCCAGGTGGCCCAGGTGAGCAAGTCGGCAGTCGCCAATCGCTTGCGCCGGCTGGTTGGGCTGGCGAATCGAAATGGTCTAATAGATTGAGCGCGGGAACTCCCGCGACCCTGACGAGGGCATCCCCCAGTAGCGAGGAGAGGCGTCATGCCGGTGAAGGTTGGCATCAATGGGTTTGGCCGCATTGGGCGCAATGTCTACCGCGCCGCCCTGGGCCGGCGCGACCTCGAGATCGTGGCGGTCAACGACATCACGGATCCTGGCACCCTGGCCCACCTCCTCAAGTACGACTCGATCCTTGGCAATTTCGAGGGTGATGTCGTAGCCGACGGCGATCACCTGAGGGTAGACGGCGCGCGGGTGAAAGTCTTTGCCGAGAGGGATCCCGGCAACCTGCCCTGGAAGGATCTGGGAATCGACATCGTGATCGAATCGACGGGCCTCTTCACCGACGCGACCAAGGCGAAGGTCCATATCGACATGGGCGGTGCCAGGAAAGTGATCATCTCGGCACCGGCCAAGAACGAGGACATCACCATCGTGCTCGGCGTCAACGGCGAGCGTTACGATCCGCGGCAGCACCACGTCGTCAGCAATGCGTCGTGCACGACGAACTGCCTAGCCCCGGTGGCGAAAGTGCTCCACGACAGCTTCGGCATCGAAGCGGGGTTGATGACGACCGTGCACTCGTACACGAGTGATCAGCGCTTGCTGGACGCGCCCCATAGCGACTTGCGGCGGGCGCGCGCCGCGGCGCTCTCGGTGATCCCAACCACCACCGGCGCGGCCAAGGCAATGGCACTGGTCATGCCCGAACTAAAGGGTAAGTTCCACGGGATCTCGCTGCGGGTGCCCACGCCGAATGTGTCCCTGGTCGACCTCGCCGTCATGACCCGCGATCCAGTCTCGGCCGAAACCATCAATGAGGCCTTGCGGGAGGCGGCCGCCAGCGACCTCAAGGGCATCCTCGCCGTCACCGAGGAGGAACTCGTCTCCAGCGACTTCAAGGGCAACTCCAACTCATCCATCGTCGATGCCCCGCTGACCATGGTCATCGGTGATCGGCACGGCAAGGTGTTTTCCTGGTACGACAACGAGTGGGGATATTCCTGCCGAGTGGTCGACCTCGCCGTGTTCATGGGTGACCGGCTGAACTGACTACCGACGTCAGCCTGGGCGGCGCGCTCCAAAAAGCCACGATTCGCGACCTCGACGTCGCGGGCAAGCGCGTGCTGGTCCGCGTCGACTTCAACGTCCCGATCGAGGGGGGCCGCATCGTCGACGACACCCGCATCCGCGAGGCGCTCCCGACGATCCAGTACCTGGTCGAGCGCAGTGCGCGCGTGATCCTGATCACGCATCTCGGCCGCCCCGACGGCCAGGTCGACGACGCCTACCGGACCACGCCGCTGGCGGAGCGGCTCGGCGAGCTCATGGGACGGCCGGTGCGCCACCTGGAGGACTGCGTCGGTCCCTCGGTCGAGGCCGCTGTGAGGGCGATGCGCGACGGCGAGGTTGTGATGCTGGAGAACGTCCGCTTCAATCCCGGCGAAACCAAAAACGACCCGGCCTTTGCCCGGCAACTGGCCGCCCTCGGCGAGCTTTATGTCAATGATGCGTTCGGCACCGCGCACCGAGCCCACGCTTCGACGGTGGGGATCGCACAGTACCTGCCGGCCGTCGCCGGACTCCTGATGGAGCGCGAGATCATCACCCTGGGCAGGATCATGACCGATCCCCCGCATCCGCTGGTGGCGATCATCGGCGGCTCGAAGATTTCGACGAAGATCGGGGTCCTGCGCAGCCTGCTGGGGCGCGTCGATCGCCTCTGCATCGGGGGCGCGATGGCCTGCACCTTCTTGAAGGCGAAGGGCCTGGAGATGGGCCGCTCGCTGGTGGAGGACGACCAGCTGGAGGTGGCGCGATCGCTGCTCAGCTCGGGCGCGACGCTCGTCCTGCCGCTCGACGCCATCGTGGCTCCCGAGGCCAGGCCCGGCGTCCTCGTGAAAACCGTGCCGGTCGATGCCGTCCCTGCCGAGATGAAAGTTCTCGACGTCGGACCGATGACGGTCGAGCGATTCCTGCAAACCTGCGACGGCGCGGCGGCAGTCGTCTGGAACGGCCCGCTCGGCGTCTACGAAGTCCCGCCCTTCGACCACGGCACCGATGCGCTGGCGAAGGGCCTGGCCGGCAGCGACGCGCAGACCATCATCGGTGGCGGCGACCTGGTGGCCGCCCTCCAGAAGCAGCACCTGGCGGAGCGGATGTCGTTCGTCTCGACCGGCGGCGGCGCGACGCTCGAGTTCCTGGAAGGGAAGGTCCTGCCGGGGATCGCGGTGCTACGCGACAAGGACCATGCGTAGGCCACTCATCGCCGGCAACTGGAAGATGCATTTCACCGTGCCCGAAGGGCTGGAGTATGCGCTGCATCTGCGTCATGCCCTGGCGTCATTCGCGGAGCGCGAGGACCTCGTGGTCCTGCCGCCGTCGCTGATGCTCTGGGAGATCGCCAACGTCCTTCGGGGATGCCCGATCGAGGTTGGCGCGCAGAACGCCTCCTGGGAGGATCAAGGTCCCTTCACCGGCGAGATTTCGCCCAAGATGCTGGCGGGCTGGTGCCACTACCTGCTGATCGGTCATTCCGAGCGGCGCCAGCTGTTCAACGAGACCGACGAACAGCTCAACCGAAAGCTGCAAGCCGCCTTTCGCAACGGTCTGAAGGTCATCCTGGCGTTGGGTGAAACGCTCGAGGAGCACGAGTTGGGGCGCACGCAGGAGGTCATCACACGCCAGCTCAGTGCGGCGCTCTACGGCATCGAGGTCAAGCGGGCCGCGGATCTGACGATTGCGTACGAACCGGTCTGGGCGATCGGGACGGGGAGGGCGGCGACGCCGGACTACGCCAACGAGACGATGGGTTTGATCCGCGGCCTGCTGGTGGGGCGGTTCGGGCAACTCGCGACCGACACACGCATCCTCTACGGAGGCAGCGTCACGCCGGCCAATGCGCGGAGCTTGATGGACCAGCCGGAGATCGACGGGGCGCTGGTCGGCGGCGCCAGCCTGAAGCAGGCCGATTTCGCCGAGATCGTGCGCGCCGCGGCCGAAGGCGTCAGACCGGCGTGAGCGCGGCTCCGGGACGCCCCCTGGTGCTCGTCATCATCGATGGGTGGGGATATCGCACCGATCCGTTCGGCAATGCGATTGCCGCGGCGAAAACGCCCAACTGGGATGCGCTCTGGCAGCGATGGCCGCATACGATCCTGGCCGCGGCGGGCGAACCCGTCGGCTTGCCCGAGGGCCAGCAGGGTAATTCGGAGGTTGGCCATCTGAACATCGGCGCCGGCCGCGTCGTCTACCAGGACCTCACCCGGATCAACCGGGCGATCCAGGACAGAAGCTTTACGACCAATCCGGTATTGCGCGCCGCGATGCAATCGTCGGCAAGCGGCCACGCGCTCCATCTCATGGGGCTCGTCTCTCCCGGCGGCGTGCACAGCTCCAGCCAGCACCTGTACGCGCTGCTCGAGATGGCCCACGCGCTGCGGGCACCCCGCGTGTTCGTTCATGCCTTCACCGATGGTCGGGACGAGCCACCCAACAGCGCGGCCGGCTACGTGGGAGAGCTGGTCGAGCGCATCCGCGCGATCGGCGCCGGCAGGATTGCCTCGGTCAGTGGCCGTTACTACGCGATGGACCGCGACAAGCGATGGGAGCGGACCGAACGCGCCTATCGGACCGTGGTTGAGGCGAGCGGACCGACGGCGCCGGACCCCGTGGCGTTGATCACGCAGAGCTATGCAAGCGGCATCACCGACGAATTCATCGTGCCGACCCGGATCGTCCCGGCCGGCGAGGAACCGCCGCCAGCGATCGGCGACGGCGATAGCGTGATTTTCTTCAACTTCCGCCCCGACCGCGCGCGGCAGTTGAGCCACGCGCTGCTCGATGAACAATGGGACCACTTCCCGCGAAACCGCCGGCCGAAGCTCGCGCACTTCGTGACGTTCACCGAGTACGAGAAGGGCCTTGCCGCGGAGGTCGCCTTTCCGGACGAGCCGCTCAACCAGGTCCTGGCGGAGGTGGTCGCCGACGCGGGCTGGCAACAGTTCCACACCGCCGAGACCGAGAAGTACGCCCACGTCACGTACTTTCTCAACGGGGGGCGGGAGGCGCCGTTTCCGGGCGAAGACCGGCTGCTCGTGCCGTCCCCTCGAGTCGCGACCTACGATTTGAAGCCCGAGATGAGCGCGTCGCCGGTCACCGATGTCTTACTGGACCGGCTCGCCGCGGGCGAGGATCGCTTCCTGGTCGTCAACTTTGCGAATCCCGACATGGTCGGCCACACCGGCATCTTTCCGGCAACGGTGAGGGCCGTCGAGGTCGTCGATGCCATGCTCGGCCGGATCGCGGGTCCCGTGCTCAGCCGCCGTGGCATCCTGGCGATCACGGCGGACCACGGGAACGCCGAGTTGAAGGTCGACCGAGCCACGGGCGCGCCGCTGACCGCGCATACCTTGAGTCCGGTGCCGTTGATCCTGGCCGGCGCCGACGAGGTCCACGGGCTGCGCGAGGACGGCAAGTTGGGCGACATCGCGCCGACGCTGTTGCCCCTCGTCGGACTCGAGGTGCCCCGCGCCATGTCCGGCGACGACCTCAGGGCGTCGACGCGGCCCAGTCCAACTCCATCCGGCTGAGGAACGTCAGGGCAAGCCAGGGCTCGCGCACCAGGAGGTCGAGTTCGTGGTTGCGCGTAAACCCGGAGCGCGACCAGTTGCAGCTACCGAACAGGGTGATCCCAGCATCGAAGATCCCGAGCTTCGCGTGCAGCAGTTCGTCTGCGGCCTGGCGATAGAAGCGCACGGCGGCCCCGGCCGGAGCCAGGAGCCCGAAGGCGGCGGCATTCTGCGGTTGGGTCGGATCCAGCAGGACGCGAAGGCGGACACCGCGGCGCGCGGCCGAGACGAGCGCCTCGAGGACGAGGCGATCGCTCAGGACGAACATCTCGATGTCGATCGAGTGTTGGGCGGCGGCGATCGCGGCGAGCGCGGCCGCTCGAATGAACTCACCGGGATGCGTCGTCAACACCTCGACGGTGCGGTCGGCGGCCGGCGATGGAATAGCGGACGCGTCGCCCGACAGCGCCAGGTCCTGTTTGAAGACTCGCTCGAGGTTGTCCACCACCGGGCCGGTCGCCAGCACGTCGAAGTCGTGGTTCTTCGGCGAGTGCGTGCCCCAGTTGATACCTCCGACAATGGCCCGGGCACCGTCGAGGATCAGCAGCTTGACATGGTCGATGGTGAGGCGCTCCAGCGGAAACGCCACGACCCGAACGCCGCCCTGTTCGAGCTCCGCCCAAACGGTCCGGCTGCTCCGCTCCGACGGATCCCTGATGGCGGTCACGGTGACGCCGCGCTCTCGCGCGTCGAGCAGCAACGCCGCGAGATCTAATCGCTGGAACTCGTACAGCTCGATGTCGATGGTGCGTCGCGCGTGGGCCAACTCGTCGACGATCGCGGCAAAGGCGGTGGGGCCGTCCGGCAGCGGAACCAGCCGGTCGGCCCCGCTGCTGATCGGCGATGGCAGGACCGGCGCGAGGGCAAGAGCGGCAGCCCCAGGGGGAGCGGTACGGCCCGGCGCACAGGAGGCGGCCAGCAGCGCCAGGAGGAGGAGGGGCAACCGGAGGCAGCGGGACGGGCCGTACACGCCGGCATGCTACTACGTATTTGTGTATCTGTCAATGCCAGCATTCCGACCGAGCGCGTGGAGAATTGGCGCTATAATTCATCGGCTTCAGCCTCAATGAAAGCCTTTCTCGGGATCGTCGAGCTCGTCCTGGCCCTCTTCGTCATGCTGGGTGTGTTGCTCCAGACGCCCAAGGCGAGCGGGCTCGGTGGCACCATCGGTGGCGGCGGAGATTCGGGCGGTGGCTACCGCACGAAGCGCGGACTGGAAAAGAACCTGTTCTATGCCACGATCGGCCTGGTGGTCCTGTTCGTGGTGGTCTCTGTCGTCTACATCCGAGTCGGTTGATCCGGCGC
>Ga0209471_1001457_pt1 | contig 14050 bp, 16 predicted proteins | sample GraSoiAngelo_128_FD_185885 | JGI IMG/M metagenome (GOLD analysis project Ga0209471, IMG submission 185885) | Grasslands soil microbial communities from the Angelo Coastal Reserve, California, USA - 14_0927_12_20cm (SPAdes) (version 2) | ecosystem: Environmental > Terrestrial > Soil > Grasslands ...
CTGGGGCTCCTGAAGCTGACCGTCCTGCCTTCGATCCGAATCACGGAACAATCTACAACCCACCCCTGGCATTCATCGCTCAACCACACGGAACGAATTTCCGGGCAGATATACTAGCTACCCCCCGCCTCGAACGCGCGGTGCGTTCGGTTGACGGCGTTCTTCACCAGCACCCCTTTCCTGCTGAGCAGGTCGATGGTGACGTGATGCGCGCCCCAGCGCGCCCGCCGCAGGGTGAGCGGCTTCCATTCGGTGATGAGCGGCAGCTCGCGCTTGTCGAGCACGACGCGCACCTTCGCTCCGCGGCGGGCGAGGTGCGCATGGGAGAGATAGAAGTCGAGCAGCGGCCGCTCGGGTCCCTGCGCGGGATCGGCCGCGCCTGAAAGCTCGACCTTCTCGCCGCGCCCGACGGGAAGCACGTAAGTGAGGATGGGGTTTCGCGGATCGGGCCAGGCGGCGCGCTCGGCGACCCAGCCTTCCTTGCCTTGCAGCCTCGGCCCCACCCAGAAGCGCACCATGGCAAAGGCCTTGGGCGCCTTGACCACTTCGTGCCAAGGCCGGCACAGCACCGCGCGCAGGAGGTGCGGCCCGGGCGAGAGTCCTTTGAGCTGCAGTGGCGCGTGCAGGTCGTCGATCTCCATCGCCGGCGCGTTGTCGACGATGAGATGCGCGTGCGGCACCGGCCCGCCAGGCGAGAGCGCGCCGATGGCGTAGCCGGTCACGCGCAGCTGGATGGGCACCGGATCGCCTGCTTCGAGCTGGGCGCGGTCATGCGGCGCGGCGAAGGCGACGCGCGCTCTGAAGAAAGCCTTGGCGTTGCCCTTGAGGCGGCGATTGTCCTCGGGCCGCACCCGCGGCGGGAGATGCTTCCCGCGAGCCAGCGCCGGAGGAGACACGGCGAGGGCGAGCAGCAGCGCGGAGGCGCGCCTCAACCCTTGCGCTCCTTCTGCTCCGAGAGCAGCCGCTCCTTGCGGATGCGCGCGCGCGCGAGCCGCAGCGCCCGGCGCTCCCCGGCGTCGTGGGCGCGGCGGCGGTCCTCGTCGTCTTCCATCTGCAGCGCGGGCACCTCGACGGCGCGGCCGCTCTCGTCCTGCGCCACGAACGTCAGGTACGCGGTGCAGACGTGGGCGCGCTCGCCGGTCAAGGGGCTCTCGCTCTCGATGCGCACACCGGCCTCCATCGAGGTGCGGAAGGCGGCATTCACCTGCGCGCGCAACTCCACGATCATGCCGACCTTGATGGGCAGCAGGAAATGGAGGTCGTCCATCGAGGCCGTGACCACCCGCCTGCGGCAATGGCGCTGGCAGGCGATGGCGCCGGCGATGTCGATCCACTGGGCGATCCGTCCGCCGAAGGCCGTCCCCAGCGGATTTCCGTCGCCTGGCAAAACCGACTGCGTCATCACCACCCGCGAGGCGCGCGGGGTCTTGGGTCGGTCGATCATCGGTTCACCTCGAAGCGCTGCAGCGTCCGCCACTTCGCGGAGAGGTCGAAGAGATGCGCGCTCAAACGCCGCGCGTCGGCGGAGAGCTGCAGGGTCGGCATCGTCGCGTCCATCGGGCCGGCCGCATCCGAGGCGCGCGCCGACCAGGTCCCCAGATTGACGTAGAGCCGCTGCACGCCTGGCCGGCCCTCGTGCACCGCCCAGTCGATGACGTGGGTGTGCCCCAGCACCAGCACGTCGGGAGGCGGCGGCCGGCCGGGGAGCGGGGTCGATCCCTGCAGGGCGCCGAGCGCGCTGTGCCCGGCGCGCTCCCAGAGGTCGTCGTCGTCGCGCAGCCGCGATCGCAAGACCGCCGGCGTCACCAGCCAGGCCACCGAGCGCGACAGCGCGTGGTTGGCGACGAGAATGGCCAGGAGCGCGTCGATGAAGCGCTCGAAGACCCCCGGCTTCAGCCAGCGCTCGAGCACCGGCATGACCCGCTCCTCGGGACGGAGCGCCACCACGCGGTCGGCGTCGATGCGCACGTTGCTGCGGGGGGCGAGGTAGCGGAGGAAGGGGACGACCGCGTGATGGAGCACGGCGGTCATCGCCTCGCCGCCGCCGGCCGGCGTGGCGTTCGAGGGATCCCAGGCGTGGCCGTGCTGCAAAACCACGATCTTGTCGAGCATGCGGCGCACCGCGCTCGCTTCGATCTGCACGTTCTTCAGGCCCGCGGCATCGAGCGCCTCGCGCCCGCCGGCCTCCCCCAGGTGACGGTCGTGGTTGCCGGGAACGAGCGTGACCTTGGCGCGCCCGGCGAGCGCTTCGAGGGCGCCGAGAGCGATCGGATTGTACTCGCGGATGGCGGCCAGGATCGACGGCAGCGGCGGGGCAGGCTTGTCCTCGAGCGGAACTTCCAGCGACCGCCCGAAGGCGGCCACTCCTTTGGGGGGATGGGCGGCGGTGAGGTCGAAGATGTCGCCGAGAAGGATGAGCTCGTTGTCGTCGCCTTTGGCGATCTCGGCGCACAGATCGGCGAGGCGCTGGCCCTGCTCCTCGTCGTGGAACATCGAGGCCAAGGCCCGCTCGGCCAGGTGCAGATCGCTGACCACGAAGAGGCCCATGGGGGGAGTCTAACTGCGCTTCCGCAGTTTCCATCCTTCCGCGCGTAGGAGGCGGGCCTGCTCGCGAGCGACGAGCGGAGCGAGCGTGCCGTCGTGCCGCGCCACCCGCCACCAGGGGACGTCGTCGAGGTGGTTCAGCGCGGCGACCACCGCCCGCGCCCCGCCTGGCTTGCCGACCCGCAGAGCCACCTCTCCGTAGGAGAGAGTGGTCCCGCGCCGGATGCTTCGCACGACCCGCCTCACTGCGCGCAGGAAAGGGCTCAATCACTTCTCCTCGCGGTAGATGATGACGTCGACGTCCGACATGGCGACGAGCCCGCTGCGCAGCATCTGATCGAGATAGGGCAGCGCCTTCTCGATTTTCTCGGCGGCATCGACGATGACCACCGTGATCGGCTCGTCCTTCGACCGCCACACCGCGCGCCGGTGGATGCGGCCGGTTGCGCCGTAGCCCTCGATGCCGCGATAGACGGTCGCGCCGGCGAGGTCGAGCTGGTGGAAGCGCTTGAGGAGCGCATCGAAGAGCGGCTCGCCTTCCCAGGTGTCGTTCGCGCCGATGTGGATGCGCAGCATCTTCGCCTTGCCGGTGAGCTTCTTGTGCGTCACCGCTGTCTCCTTGCTCTCGTGCCGGAGCGACTTGATCACCTGGACGTCGTGCACGGCGATGAGGCCACGAGGGACGAGCACATCGAGGTCGGGGAGCGCGCGGTCGATGGCGGCCTCTTCGTCGATGGCCTCGACGGTCACCGGCCGGTCGGGCATCGCATCGGGATCGATGTCCTCGTGCAGCTTGCCGCTCTGGCCGAAGCCGGCCAGGCCCTTGCTGGCGGTGGCACCGGCGAGGCCGTGCTTGCGCAGCAGGTCGAGCACCTCGCGCCAGAGGGGCCGCAGGCCATGCCTGTCGGTCTCGCTCAGGTAGACGACCAGGCGCTTCAAAAAAGCCTCCGCGCCATCCAGCTGCCGAGGAGCACCGCGCCGAATCCGAGCACGTTCGAGGCCGCGACGTAGACGACTGCGCCGGCCGCCTGGCCGAGCTGGACGAGCCGGACGGTCTCGTACCCGTAGGTGGAGAAGGTGGTGTACGCGCCGACGAAGCCGGTGGGAAAGAGATAGCGCCAGGCAGGATCGAAGTTGCGCTCGCTCGCCGCGGCGAGAAAGAGCGCGATGAAGAAGCAGCCGCTCAGGTTGATGCAAAGCGTGGCGTAGGGCCAGCTGGTGCCGAGGCGGCGGGCGAATCCGTTGGCGACGGCGAAGCGCGCCACCGCACCCAAGGCGCCGCCGACGGCGACGAGCAGGTAGGGCGTGGCGCGGCCGAGCACCTGCGCAAGGTATCAGCTTCGCGGCGCGAGTCGGTGTACAACGCAGCCATGGACGTCGTGCTCATCGACATCGCCAACGACCCGCTCGTCAAGCTCTACGGCGCCTACCGCACCTGCTATACGCCCAAGACCCCGCGCGAGGTCTGGGAAGACATCGCCTCGCAGGCGGTGTCGCGAGAGAAGATCGCCCAGTTCGTCGAGGAGCGTCTCAAGACCGGCCATGTCTCTCCGCTCGAGCAGGTGGTCTTCTGGTTCGGGATCAGCGGCGTCTCGCGCGCGCTCTCGCACCAGTTCGTGCGCCATCGCATCGGCATCTCCTTCGAGCAGCAGTCGCAGCGGTACGTGCGCTTCACCGGCAAGAACGAGGAGCGGCTCGAGTTCGTCATGCCCGAGAGCTGGAAGGATGCGGGCCGCGAGGCCATGTTCGAAAATCTCATGGCCGAGATCACCCGCGTCTACCGCGAGGCGGTGGCGGCGGGCATCCCTGCCGAGGATGCGCGCTTCGTCTTGCCCAATGCCGCGCCCACCAACTTCCAGATCATGGTCAACTTCGCCGAGCTGCTCCACATCGGCGACCTGCGGCTCTGCACCCGGGCGCAGTGGGAGATCCGCTCGATGGTCGCGCGCATGCGCTCGGAGCTGATGAAGAAGGTGCCCGAGCTGGCGAAGTACATGCAGCCCAAGTGCGGCGAGAAGCGGATGGGCTACTGCGACGAGGAGATGAAAGCCTATGAGGCCTGCCCGCTCTCGAACTCGCGGCCGCACAAGCTGCAGGTGATGGAAGTCTTCAAGCGCGTGCGCAGCGAGAGCAACAAACCGATGCGCGACCTCGAAGAGAGCGACTTCCGCGCCGCCGAGGCGTTCCGCGAGTCGGGCGCGAAGGCGTGATCAAGCGCTCGGCGGCCGGACGTACTCGAAGTCGAGCGGCATTCCGTTGATGCCCTTGGGGGGCGGCGCGATCCAGGAAGCGACCTTGCCGCGCTCGGTCACCGGGTGCATCAGCGACCTCACGTAGGTGCGGTCTTCGGCGGAGGGCAGCCACTGTTGCTCGCGCGCCTTCCATTCCTGCTCGGCGATCGGCTGGCCCTCGGGGTCGAAGAAGAGCCCCGCAGACGGCCCGACCCCGCGATGGAAGCGGCGGTGCGGCAGGCGCAGCCGCAGTTCCTTGACGCCGTTCTTCTCCAGCGTCTTGTTCCAGCGGTCGAGAGCGCGCTGGCAGTCCTTGACGTACTCGTCGCGCAACACTTCGTTCATCGCGTTGCGCAGCGGCACCTCTTGCGCCACCAGCTTGCCGCCCTCGGGAACTTCCATGCGGTAGCTCTTCCCCAGCGCCTTGTGCTCCTCGAGCTGGTCCTCGCGGAAGCGCCCCTTGAGGCCGGCGGCGAAGAAGTCGGCCGCGTTCGACGACACCTCGCCGCCGAAGAGATCGAGCGAGAGCGAGAACCAGAGATTGACGTACTTCTGGAGGAGCTCGAAGGGCACCGCGCCGTGCGCGCGCGGGTCGAGGCCCTTTCCCATCAGCTCGGCGCAGCGCTGCACGATGCGGTCCACGCCGGTTTCGCCGACGAAGAGATGGTGCGCCTCCTCGGTGAGCATGAAGCGGGTCGTGCGCGCGAGCGGGTCGAATCCCGACTGCGCCAGGGCGGCCAGCTGATACTTGCCGTCGCGGTCGGTGAACATGGTGAACATGAAGAAGCTCAGCCAGTCGTCGATCGGCTCGTTGAAGGCATTGAGGATGCGCGGCTTGTCGCTCGAGCCGCTTCTCCGCTGGAGCAGCTCGTCCGCTTCCTCGCGGCCGTCGCGGCCGAAGTAGCGGTGGAGCAGGTAGACCATCGCCCAGAGGTGTCTGCCTTCCTCGACGTTGACCTGGAAGAGATTGCGCAGGTCGTAGAGCGAGGGGCAGGTCCGCCCCAGAAGCCGCTGCTGCTCGACCGAGGCCGGCTCGGTATCCGCCTGGGTGACGATGATGCGGCGCAGGGCATTGCGGTGCTCGCCCGGGACTTCCTCCCAGACCGGCTCGCCCATCACGTCGCCGAAGCCGATGCGCCGCTCGCTCTTCGGCTCGAGGAAGATGCCCCAGCGGTACTCGGGCATGCGGACGAAGTCGAAGTGCGCCCAGCCGTTCGCTTCCACCGAGATGGCGGTGCGCAGGTAGACCTGATGGGCCTGGAAGCCGTCGGGGCCGACCTCGCGCCACCAGGAGAGGAAGTTCGGCTGCCACTGCTCGAGCGCGCGCTGCAGGCGGCGGTCGGAGGAGAGGTCGACGTTGTTGGGAATGCTCTCGAGAGACTGCGCCACGTCATGTCCTCCGGAAGTCGAATCGGGGCCGCTCGGGCTTGCCGTACATGGTGAGCGCGCCGTTCTCGCCCGTCGCGTTGGGGCGGATGAAGATCCAGTTTTGCCAGGCGGAGAGGCGGCCGAAGATCTTCGTCGCCAGCGTCTCCGGCCCGGCGAAGCGGTAGTTCTGCTCCATGCCGGTGAGCGCGTCGGGGCTGAGCGAGGCGCGCTCTTCGACCGCGACGCGAAGCTCCTCCTCGAAGTCGATCTCGTCGGCGAACACCGTCGCGAGGCCCAGCTTGTCGGCGGTAGCCGCGTCGATGGGGCCCTCCTTGCCGGCGGCGAGCACCTTGTCTGCCCGCGCCGGCTCGGCGAGGAAGCGCGTCTGCAGGCGTGAGAGGCCGTTCCAGCCGGGAAGGGCACCGCCCGAAAGCGGGCCGGGCCACACTTCCACTTTTTCCGCGTCGAGGACGTAGCTGCGATCGCAGGCGACGAGCAGCTCGAAGAGCGGCCCGGCGAAGCACGACTTCTCGTCGACCACCGCGAAGAAGCTGCGCGCGGTCACGTCCAGCCGGCGCAGGGCGCGGGCGAGGAGCAGGCGCGTCTCGCGCAGGATCCAGGAATCCTTCTCGGGGCCGCTGAGAAGCTTTCCCACCGCGTCCGCCTTGGCCCGGTCGCCCTCGGTGCGAACGATCACCAGCCCCACGGTCTCGTGCTCGAAGCGCAGCCGCAGCAGGGCATGGTCGAGCTCGCGCGCCATTCGCAGCGCCCAGCCCTGAGCGCCTTTGGCCAGCGCCTCGGCGGCGGTCTGCGGCACCTCGCCGGCCGGCGCGCGCACGGTCAATTGAGCGACGCGCGTCTTCTCGTCGACCTTCAGCGAGACGTGCCGGTAGTCGCCGATCTCGTCCAGCTCGATGCCCGGTCCGCGATCGACCTGCGGCGCCTTGGCGGAGAGGTCGCGCGCGCGCTGCGCGATGGTGTCCTTGAACTTGCTGCGCGGCACGACCGCATCGACCAGGCCCCACTCGACAGCGCGCTTGCCCTTGACGCCTTCGGCGAGAGTGGAGAAGGCGTCGGCCAGATCGCGGCGCACCTTGCGTTTGTCGACCACGCGGGTGAGGCCGCCGGTGCCGGGCAGGACGCCGAGGAGCGGCACCTCGGGGAGGCTGACGGTGCTCGAGCCGTCGTCGACGAGAACGATCTCGTCGCAGGCGAGCGCGAGCTCGTAGCCGCCGCCGGCGGTCGCGCCGTTGCAGGCGGCGAGGAACCTGAGGCCGCTGTTCTGCGAGGCGTCCTCGATGGCGAGGCGGGTCTCGTTGGTGAACTTGCAGAAGTTGACCTTGAAGGGATGCGACGACGAGGCGAGCATGTAGATGTTCGCGCCGGCGCAGAAGATCTTCTCCTGCCCGCTGGTGATGACGCAGACCTTCACTTGCGGATGGGTGAAGCGAAGCCGCTGGACTGCGTCGGCCAGCTCGATGTCCACCGCCAGGTCGTAGGAATTGGACTTCAGCTCCACTTCCGAGTCGGCCCCGCCGAAGGGCTGGACCTTCATGGTCAGGCGCGCGATCTCGCCGTCGACCGCGAGCGTCCAGTGGCGGTAGCGGGTCGGGTGCGTGTCGAAGGAAGGGGCGGGCGCGGAGGCGGTCTTGTCCATCGGCTGCAAAGGTAGCACGCACTATATTGCTTGTCAACGTTCCATGTGATGCACTATACTGCATACCCGTGAGAGACGAACACCTGCTCTTGCTCTCCGCTGTCGGCGCCGCGGTGCGAGGGAGGCGCGAGGAGCGCGGCCTGACGCGGCGTGAGCTGGCCGAGAAGAGCGGCGTCTCGGAGCGATACCTGGCCGAGCTGGAGGCGGGGCAGGGCAACATCTCGGTGGCCCGGCTGCAGGACGTGGGCCGGGCGCTCGGCACCTCGGCCGGGGAGCTCCTCGTCTCGGCACAGCCGGAGCGGTCCGACAAGCGGGTGGTGGCGCTGGTCGGCCTGCGAGGCGCCGGCAAGACGACGATCGGCAAGTCGCTGGCGGCGCGGCTGCGTGTGCCTTTCGTCGAGCTCGATGCGCTGGTCGAGCGCCAGGCCGGGCTGCCGCTCAGCGCGATCTTCTCGCTGCACGGCGAGGCCTACTACCGCCGGCTGGCGCGCGAGGTGCTGGCGCGCTTTCTCGCCGACACCGACGCCGCCGTGCTGGCGACGGGGGGCAGCGTCGTGACTGACCGCGAGTCCTATCGCCTGTTGCAGAAGCGCTGCCGGACGGTGTGGCTGCAGGCCACTCCGGAGGATCATTGGCGCCGCGTCCTCGCCCAGGGCGACGTGCGGCCCAGCGCCGCGAGCCCGCACGCGCAGGACGAATTGCGCGCGCTGCTCAGGACGCGCGAGCCGCTCTACGCGCAGGCCGAGCTTTCGGTGGACACTTCGCGGCTGGGTATTGCCGGGGCGGTCGAAGAGATTTTTCGCAAAGTCGCCGTAGTCCGCTAGCGCAAATCAAGAGCCGTTCTCGTTCTTGTGTGCGTGCTCGATATCGAGCTCGTGCTGGTGCTCCTTTTCGTGCCCGATGTCGAGCCCGTGCTCGTTCTGATTCGGGTGAATCGTTTTCGCGCTGAGTGACCGCTAGATCACTTGCCGCTGAAGCTCGGCGGGCGGCGGGAGTTGTAGGCGGCCAGACCCTCCTTGGCGTCCTGCCCCTCGAACAGGCGCTGCTGCAACTCGCGCTCGAGTGCGAGACCTTGCTCCAGCCCCACCTCGAGGCCCGTCGTCACCGCGCGCTTGATGAATCCGACCGCGCGCGAGGCCTTGGCGGGCGGCACGAAGCGACGAGCAAATTCGATGACCTTGGAGCGGAATTCTCCCGGCCCTGAATCGAGGATCGAATTCACCAGACCGAGAGCCTTGGCTTCCTCGACGGAGAACGTCGTTCCCTCGGCCATCAGCTCGATCGCCTTCGCCCGCCCGAGCGCCCGCGCCAGCCGCTGCGTGCCGCCGGTTCCGGGCAAGACGCCGAGCGAGACCTCCGGCAGGCCCATCTTTCCCGCCCCGGCGCGGGCGATGCGCAAGTCGCAGGCCAGCGCCACTTCCAGCCCGCCGCCGACGCAATGCCCGTTGATGGCGGCGATGACCAGCTTCGGGGTCTGCTCCAGCCTGCAGAGCGTCTCGTTGGCGTGGAGGCAGAAGTTGTACTTGAAGTAAGGGTCGGCGGTCTCGAGCATCTTGATGTCCGCCCCCGCACAGAAGAACTTGTCGCCCGCGCCAGTGACGACGATGACGTGCGCCGCCGGATCGAACCGCGCGCTCAAGACCTGCGCGTCCAGCTCGCGCATCATCTCGTAGCTGTAGGTGTTGGCCGGCGGCGCGTTCAGCTCGAGGACCATCACGCCTTCGTGCTTCGAGGCATTCACCAGGGGCGTCGTCATGCGGCGCTTTTTATCACCGCGGCACGTGAAAGTTGACTCGATGAATCGTGGGCCTGCCTGTCCCCTGTACACCGGCAAGGAGGCCTATCGGCAGCCAGTCTTGTATTCGTCGAGGCGCTTGCGGATGGCGTCGCAGCGGGCGAGGAACTCGCTGGTGCTCTTCGAGGTGGCCTTGAACTCCGGGGGCAGGTGCGGCAGCCGGTCGACGGCCATCTGCTGCAGCCGCTGCGCGGCACCGCAGTCGCCCCACGCCTTTGCCACCAGCGCGAGCGAGTCGAGGGCGTAGGCGCTGTCGGGGAAGATGTTCAGCGACTTGCGTCCCAGCTCGAAGGCTTCGTCGGCGCGGCCCGCTCGCGCGTAGGCGCGCGCCAGCCGGTGCAGCGCCCAGGAGTTGTCGGGGCCCAGCTGCACCGCCTTCTCCAGCGCGCGGGTGCGCTCGGCCTCCTGCGCGGGCAGGGCGGTGTCGTCGCCCAGCGCCTCGTCGGTGAGCATCCAGGCACGGAAGTCCTCCGGTCGCTGCTGCTGCGCGGCGGTCGCGAGGGCCAGCCGGTCGGCGCGCGTTTCAGCCAGCTTCAGCTGCAGCTCGAGCGCACGCACCAACGAGGGGTCCTGTGCCAGCGCCGCCCGGGCCTCCTCCGCTACCTCCCCGCGCGCGCGCTGCTCGTCGTCGCCCTGCAGCGTCAGCCAAAGCTCGCCGCGCAGCGCGCGCAGCTCCGGCTCGGGCATGGGCCGCTCTTCGACGGCGCCCAGGTAATCGATCAATTCGGCGCCGCCGATGTTGAAGCCCCTCTGCGTGTAGCCCACCTCCTTGACGTACTCGCTCACCTTCTTCTGCAGGACCCACTGGCCGTCCTCGGTCGCGTAGGCGGGGAAGAACGAGGCCCAGGCCGCGTCGGGGTCGTCGCCGCGGTAGAGCGCCTTCTGATACTCGTTGAAGGCCTTGCCCTCGCGGTTCTCGAGGTAGAAGACCAGCCCACCCGCCTCGTCCTCGTCGATGCCGCGGCCCTCGCGCTCGGCGCGGAAAAGTCTTGGCAGCGACTCGATACGGAACGCCGTCCGCGTAGGGACGCCGATGATGACCTTGTGGTGCTTCTCGTCGAGGATCATCGTCTCGAGAAAGCGCGCCATCCCCTCGGAGAGCCAGCGTGGCTGGCGGGCGAAGTACGAGCTGGCGAGGTCGTGCGCGAGCTCGTGGGTGAAGACCTGGATGCCGTAGCCGGCCAGATCCGCGCGTTGGTCCGTGAAGCTCGCCGCCAGCACCATCAACTTCTCTCCCGCCGTGTCGAGCGTCCAAATGCCGGCGACGCCCCTCCGGAGGAAGGTCTGCAACTCGCTCGAATTGCGGAACGCCACCACCCGCGTGCGCGGACCCTCGAAAGTCGCGCCGTGCCAAGCGGCGCTAATCAGACCGCTGCGGCGCTCCTCCATCTGGATGGCCAGCTTGCGCGCCGGCTCGACGTCCAGGTCCGTCTGCAGGCGGAAGTGCCTGGTGTTGTACTCGACCCAGGGCGGACCACCTTTCGAGGGGAGCCGCATCGGCTCGTGCCAATGGGCGCAAGAGCCGAGCAGCAGCGCGATGCACGTCTGGCGCATCGCCTTTTTACCCATCGAGCCCGAGGCACCAGGCGCAAGACTCGTGGTGGTCTTCGCGAGGCGAATCCCTGCTTCTCCGCGCGCGCTGGATGCTGATGGCTCTGGTCTGCGATCGGAGGGCTGCAAGGATTCACTTTCGCAGGGTGCCCATGTCCTTCTCCAGCTGCAGTGACATCTCCATCGCGTCGGCCCATTCGCCCGGGTCGGTGCTGACGATGGCCCCCGCCGGATCGACGATGGCCGCGCCCAGCGCGCTGGTGAAGAGGGAGACGAGATTCTGGAAGGCATGGACGCGCTTTCCATCGTCGAGCTTGCCGCTGGCGATGGAGAGATAGGTCTGCGCCGACTGCTGCAGCGAGCTGGCCGCCTCCGACAGCTCGCGATCCATCCCGCCGATGTGGTCGAGCAGCGCGCGGTGCGGGCTCTCCGGATCGCCCATGGCGAAGACTTGCACGAGACAGTCGTGCGGCGCCGCGCCGGCGTGCTCGACGACGCTGACGCGCCAGCTGCGCTGCAGGTCCAGCTCCCTGGGCGAAGGATTTCCCAGCGGCGCGAGCGTCAGCGCGGCTCCAGCGTCCTCCTCGCGCATCGCCCCGAGACAAGCGTCGACCAGCCGCTCGATATCGCGCGGCTTGAGCGAATGGCTGGTGAAGAGACCCACCATCCGCGCGGGACGGTCGCTGGTCACCAGCGACGAGAGATACTGCGCGTCCTTGCCGAGGGCGGGCATGGCAGGACATTGTCCGCCTCTGCCGTGCGCGTCAACCGCGGCTCAGAGCGCTTCGATGATCACCGACACGCCCTGCCCGACGCCGACGCAGAGCGTGGCCAGCCCGTATCGCCCGCCGCGCAGCCGCAGCGCGTGAGCGAGGTGGCCGAGGATGCGCGCGCCGCTCATCCCCAAGGGATGTCCGAGCGCGATGGCGCCGCCGTCGACGTTGACGCGCTCGGGATCGAGCTGCAGCTCGGCCATCACCGCCAGCGCCTGCGCCGCGAAGGCCTCGTTCAGCTCGACGAGATCGATCTGCCGCAGCGAGAGCCCGGTGCGCGCGAGCGCCTTCTGCGTGGCAGGGAGAGGGCCGAGGCCCATGTAGCGCGGATCCACTCCGGCGCTCGCCGAGGCGACGATCCGCGCGAGCGGCTCGAGCCCCAGCTCTTTCGCCTTGCGCGCGGAAGCCAGGAGAAGCGCCGCAGCGCCGTCGTTCAACGAGCTGGAATTGCCGGCGGTGACCGTGCCTCCCTCGCGGAAGGCAGGCTTCAACTTGCCGAGCTTCTCCAGCGAAGTGTCGGCGCGCGGGCCCTCGTCGCGCGCCACCTCGCCCACCGGGATCAATTCGCGCTCGAACTTGCCGGCGAGAGCGAGCCGGTGCGATCGCAGCGCGAACTCATCCTGCTTTTCGCGCGGCACGCGATACTTCACGGCGATGTTCTCCGCCGTCTCGCCCATGCTCTCCAGCGGAAAGCGCGCCGCCAGCCGCGGATTGGGGAAGCGCCAGCCGAGCGCGGTGTCGTAGCTCTGCAACGATCCGGCCGCGAATCCGTCGGCTGGCTTGGCCACCGCCCAGGGCGCGCGCGTCATGCTCTCCACGCCGCCGGCGATGCACAGCTCCATGTCTTCCAGGCGGATGGCCCGCGACGCTTGCACCGCCGCGTCGAGCCCGCTGGCACAGAGCCGGTTGACGGTCACGCCTGGCACCCGCTCGGGCAGCCCGGCGAGGAGCAGCGCCATCCGGGCGACGTTCCGGTTGTCCTCGCCGGCCTGGTTGGCGCAACCGAAGAAGACCTCCTCGATCTCGCGAGCGGCGGGATTCCGCTCGAGCAGCTTCTCGATCACAAGCGCCGCGAGGTCGTCGGGCCGCACCTTGGAGAGCGCGCCGCGGATGCGTCCCACCGGTGTCCGAACCGCATCGACGATGACCGCGTCCTGCATCGCGCCTCGCTTTCGATTACATTCCGCGCATGGGGCCCAAGGAAGGCGATCCGGCGCCCGACTTCACCTTGAATGGCGTGCCGCCTGGCGCGTATCACCTCGCCGACCAGCGCGGCAAGGTGGTGGTTCTAGCCTTCTATCCGGGAGATTTCACGCCCGTCTGCACCCGGCAGCTGCAGCATTACGAAGAGCGGCGCCAGAGGCTCATCGACACCGGCGCCACCCTTTGGGCCATCTCGACCGACACGCTCGAGTCCCACGAGCGCATGGCCAAGGGCTACGCCATCTCCTTCCCGCTGCTCGCCGACGAGGGAGCCAAGGTGGCGCAGCTCTACGGCGTCAAGTCCATGCTCGGCAGCGCCCGGCGGTCGCTGATCATCATCGACCCGGAGGGCTTCGTCCGCTACCGGCGGGAGGAGCGCCTGTCGCTCAGCTACCGGAGCGTGGACGACATCATCCAGGCTCTCGAGGCTGCCGGACTTCCCAGCGCCTGAGCTACTTGTTCAGGTCGTGGCGCAGGTTGTGCTTCGTGTGCCGGACCTTCTTCTTGACGTCGCGCGCCTTCTTCTCGCTGTGCCGCTTGGCCTTCGACGCGCCGCTGTCCGTGCCGAGGACGTCCTTGGTCTTGTCGACGGCATCCTTCGAGGAGTCGCGCACGTCCTTCGACGCGTCGTTCATGTCCTTCTGGATCGGCGACTGCTGCGCGAAGGCGGGCAGGGCGAGGCTCAGTCCGACCGCTGCGATGATCCCTTTGAGCATGGAAGTCCCCCTGGCTGGTTGTCTCCGACAAAAGTGGAGACGGGATGTCGGAAAGACAACGCGGCGAACGCCGAGCGCGTCCGCCGCGTGCGACACCGCCCGCTCGCCTACTTGGGTTCGGGCTTGTCTTTCGGAGGGGGCGTCGTGCTGTCGATCGGCCGCTGGTCATCGGTCGGGCTGGGGGCGGCTGGCCGCGCGACGCTGTCGCCCGA
>Ga0209471_1001458_pt1 | contig 14049 bp, 19 predicted proteins | sample GraSoiAngelo_128_FD_185885 | JGI IMG/M metagenome (GOLD analysis project Ga0209471, IMG submission 185885) | Grasslands soil microbial communities from the Angelo Coastal Reserve, California, USA - 14_0927_12_20cm (SPAdes) (version 2) | ecosystem: Environmental > Terrestrial > Soil > Grasslands ...
GGCGTGCGCCTCGGGCCTGCGGGATGGGCGTACACGACCGGCGGCGACGTGGGCGTGAAGATCCGCCTGCGTAAGGGCCTACCGGTACTGATCGGATCGCGACATCCCGCGGAGCTTGAGGCCGCGATCCGCTCCGGCGTCGAGGCGCAGGTAACCCCGCCACGTCGCGCGTAGGTCTACGAGGCGGCCCCGACACCGTGTCGCAACCGCCCGCGGGTAGCCTCATTCCATGGAGACCGGTGGCCATAAGCGAACGCTCGGTGATCACGTCGTCAAGATCTGCTGGAAAAACACATGCCACGCGCAGACGGGGCTTCGCGTCGTCTCCGGCGTGGCCGAAGCATCACCCACGGCAATCGCGAACAGATCTCCAGGCACCACGCCAAGCGCCGGGTCCACATCAACTCCGACGGCGCGCCCAACTCCAAGCTCAGCGTCATCGACGCCTCATCCAACATCGACCCCGACCTCGGCGCCGAGACCGAGTCCGACACCTACATCGGCACCCCCAACTCCGAGCCCCACGCCCACAAACAACCCATGTCCCGGCAACTCCAACGCTCTGGCGCTGAGCCCGCAAAGCCAGAGCGTCTTGCTCGGCGGCCAGGCGAACTTCACGGGTTCGAACTTCACGCCGAACAGCACGGTCACGGTGAGCTATAAACAGGGAAACAACTCACCAACATCACTGCCGAACGTAAAGGCATCGTGCGGGGGAGGGATCTCCGTTTCTGCGACAGTGCCCGGTGGCCTCCTGCGCACCGATCACGTCATCGTTTGTGACGTCGTCAAGGGTTGTATTTCCGAAACGATCACCGTTGTCTAGAAGACCTCGGCGGCGACCAGGTCCTCGAGAGTCTCCCGACGTCGCATGATCCGCGCTTCGCCGTCGCGCAGCATCAGCACCTCAGGCCTCGGCATCCCGTTGTAGTTGCTCGCCATCGCCAGGCAATACGCGCCCGCGGCGGGAACCGCGATCACATCGCCCGGCGCCAGCGGCGGCATCGGGATGTCGGTGATGAGGATGTCCGTCGACTCGCAGTACTTGCCGGCGATCGTCACCTTCCCGTCCGGTGAGCGATCCGGATTCGACGCGAGAAACGCCTCGTATCGCGCGCCGTAGAGCTTCGGCCGGATGTTGTCGCCCATGCCGCCGTCCACCGCCACGTAGCGGCGCACACCGGGAATGTCCTTGATCGACCCCACCGTGTAGAGCGCAATACCCGCCGGGCCCGCGATCGATCGGCCCGGCTCGACGACGAGCTCCGGCACCTTCAGGCCACGTCGGGCGCAGCCCGATTCCAATGCATGACGCACCGTCTCGACGAAATGACGCGGCGTCGGCGGATCGTCCTGCTGCGTGTAGGCGATGCCCAGCCCGCCACCGGCGCCGAGCTTGCGCGGCTCGAACCCGATCTCGTCACGGAGCTCGGCCAGCAGGCCGAGGATGATGTCCATCGCCTGCTCGTACGCGCGAAGCGCGAAGATCTGCGACCCGATGTGAGAGTGCAGGCCGACGAGATCGAGCCGCGGATGCTGCAGCGCAGTCTCCACCGCCTTGCGGGCGGCGCCCGACTCGATCGAGAAACCGAACTTGGAGTCGAGCTGCCCGGTGGAGATGTGGTCGTGGGTGTCGGGCTTCACGCCCGGCGACAGCCGGAGCATCACCGGCGCTCGCTTGCCCTCCGGCACCACGCTGCGCAGGAGGTCGAACTCGTGGTCGCCGTCGATGACGATGGTCGCCCCGGCGCCGTATGCGCCTTGGAGGTCCTCGAGGCTCTTGTTGTTGCCGAGAAAGTGGATGCGGTCGCGCGGGAATCCGGATTTCAAGGCCAGGTGAAGCTCGCCGGCGGAGACCACGTCGAGGCCGAGCCCTTCTTCCGCGATGACACGCAGGAACTGCGGAGACGCGAACGCCTTCGCCGAGTACAGAACCTGACCCGCATCGCCCATCGCCGCCACGTACTCGGAGGCTCGCTGGCGGACCGTCGCCTCGTCGTAGACGTAGAGAGGGGTTCCGTGGCGGTGAGCAAGCTCGACGAGGTCGCAGCCACCCACCTCCATGTGGCCGGCGGCGTTGACCCGGTACGTCACCGGGAAAAGCAAGCTAGAAGGCTAGTTCGGGCTCGAGCCGCAGGAGCCGCACGCGCCGCCGCAGCAACCGCCGCCGCCGCCGGTCTCGCTGGCGAAATCGGAGACCGACGAGGTGTCGCCGCCGCTGGCAAAGGCAAAGCTCGAGACAAGCACCCGCGTCTTCGTCGACTCGCATGCGGGACACACCTGGGCGCTGTCACGCTCTGCGAAACGAGTGAGGACCTCGAACTTGCCGGCGCAGCTCTCGCACCGATACTCGTAGATGGGCATCTCAGTGAACGATTCTAAGTTGTCTGAACTCGCGCGGCTGATCGCCGGCTGGCCGGGGCTGGTCTCCGGCGACGCCGAGAGCCTCGTCGAGGACTCGCTGGTGCTCCTCGAGCACCTCGGGGAGGCGAAGACTGTCGTCGATGTCGGGTCCGGCGGCGGCCTGCCCGGCCTCCCGCTCAAGATCGCACGGCCCGAGCTGGCGGTCACCCTCGTCGAGGCCGACCAGGCCAAGGCGGCGTTCCTCGTCCGCGCCTGTGCCGAGCTCGGGCTGCGCGATGTCGATGTCGTTCCGCGACGGGCTGAGGATCTGGGACGAGACTCGAAATACCGCGAAAAGTTTGACGTGGCGGTGGCCCGGGCCCTGGCGCCGATGCGCGTGCTGGCCGAGCTCTGCCTGCCGCTGGTCCGGGTCGGTGGAAGGTTGCTCGCGCAGAAAACGGTTGGCGAGGATGTTGAGGCGGCGCAGAACGCGCTCGAGATACTTGGTGGATCTCTGGTCTCCGTGGTGCCGGCACCCTCCGCGGCTCGCGCGTCCGGAACGGTGATCGTCGTTCGCAAGAGCCGCCCGACGCCTGCCGGCTATCCCCGGCGCCCAGGGGTTCCCGCGCGCAAGCCGCTCTAATAAATGCACCGGCGTAGCGTTGTGCTTTACCGGACACCGCGAACGAACGGAGGAGCAACATGGCCCGAGGATTCGAGGCGATCACGAAGGTGACCATCCACGCGTCAAAGCGCGACGTGTGGAACGCATTGACGAACCCTGAGAAGGTCAAGCAGTACATGCACGGCACAGAGATGTCGACGGACTGGAAGGAGGGCAGCCCGATCTTCTGGAGGGGTGAGTGGAAGGGCCGGCCATACGAGGACAAAGGCACTGTCCTCGCCGTTGAGCCGCAGAAGCTCTTGAAGTACACGCACTGGAGCCCGATGGGCGGTAGCGAGGACAAGCCGGAGAACTACCACACCGTCACTTGCGAGCTGGCCGGGAAGGATGGTGAGACCACTCTTACACTCAGACAAGACAACAACGCCACCCAGGAAGAGGCGGACAAGATGGCTGATCAGAACTGGGGGCCGGTGATGGATGGACTCAAGGCAGTCGCGGAGAAGCCGGCGAAGTAACGACTCAACCGTCTACACCCCGCGGCGGCTGTCCGTCACGCTCAGTAATGCCAAGGCGAAAGCCAGTGCGCGCCTGAGGGCGGCCGGGAGGCCTTAACCTTGCGGTGGGGTGGGATCACGAAACTGAACCTCGTTCTGCGGGAGCGCCGCTTTTACGAACTCTTCAACCAGCAAGGCCAGTTCATCAGGGAGGCGCTCGGTGAGCTCAGCCGTTCGCTGGACGAAGAGCGGAGCCATCACTCGACGCTTCGTGAAATCGAGCATCGCTGTGACAAGGTCACCCACGAGATCTACAACCTCACCAACCGCACGTTCGTGCCTCCGATCGACCAGGAGGACATCCTGATGCTGGCTCACTCGCTCGACGATGTGGTCGATCTGGCTGAAGAGGTGTCCGACAAGATCGACCTGTACGGTGTTCGTTCTATAACCGACTCGGCGAAGAGCTTCGGCCAGTGCCTCGCGAAGGCCGGCACCGTGCTGGCCACGGCGCTCGAGCGATTCAGCGCTTCGGAAGATCTTGTTCCTGCCCTGGAGGAGATACACAGGCTCGAGAACGAAGGCGACGCCATAACGCGCCACGCCCTGCAAAAACTATTTGACCTGAACCATCAGACCGCCGCCGACCTGATCAAGTGGAAGGACCTATACGCGCTGCTCGAGGCCACCTTGGATGAATGTGAATCGGCCGCGGAAATCCTGGAGTCCATCATCATCAAAAAAGCCTGAGCGCCTATTCGCCGGAGAGCAGGCCGCGCACTCGTCGCTCGATCTCGTCGCGGATTTCCCTGACCGCCGAGATCGGGAGTCCGGCCGGATCGGGGAGGAGCCAATCCTCGACTGGTACGGCAAAAACCGGGCAGTCTTCTTCTGCGCAGCCCATGGTGATGACCCTTGTGGCCGAGGCTCCGAGCTCAGGCGTGAGTGCGCGAGGTCGGACATCGCTTAGGTCGATGCCAACCTCCAGCATCACCGCTACCACCTCGGGATGGACGCTGGGTGCTGGGCGAGTGCCGGCCGATTCTCCGAGTGCTCGACCGTCCGACAATCGATTGAGGAAAGCCGCGGCCATCTGGCTCCGGCCGGCGTTCTGGACGCACACAAACAGGACGCGGGGCTTGTTCTCTTCCAGAACATCGAGACGGTAGCCGATCCCGCGCAAGGTAGTGATCCGCAACTGGCTCCCTTCGAGCTTGGGCCGGAGCCAGGCGATGTGCACGTCGACTGTCTTCGGTTCGCCCACGAAGCGGGTGCCCCATGCTGCAGCGAGAATTCGATCTCGGCTCAACACGACGCCGCGATTCATCAAGAGAACCTGAAGCAAATCGAACTCGCGCGGCGCCAACTGGATCTCGCGACCATCGACTTCCGCACGTCGCGCGCTGGAGTCCAAGCGTAGGCGGCCGGCACCAAGCCGTGTCCGCGATGGCGCCGGCGAAGCTTTTCTCAGAAGCGCTTGAACCTGAGCCGCGATCAGGTTCGACGTGCTCCCGGCCGGCAACCACGCATCCGCTCCCATGGCCAGGCAAGTGGCTGCCACTCGCTCGTCCGGGCCCATCACCAGCAGCGGCGCCGCGGTTGCTCGCCGGACAGCCGCAGTTCCGTCCAGGAGGTCCATACCTTGGAGGAGGATCGCATCGGCGAACGGCTCTCGCTGGAGCCCATCGACGCTTCGGTGGGCGACCACGTCGATACCGCCGGCGGCGAGACTTGTCTTCAATTGAACCGTCGTGCCGGATGCGGCGCCGATGACGACAACCCGGACGCGTGTCGGTTCAGTACTTGGAGACGTTCAATTCCTCCACGCGCCCTGTCACGAGGTAGACGACCCGCTCGCAAACATTCGTGGCTCGATCAGCTATGCGTTCCAGGTTGTGGGTGACCCACAGCATGTAGGTTGCCTCGGCGATGTGGCGCGGGTCCGCGACCATCGTCGAAATCAACTCCTGGTACGCGCGGTCGTAGAGAGCGTCGATGTCGTCGTCTTCAAGACACAAGGCCCGAGCCAGGTTCGCGTCGCCTTTGTTCAGCGCAGTCAGCGTCCGATTGACTATGGAAAGTGTTCGCTTGCCCATTTCGACGACCGCCCCGGGTAGCGGAAGCGTCGGGTGTGGCCCCAGCATCAGGGCAACCTTCGCTATCCCCTCTGCGTGATCGCCCATCCGCTCGAGTTCCGGCAGCACATAAAGCGCTCCAACAAGGGAGCGGATTTCCTCGCCGCCGGCGGCGGAAAGTCCACCCACGAGTTCTTCCTCCAGCTGGTAACGGAGACGATTGACCTCGAGGTCGTCGCGGACGACTCGATCGGCCAGAATCAGGTCACTGCGCGCCAGCGCCTTCAGCGCTCCCTCGAGAGCTTGCGCCACCAGGTCGCCAAGCCGCATCAAGCCGTTGTCTGTCACTCCCAGAATGTTAGAGGTGACGTTAACGACGCCTTAACCCAACCCCGAATAGCCTTTTCCCGGAGGACGCGATGAAACTCACACCACTCACCCCCGGACGGCGGTTTTACGACCTTTTTCGAACCCAGGGCAATCTCGTCAGCGAGACGCTGACCGAGCTCGGCAAGTCTCTGCTCGAAGGCAAGAGCCGGCATGCTCGGTTGCGAGACCTCGAGCACGAGTGCGACGAGGCGACGCATCAGATCCACAACCTCGTGAACAGCGCATTCATCACCCCAATCGATGAGTCCGACATCCTGCTCCTGGCGTCAAGCCTGGACGACGTCGTCGACCTCGCCGAAGAAACCGGCGACAAGATCGATCTGTACCGCATCAACTCAGTCAGTGATCCGGCCAAGCAGATGGGTGAATACCTCGCAAAGGCCGGTATCGAGATCGCGGCAGCGCTTGACCGCTTTGAGGGGTTCGCGGAGCTGAAACCGCACCGCGTCGAGATCCATCGCCTCGAGAACGAGGGCGACCGGTTGATGCGCGACGCGATCGGCGAGCTCTTCTCGCGCGTCACCGATGCATCCGAGCTCGTGAAGTGGAAGGACATCTACGACCTGCTCGAGGCGACGATGGACGCCTGCGAGCACACCGCCAATGTTATGGAGACGATCGCAATCAAGAATGCGTGAGACCGCGATCCTGCTGTGGGTCACGATAGCTATCGCTGTTGCCTTCGATTTCACCAACGGCTTCCACGACACCGCCAATGCCATCGCCACCTCGATCTCCACGCGGGCCCTTTCCCCGCGCGCCGCGGTAGGTCTGGCTGCTGTCTTCAACCTGGTGGGGGCTGTAATCACGGTTGCGTTCTTCCAGGCCAAGGTGTCGAACACCATTGCCAGCACTCTGGCGATCAAGCCCGGACTTGTTGTTGTGATGGCGGCCCTGCTTGGAGCCATCTCCTGGAACCTGATTACCTGGTATCGAGGACTGCCTAGCAGCTCGACTCACGCTCTGATCGGCGGCTTGTGTGGCGCCGGTATAGCCGCCGCCGGTGGGCTGGGCGGCGTCAAGTGGTCGGCGCTCGTCAAGCAGATCGCCAGCCTCGTCATCTCGCCGCCGCTCGGTTTTGTTGCCGCGGGGATTTTCGCGATCTTGTTGATCTTCATCATTCAGCGCGCGGGCTGGAGGCCTGCGCCTGTCAACCGCACTCTCCGCGGCCTACAGGTCGTGACCTCCGCGTACCTCTCGTACTCGCACGGGGCCAATGACGCGCAGAAGACAATGGCGGCGATCACGCTCGCCCTGGTCGCGTCGGGAGACCTGCCGAAGTTCCAGGTCCCGCTTTGGGTGGTGGTCCTCTCAGCGGTGGCGATCAGTTTTGGTACCTATGCAGGGGGTTGGCGCATCATCCGAACGTTGGGCTGGAGCATCCTCAAGCTCGAACCCGTAACTGCATTGTCTGCGCAGGTGATGGGCGCGACCGTTATTCAAGCGGCCACTGTGATTGGCCTTCCGGTGAGCACCACGCATGTCGTCACCGGGTCAGTGATCGGCGTCGGTGCAAGCCGAAAGATGTCCGCCGTGCGTTGGGGACTCGGCGCGAATATCGCGCTCGCGTGGATCGTGACGATTCCTGCCTCCGGGGCGATGGCGTGGATCGCGTTTGCCATACTGCACACGGCCGGTCTTCGCGGTTAGCTGTTACTCCGCGCAAAGAACGTTTGAATTCCGGCGCGGCATCGGTAAACTGGCGACATTCGCTAGACCGCCGGCGGGAAATTTAGAGCGGAATCCAAACGTTTCAGCCTACGAAGGAGCAACGGTGGCAACAAAGATCCTTGAGGTTGCGGAAGTAAGCGTGATCAGAGCCGCAGGCGGTGTTGTGCTTCGCAAGTCGCGGTCTGGTGAAACCGAGATCGCGGTCATCCACCGTCCAGCCTACGACGACTGGACGCTGCCGAAGGGCAAGATCGAGCCCGACGAGAGCCCCGAAGATTGCGCACTGCGCGAGGTGCGCGAGGAGACCGGGCTCCGCTGCGACCTCGTCCGACCGCTTGGCTGCACGGCGTACGTGGACCGGCGCGGCCGCGACAAGGTCGCGTGCTACTGGGTGATGGACGTGCGCGGCGGTCGATTCAAGCCGGGCATCGAGGTCGACAAGCTTCTGTGGCTGACCGTGGACGACGCCATCAAGCGCCTGACGTACGGCCGCGACCGAACCCTGTTGCTGCAGCAGGAGCTATAGGAGTAAAGGCTCCTCCCCATCTATGGGGAGGTGGCGCGCAGCGCCGGAGGGGCTGGTGGGGTCCCCCACCAAAGCCCCGGTAAGCTTTGCCCCGTGCAAACCCTCACGCATGCCGATCCGCTGGTCGTCGCCGGCGTCGAGCTGCGCTCGCGACTCTTCATCGGGACGGGCAAGTATCCAACCGACGAATCGATGGTCTCCGCCCTCGAGGCTTCGGGCTGCGAGCTGGTCACCGTCGCACTTCGCCGCCTTGACCTCGACGATCCGAAGAAGAAAACAATCCTCGACGTGATCGACTGGAAGCGCTACCGGATCCTGCCCAACACAGCCGGATGCCGGACCGCGGACGAGGCAATCCGCATCGCCCGGCTGGCCCGTTCGATGGGCCTGTCGGACTGGGTGAAGCTCGAGGTGATCCCGGACCCGCGCTACCTCTTCCCCGACCCCGAGGAGACGCTAAAGGCCGCTCGGGTCCTCGTCGCTGAGGGCTTCCAGGTGCTGCCGTACATCAACGCCGACCCGGTGGTGGCTCGCAAGCTCGAAGAGATTGGAGCAGTGACCGTGATGCCGCTCGGCTCGCCGATCGGATCGGGCCAGGGCATCCAGACCATGGAGCAGATCCGCATCATCATCGAAGAGGCGCGCGTGCCAGTCGTCGTCGACGCGGGGATCGGCGTGCCCTCTGACGCGGCGCTGGCGATGGAGCTTGGTGCGGACGCCGTCCTGGTCAACACCGCGATCGCCCTGGCCGGCGACCCTGCGCTCATGGCCGAAGCGATCAAGGGGGGCGTTGACGCGGGGCGCAAGGCCTACCTCGCCGGCCGCATCCCGAAGCGCCCGCAGGCCAGCCCGAGCTCCCCCACCGAGGGCGTGTCGCGACCGAACTAGCAAGGCCGGTAGCGATGGCAATCGTTTCGAGCGCGGAAGCCGGCCTCCGAGCGGCGCCCCGAGCGACCATCCTCCAGCTGCGCGCGCCTGGCTTTCACACCGTCGACCTGGAGCGGGAGGCGTCAGCGCTGGTCGGTTCCTCGACCGTCCCGGTCGTGATCAGCTCGCGCTGCGATTTGGTCCTCGCCTGCGGCGCGGCGGGCGTCAATCTTCCGGAGCGCGACATCTCGACGCGCGATGCACGCACCCTCATCGGCGAAAGGCTGGTTGGACGCTCCGTCCACTCGCTCGAAGGCGCCAGGGCAGCGGAAGCAGAGGGTGCGGACTATGTGATCTTCGGACCGGTTTGGCCGAGCGCGACCCACCAGGGCGGCGACGCGGTTGGAGTCGAGGCGCTCGCTCGAGTCGCGCGCGGGGTTCGCATTCCTGTGCTGGCGATAGGCGGCGTTACCGAGGACCGGATCGAGGAATGCCAGCTCGCCGGAGCCGCCGGTTACGCCGCGATAGGCCTGTTCGAATGATCGCGCTCCAGGTCAACGGCAAGCGAGTCGAGCTTGATCAGGCGATACCGCTGCTCGCCTATCTCGAACAGCTAGGGGTCAACCCGCGTGCCGTGGCGGTCGAGCACAATGGCGAGATCATCGAGCGCGCGTCCTATGCATCCGTGACGCTGAGCGACGGCGACCAGGTCGAGATCGTCCGTATGGTCGGCGGCGGCTAGGGTCAGCTGACGGCGAGTCGCTCGCGGATCGCGGCTTCCGCCTCGGCCCGTTCGTCCCAGGGCTCTGAGCCTCGCGCCGTCCGCATCGAGCGCTCGTGCCCCTTGCCCGCCAGGAGGACCGTGTCACCAGGCCGGGCGATCTCGATCGCACGGCGGATGGCGGCGCGGCGGTCGATCACGACCTCGAAATCGAGACCCGGCGCCTTGCCCTCGGCGCCGGCCTGCACGTCGCGGGCGATCTCGGACGGGTCCTCACTCAACGGGTCGTCGGTGGTGATGATGAAAAAGTCGGAGAACTCGGCCGCGGCTCGGCCCATGCCTGGACGGTCGTGGTCAGATCTTGCGGTCGAGCCGAAGACGACGATCAGGCGCTCTCGCGTAAATGGACGGAGCTCGGCCAGAGCACTGGCGAGCGATCCGGCTGCGTGCGCAAAGTCGATGTAGACCCGAAAGTCCTGGCCGAGATCGACCGGCTCGAGACGTCCTCGCACTCCTTCGAAACCGGCCAGGCCGCGCCCAACATCCTCCACCGCCACACCCAGCGCGAGGCAGACGCCGGCCGCGCAGAGCGCGTTGTAGATGTTGAAACGAGCGGGCACGTTGAGCGTGACGTCGGTCTCGCCGAGCGGCGTCTTCATACGAAATCGCGAGCCTGAACCGGTGATCGCGAGATCGAGCGGATGCAGGTCTGACGCCGTGGTCATGCCGTAGGTCCAGCGACGTGGGATCGGCCTACGGGCCAGGTGCTCGTAGCTGGGGTCGTCGCGATTCAGCACCGCAGTCTTTTCGACACCTTTGTCCGCGGCGCGCGCCGTCAGGTCGATGAGACGCGCCTTGGCTTCGAGATATTCCTCCCACGTCGCGTGGTAGTCGAGGTGATCGTGGCCGACGTTGGTGAAAGCGGCGATGTCGAAATCGCACGCGCGCACACGCTCCTGCACCAGCGCGTGGGAGGTCGTCTCGATGACCGCGCACGCGGCGCCTGCCTCGACCATCCGTGCGAGCCAGGCCTGGACGTCGGGGGCTTCGGTCGTGGTCTGGCCGCTGACGTTGTCGACCTCGCGACCGCTGACCTTGAAGGCGACCGTGCTCATCGCACCGGCCACCACGCCACTCGCCTGCAGGACATGTTCGGCCATATGCGTCACGGTGGTCTTGCCGTCTGTCCCGGTGACCCCAGCCAGCTTGAGGCGGCGCGATGGCCTGCCGTAGAACTCGGCCGAAAGTTCGGCGAGGCCGATCCGTGTTGACGGCATCCGCAGCACCGAGACGCCTTTGGGGACCTCGACCCTGCGCTCGAGCGCGATCGCAGCCGCGCCCTTCGCCACGGCGTCGCCGACGTAATGATGGCCGTCCACGTGGAGGCCATGGACCGCGACAAAGAGGTCGCCGGGACTGACGCGGCGCGAGTCGTAGGCGATCCCCGTGATCTCCACCTCGGGGTCGCCTTCGAGCACCGCACCAGCGCCTCTGGCGAGCTCGTCAAGCCGCATGTCGCTGAGAATAGTCGCGTCATGGTTGCTGAAATCGGGGGGCGCCGTTTCGAGTGGGGCTCACGCACCTATGTGATGGGCATCGTCAACGTGACTCCCGACTCGTTCAGCGGCGACGGCCTGGGAGACGATGTCGTGGCGGCAGTCGAGCAGGGCCTTCGCATGGTTCGCGAGGGCGCGGACATGGTCGACGTAGGCGGCGAGTCGACGCGGCCTGGTCACGTGCCAGTGACGGCGGTCGAAGAGATCGCGCGCGTCGAGTCGGTGGTGCGCCGCCTGGCGAGCGAGGCGGACGTGCCCGTCTCGATCGACACGTACAAGGCAGAAGTAGCAGAGGTGGGGGTGGCGGCAGGGGCCACGATCGTCAACGACGTCTGGGGACTGACCAGGTCGCCGGCGATCGCAGACCTGGCCGCGAGGCATGGGTGCGCCATTGTCGTCATGCACAACCAGGACGGCACCGACTACCCGGGTGACCTGATGGACGAGATCATGCGATTCCTCGCGGTGGCCGCCTCGCGCGCGGTGTCCGCCGGCGTGCCGAAGGAGAGGGTCATCGTCGATCCCGGGATAGGTTTCGGCAAGACCGCCGAACAGAACTGGGAGGTGATGCAGAGGCTCGATGAGCTGAAGGAGCTCGGCCACCCCATCCTCATCGGCACGTCACGCAAGTCGTTCATCGGCAAGCTGCTCGACCTTCCGGCGAGCGACCGGCTCGAGGGGACCATGGCCACCGTCGTCGCCGCGGTGCTGCGCGGAGCCGACATCGTCCGGGTGCATGACGTCCTCCAGATGGTTCGAGCGGCTCGTGTCGCCGACCGCATGCGGTGACGAAGGTCTACCTGGGCCTCGGCTCGAACCTCGGCCCGCGGCTGCGCAACCTGAGCGCGGCCCGCAGGCGGCTGCGTGAAAAGGGGGTCCGCATCCTTCGGCAAAGCAGCGTCATCGAAACCGAGCCCTGGGGCGTCCTGGACCAGCCTCGATTCCTGAACCAGGTGGTGGAGGGTGAATGGCAGGGCACGCCTCGACGGCTGCTCAAGGCCGCCAAAGAAGTCGAGCGCGAGGGGGGGCGCACCAGGACGCGGCGCTGGGGACCGCGCGTCATCGACGTAGACATCTTGCTGTTCACCGGCAGGCGTGTCGACGACCGCGACCTGGTGATTCCGCATCCGCGCATCGCGGAGCGACCGTTTGTGATTCAGTCCCTGGACGAGCTCGGAGTTAAGACGGGCGCGCGTTTGTGAAGCGGTAGCCGATACCCGGGACAGCCAGGATGTAATAAGGACGCGAGGGCTGCGTCTCGATCTTGCGGCGCAAGTTTCTGATGTGGACGTCGATGACGCGCGTTTCGATCGGGTATTCATAACCCCAGATGGAGTTCAGGATCTTCTCCCTGCTCAACACCTTGCCGGCGTTGCTGGCGAGGAATGTCAGCAGGTCGAATTCCGTATGGGTCAGCTCCACCTCTTTGTTTGACTTGTAGGTACGGCGCTCGTTGACGTCGATGACGAGGTCGCGAAACTCCAGGCGGCTGCGCATCGCCTCTGCGTTCTCCAGCCGGGCGCGTCGCAGATGCGCGGCCATCCGAGCGACCAGCTCGCGAAGGCGCAGCGGTTTGGTGACGTAGTCGTCAGCGCCGATCTCGAGCGCGACCACAGCGTCGATCTCGTCCGACCTGGAGCTCATCATGATCACCGGCACAGCGGGGTCCACCTTGCGCAGCTCGCGGCACACATCGAAACCCGCCGCGTCGGGCAGCGTCACCTCGAGCAGGACTACGCTTGGTCGCGAAGACTCGACCTGGCGCAACGCCTCGGAACCGGCGTCGGCCTCGACGACCTGGTATCCGTCCTGCTCACAAACCAGCTTGATCTCGCGACGAGTCGTGGTGTCCGGCTCCACCACAAGGACCTTACGGACGGACTCCGCCACAGCCATACAACAATCCTAATCGATCTGAAGGATTGTTAGGGAATGTTGCGTTTCAAGCCCCGAATGTAGGCTCTCGTTTTACGCTCCGCGGCGATCAGCTTCGCGCCGGCGGCCGAAAGCACCAGCTCCCAGCTCCCGACGTATGCGACCTCCTCACCGCCGAACTCCGACTTGAAAAGGCCGATCCCCTCCAGGGGATGACCTGGTCGGGCATGGGGCGGCGGGATCCCCCAGAAGTCGAAGTCGATGCACCCGGCTTCCGCCGCGCTGGAGATGGCCGACCACCATGCAAGGTCGTTGCCCATGAGCTCACTTTGACGGCCGCTGCGTCCGGCGAAGAGGCTGTAGGCGCGGCCGCCGTGACGGGCGACGAGCACGCTCGCCAGCGGCTGGCGGGTTTCTGGCGCATACGCCGTGTAGGTGTGGCACCACGGCAGCAGATAGAGGAGCAGATTGTAGTAACCCCGGTCGGGGAGTCGGATCGAGGCGCGCCGCTCGACTGCGGCCGACTGCTTGGCGAGGACATCGCCATGCCTGCCTACCTCCACGACGACACCCCGCTTGATCCCCGTCCGGATGTTGTAGCGACGGCCGTGACGGAACGTCGGCAGCAGCTGATCGGGCGGCAGCAGCTTCAGGATCCGCGTGTGCTGAGGCTGCGTTGGCGCCACCCGTTTGAAGTGCTTCTCGGTCAGCACCTCGCCGAAGTCTTCCGGCGCCTCAGGCTCGATCACAAGTCGCGCCATCTTTGACTTTCGCGCCCAATCCACCACCGAATCGATCGCCTCCGGAGTCGCAGGTACCGGACCGCGGGGAACGTATGCCTCGCGCGCCGGCCCAACTTTGCGGACGAGCACGCTGGCCATCGCTCCAGTTGTGCTCGACTGC
>Ga0209471_1001460_pt1 | contig 14035 bp, 10 predicted proteins | sample GraSoiAngelo_128_FD_185885 | JGI IMG/M metagenome (GOLD analysis project Ga0209471, IMG submission 185885) | Grasslands soil microbial communities from the Angelo Coastal Reserve, California, USA - 14_0927_12_20cm (SPAdes) (version 2) | ecosystem: Environmental > Terrestrial > Soil > Grasslands ...
ACCCACCGGTTTTACGACGCCGTTCATCGTCCAGAACACCGGTGCCGTGCCGACCGATCTTGAGATCGAGTTCAAGCGATTCTCGGACGGGGTCTGCGTCTGGCGCCGCTCGATCCCCGGGCTCGCATCCGGCACATCGTTCGCGGCGACGCTCGTAAACGACGCTCTCCTGCCCGCCGACAGTCAGTTCTCCGTCGTTGTCCGGAGTTTCGCGTCCCCAATCGTCTCGGTCGTGAACGAGCAGGCCGGCTCCGGATCGCGCGCCGAAGCGATGAGCTACCTCGGATTCAGCCAAGGCGCGACGACGGTCTGGCTGCCGAACATCGTTCGTCGTTTCTTCGGGTATCACACGCCGATCATCATCCAGAACCTCGGCGCCGTTACGACGATCGCGACCGCGCGGTTCGTACCGTTCGATGGCGGCGCGCCGACGATCGCGTCGCGGACGGTGCAGCCGGGTCAATCGCAGTTCGTCGAGCCAAACCTGGAGCCGGGCCTGATAGACGGCCGGCAGTATGCGGTGACCCTCACGTCGAGCGAGCCGATCGCCGTCGTCGTCAATACACAGAAAGACGATCCGGACGTGGCCAATCCGGTCGCATACGCGACTGATGGGGTCGCGGCTGGTGCGTTCGCGCTGTACGGCGCGTATGCGGCCAAGAATGCCGACGACAGCGGTCGCACGAACACCACGTCGACGATCGTCGTCCAGAACGTCGGCCCAACAGCGACCGTTCCGGCCATCACCTTCGCGCCGCTCGGCGGAGGTACGACTCGACGATTCGTGCGCGGTACCCCGCTCGCGCCGGGTGCCGCCTGGGTATTCGACCCGAGGTACGGGAACGGCGATACCACGCTCCCGTTCTGCGCAGCTGCGTCGGCGACCTGCCTCGCCGATGGCGAATACAGCTTCGTCGCCAACGCCCCTGGACGGATCGCCGCCGTCGTGAACGTGATCAGCCCGACGACCGCGATGGGTTACAGCGCAAGTTCGCAGGTCAGCGCCAGCGCCGGCCTCCCGAACGTGACGCGCACTCTCGGTGGCGCCTCGGGGTGGACAACGCCCATCGTGCTCCAGGGCGTCACAGCGACGAGCGCGACCCTCGCTTGGAGGAGCTTCCGAACCGGCGTCGTCACTCGGCAGACGGTCGCGCTGGCGCCGCCGGCGGCGGTGAAAATAGATCCGCGGAGCGTGCCGGGACTCTCGGATGACACCCAGTACGCCGTGACGATCATCGGGCAGCGCGGGAGCGATGCGGGCACGCTCAATTCCGTCGTGATCGAGCTCGCCGACGGCGGCGACAACGCGATGATGTACGAGGGCTTCGCGGTCGGCCCAATCGCCGTGTCGCCGAACGTCGCATTCACCGACTTGGTCTTCGATGGTCGCGTTCCCGTCACCGAGGCGGACGAATACGTCGAGCTCCAAAACCAGGGTTCGCTTCCGCAGAACCTGAGCGGTTGGAGGATCTCGAGCGTGCGCGGCGGACAGACCTACGTCGTCGGCACGCTGACGATGCAACCCGGTCAGATTTGTCGTCTCTACACAAACGAAATTCATCCCGAGTGGTGCGGGCTGAGCTGGGGGCGGGCCGGCCCCCAATGGAACAACACGGGCGATCGAGCGAACCTCTTCGACGCCTCCGGGAAGTGGATGAGCTCGATCGGCTACGGCGGCTTCTAACCGCCAAGGAGGCGGAGCCGACTCCTGCTCCGTGCCGCAGATCACCTTCTCCGAATGGGCGGCGTTACATAGTCGCGCCGTGATGACCTGTCGGCTGCTTGACATCAGGGCGCACGCTTTGACGACCGCCGACTGGCCAAGTGCCTTTTACAGGAGGGGGAGCAGGATGTTATTCCGCGGCATAACTCTGACGATCGCGATTCTTCTCACCACGTCGCTCGTTCAGCTGACCGGCGCAACGACAGCGCTCGCCATCGATCTCCAGCCCACGACCACGATCTTCCTGCCGAACATCACAAAGATGTTGGGCGGAGCGGATGGGTGGAACACTCCGTTCATCGTCCAGAACGTCGGGACCTCGTCGACAAACCTGACCTTTGAGTTCCGGCGATTCTCGGATGGCGCGGTAGTGAAGACCCGCACGGTGACCGGTCTCGCGTCGGGGACATCGGTGTTCCATTGCCCGAACTGTGATGACCAGCTCGCGGCCGGAGGCCAATACTCCGTCGTGATCAAGTCATTCGGCTCACCCGTGGTCGCCGTCGTGAATGAGCACCAGAACGAGGCGAACCCGCAGCGCCAGGAGGCGCTCTCGTATGACGGACTGACCTTCGGATCCACGAAGGTCTACCTGCCGTACGTTTCCGCCCTATCCGGAGGCTTCTATTGCACGGTCATTAGCCAGAACCTCGGATCCGCCCCGGCCTCCGTCACGGCCGATTTCAAGAGCTACGACGGTCAGAAGACCGCCCAGCTTACGCGGACGATCGTGGCCGGTGGGTCGCAATTCATCGACCCGCGATTCGAGCCGAATCTCACAGCCGGTACCGAGTACGCGGTAACGCTATCGTCGACCCAACCGCTTGGCGTCGTCGTCAATTGCCATAACGACGACGCGAGCAATCCCGCGCCGCGCGCCTTCAGTTACAACGGCGTCCTCGCGGGCAGCGAGATCCGAACGTTCGCGCCGTACGCGGCAAAGAACGTGAATGGGCGCACAAGTCGCGTCGTCATCCAAAACGTTGGCACGGTGGCCGCGCAGCCGGTTCTGCACTGGGGCTTTCTCGGTGGCCCGATCACGACGTTCCTGAATGGTCCGGTCTCGGTCGCTCCGGGAGCTGTGTGGACCTACGACTTCGGCGCCTCGAATCTGCCTGACGGCGAACGCTCTCTCTACGTCAGCGGCGGGCAATTCGCGGTGCTCGTCGACACCCGCAGTCCGACCACAGCGATGGGCTTTACCGGCGGGACCGAATACGCCAACCGCGTCTACCTTCCGAACATCACTCGCACTCTCGGCGGACCGTCCGGTTGGACCACTCCGATCATCGTGCAGTCGCAGGATGGGTGGGCCGCGACCGTGAAGTGGTACCGCTTCGCAGACGGTGCTCTCGTGTACACGCAGCTGCTCAGCTTCGGGTTCGAACCCGCGATGAGCATCAAGGTTGACCCGCGCAGCATCCCTCAGCTCACCGACGACACTCAGTACGCCGTCACCATCGAGGCTTCGCGGGGCGGTGTTGGCGCGGTCGTTCTTGAGCTCAACGATCGTGGAGGCGACTCGGCGATGGCCTATGAAGGCATGGTCCCGTCGCCGACCGCAGGGTTTGGCACGTCGAGCTGCAGTCCGACGGCCGACGTCTCCGGCTCGTCATTCATTTGCCGCTTCTATGGCCTTCCGCCCGGCGCGACACCCGTCAACTACGCGATCACGGTCCCTGGCCAGGCGGACTTCACTGAGCAGATCAAAGAGTCGATAGCCTCCGATGGCAGCTACCACGTCACGGTAGCGGCCGTTTCCCTGGGTCTGCGCACGGTCACAGTCAGCGCAGGCGGCAGCTCGAAGACTGCCTCATTCACCGTGAACTCGCCGACCTTCGGAGTACAGATCACACAGAGTCAGAACGGCTCCGTCGCGGCGACGACGAGGGCCGGCGCGGCATGCATCGCGTACGCGCAGCTTCCGGACAAGACGTTCGTCACCTCGAACCTGCTGGCCGTCGTCAAGACCGCGGATGGCGTAGGGAAAGTGTCGTGGACATACCCAACGCAACCCGGCGCCGGTACCGCCACGCATTTCGTCGAATGCATGACAAACGGCGAGACGCACGGCGCGAGCGCGCCCTTCAACTTGCCCTGATCCGATGGCGGAGGGGTCAGCTCACGCTGACCCTTCCGCCTCAGTACCTTGGTGTCGTGGCGACGTTCGACCTGTATCTCGAGTCCGGCCCGCAGCACAAGAAGACTCTCCTTCACGTCCTGGATCTGCTGGGCTGCGTCGTGCAGGCGGACACCACCGACGAGGCGGTCGCCGCCGCGCCCGAGGCGATCCGCGCGTACCTGCGTTATCTGGGCCGCCACGGAGAGAAGGTCGACCCCGACGAGAAGATCGAGACGCACCTCGCGAAGCACAACACCGAAGGCCTGTTTTCCGGTCAGGCGCTGTGGCCGCAGGACCTAAAGCCACTCGCGCCGTCGGCACTCGCGCGCTATGTGCGGTGGCTCGACTGGTCGCGAGCGGATCTTCTTGCGCTCGTGCACGGTATCGACGACAAGCGCCTTCGTGCGAAGCCGGCCGCGGGCCGGTCGCTCCGCGACATCTTGTTGCACGTCCTCGACGCCGACAAGTCCTACGTCTATGCGCTCGTCGGTCCGCTGAAGGCGATGGGGGGGCCGACGAACGCTGCGGGGCGCGGCGATCTCGATCTGCGCGTAGCCATGCATGAGGCGCGCAGGGCGGCCATCGATCGTCTCGGGACGCTGACCCCCGGGGAACGCGCGAGGATCCGCACGTCAGGTCAGTCGACGTACTCCGCTCATCGCGTGATCCGCCGGATGCTCGAGCACGAGTGGGAGCACCGCCGCGAGATCGCGGCGCGCCTCGGAAAGGACGCCTAGGCCCGGACCGGCACTCTTCCGATCGCGTTCGCGAGCAGATCCGCGAGCGGCGCCGCGAGTGAGCCGGCGCGGTCGGCGCGCGCGTCGTATCCGCAGATCGATATGCCGCGAACGTCCGCGACAGTGAACACCTGGCCCAGGACGGACCCGAGACCCTTCATCGAAGGGCCATCGACCGCGGCGAACGCGACGGCCGGGAATTCTCCGGGGTCGATGACATCGACATCGAGGTGGACCCAGACGGAGCGTCGCCGTGTCCACGCGACGAGTCCTGGTGCCTCGGGATGGTCTCGGTCGAACGCGATCCGAAGCACCCGCGACCGGTCGAGATTGGTGATCTCGCCGCTGTCGAGCGATCGCGCCCCCACGAGTGCGACGCGGTCGTCGGAGATCTTCCGCGCCCCGGGGAAGAGGAGTGGCGCGACCGATCGACCGCAGAGGTGAGCGAGGACCATGCCGGAGATGTAGTGCGATGGCGTGGTCGCGAGCGTGTTGAAGTCGCCGTGCGCGTCGAAGTACAGGAGGGAGAGCTCGGGCTCCGCGGTCAGCGCGCCCGAGAGCGCACCCGCGGCGATCGTGCACTCGCCGCCGAGGACGACCGGCGTGGCGCCCTCACGCAGCGTGGCAAGGACGCCGTCAGAAAGGCCGCGACAGGCCTCGCGGGCCGCGCTCAGCCAACGCTCGCGCGGATTGAAAGGAATGCGCACGCGCTTCTCCGCCCCGAGCCGATCCGCAAGCAGAGGACCCAGAGCCGCCGGCGCTTCCTGGAGTCCGATGAAGCGCTGTTCGGTAACGACGCCGGCCTCGAATAGATGGAGCGGGCGAGCCGCCATTTCTGGGCGCATGCTAGCCGCGCCCACAAGCAGGCGACCCGCCCGCGCGCGCGTTACTGGTGGATGAGACCGGTCTGATTCAGCGCGAGGCAGATGATCGCGATCGCGGCTAGCGGATAACGAGACCAACGTCCGGAAACGAGCATAAGGATGCCGCAGATGAGCGCGATGAGCGCGAGGATGAACGAGACCGTGAGCGCCGGCATGTACACCTCCCGCGTGCAAGAGTGCCCGGCGGTCGTGCAACCGTCGTGCCGCGGTCAGTCTATGGTCGTCAGCAGCCGATCGATCGCGGCGAGGCCCGAGTGCAATACGAGCGAGGTCATCCCGAACCCGATCCGTAGATGCCGCTCCGCGCGGAAGTGAATGCCCGGCACGATCATCGTGCTGTATTCGCGGATGAGGCGATCGACAAGCGCCATCGAGTCGATCGGGTACTGGTAGCTGAAGAAGCAGATCGCGCCCGCGGCGGGCGGCGTCCAGTGGAGCACCCGCGAGTGCCCCGCCGCCCAGTCCTCGAGCAGAGGCCACCGTTCGTTGATCAAGAAACGCGCGCGCTCGAGAAGCTGCTTGCGCCGCTCGAGCGCGACCTCGGCGAGCGCCTCGGAGAGCGTGGCCGGCGCGATGGTCGTGTAGTCCTTTATCTCGAGCGCCGCCGCGATGCGCTCGTGCGGTGCAACAAGCCATCCGACTCGGAGACCCGGAAGGCCGTACACCTTTGAGAGCCCGCCGGTCACGACGATGCGCTCGCCCCGACCGGAGAACGACGGGCTCTCCTCCGCCGAGCGCTCGGCTCCCCGATAGACCTCGTCCGCGAGGATCCAGGCGCCCTCGCGATCGGCGATCCGCACGACCGCTTGGACCTCGGCCTGCGAGAGGATCTGCCCGGTCGGGTTGTTCGGCTGGCAGACGCAGATCACCTTCGTGCGCGCGTTGACCGCGGCCGAGAGCGCGTCGAGGTCGATCGTCCAGGCGCGCTCCTCCCGGAGCCAGACTTCGCGCACACGCGCGCCGAGAGCGGTCGCGACGCCATGCACCTGCATGTAGTTCGGCATCACGACGACCACTTCGTCACCCGCGTTGACGAGCGACGCGAGGGCGAGGAAGTTCGCCTCGCTCGTACCGGTCGTGATCATCACATCGTCGGCGTCGTGGCCCGCGTGAAGGCCCGCGACGAGCGTCCGCGTGGCCTCGCGCCCGACACCTTCGGCGTACCCGAGCCTCGTCTTCAGGAGCTCCTTCGGGTCGCGCGTGATCTCAGCGAGCGTGAGCGCTTCGACGCCGGACTCGGAGAGGTCGTACGTGACCTTGTGCTCCCAGATGGACTGCATGCGCTCCATGTCGAAGCGCGGGAACTTCATGGGGTCACATCATCCTCTTTGGGGAAGGGTGGAGGATTGGGTCGATGGTCGGGCTCGTCGCGCACCAGGGCCGGTTGAGTCGGCCGATGCGAGACCGGCTAGGGTGAGCTCGGCATCGTCACGGGGGTGCTATAGCCGAACGCTGTTGCGTTGGCCGCTTGGTTGTGCGCGCCGGCCCGATAGCAATAGCTACCGCTCGGGACGTCGTAGTCGATGAAGGGGTTGGCCGCCGACCCAACCCTGACGTCATTTAGAACCGGGCTCGCATATGGGCCGCTCGTGACGGTACACGTACTGGTGCCGGGTGTGACGGGCGCGCGCTCGACCGCGTATTCCTGACCGCGCTGCGAGGCGGGCTCGGCGAACTCCAGGCGCACGTCGTTCGTGGTCGTGCCTCCGTCGTAGTTCCCGATGTGCCACGTCAGAGTGGGCGGCGCAAAGCCAACATCGGCGACGACGTTGAATCGAGACATCGCAGAAGTGATCGGCTCGTAGTGAACGTCGACGACGTCGCCGCTCGAGAGGACGTACGTGAACTGGTCATATGAGATCCGCCAGTCGCCATATTCGAAGTAGTCGTTCCGATCGAAGTGGAAGCTGGCACCCCCCGCGACAAATGTCTCCGCGGGCAGGTTCACGCTGTCGACCGTCACGCGCTGTGCCGGATCAACACCCGGGAGCACGGTGACCTGCCAATAGACCCCGAAGTCTTCCATCCACTGCACTTCTTCGATGAGCGGTCGGATATAGAGGCGGTACGTGCCCGGGATCTCGGGAGCCTTCACCGTGAATTGGAACCACGCGACCTGATTGGGTCCGACGTACGTGTTGGGGCCGAGCTTGCCGCTGATGACCGGGAGCGTCGCCGGACGGTTGTAGCCGGTCCAGCGCGTGTTGGGCGAGCCGTGCGTTCCGTCGCCGCCGATGAGGCTCCGTTGGTCCTGGCCAGGTTCCGGATTCCACGTACCCAGGTACGCCGCCGTATACGGGGCGATCTGCCAGCCGAGGGAGCCCGAGTTGTAGTAAGCGACGACAGCTAACGACACCTGGCCGGCGCAGAGGGTCGGATATCCCGACTGGCCGTACCAGGCCGCATGAAACCCTGGGAGACCGGACGGCACGCTCGCCGGAGGCGCGATGCCTGGTCCCACGCTCGGCGTGCAAGTTGCCGCCGCCGCGGCCGGCACGTTCTCGCTCGGGACCGACGCGCTGAGCGCGGCGATTCCTGCGACGACGATGAGCGTGGCTCTGGCACGGCGCGAGAGTCTCATTCCTTATCTATGACGAACCACACGACTCGCTCGTCGCACCGATATCGTCGGTCGCGATGCGCGTCGGTGTTCAGCTGCCCGAGGTCGAGCGTGAGGTCCGATGGCCCGAGGTCGCCGCGATCGCTCGCGCGGCGGAGGAGACCGGGTTCGAGTCCATCTGGGTCGGCGATCACCTGCTCTACCGGGACGGGGGAGGGCCCGAGCGCGGGCCGTGGGACGCGTGGACGCAGCTTGCGGCCCTCGCGTCGATCACCTCGCGCGTCCGATTGGGGCCGCTCGTCGCTGCCACGGCGTTCCATGCGCCCGGTCTGATCGCGCGGATGGCCGCATCGATCGACGAGATCTCCGGCGGCCGCTTCACGCTCGGGCTCGGCGCGGGATGGAACGAGCCCGACTTCCGCGCGTTCGGCTTTCCCTTCGACCGGACGGTGTCGCGTTTCGCGGAGTCTTTCGAGATCGTGCGGCGGCTGCTGGGCGGCGAGCACGTCACCCTTACCGGTGAGTTCCAGAACGTCGACGGCGCGGTCGTCCTGCCGCCGCCCCGTCGCCGCGTTCCGATCATGCTCGGCTCGAACGGCGCGCGGATGCTCGGGATCGCATTGCCCTACGTCGACGCGTGGAACACGTGGTTCACCTCCTACGGGAACACGGTCGAGGGCTTCGCGAATCTGCGCGGCGACGTCGACGCAGCATGCGTGAGAGCCGGCCGCGACCCGGCCGAGATCGCCCACAGCGCGTGCGTCCTCGTCAGGGGCGCCGACGGTCCTCGCGAGCGGCCGGACGACATGCCTTCGGTCGCGCTCAAGGATCTGGCCGCGCATCTGCGTCTCTTGGGCGAGGCCGGTGCCGATGAGGCCATCCTTGTCCTCGATCCGATCGACGAGCGCTCCACTCGGGCGGCCGCGAACGCTATCGTTGACCTGAAATAAGCGACCGCTGCCCCGTCCGCGTGGACGGGGCCTTTCGGCGTCTGGAGCGGCAGTGGCGAGATTCGCGAAGCTTTTCGGCGGCGGCAAACCCGCGCCGCGCGTGGACCGTGTCATCGTCGGGCTCGGTAACCCCGGCGAGGGCTACGCGAGCACGCGCCACAACGTCGGCTTCCAGGTCGCGTCACGCCTCGCAAAGCGCGCGCGCGCCGAATTCGCTGTGAAAGCGGCCGACTCGCGCATCGCGGAAGGCGCGATCGATGGCGTGCGCATCGCGATCGCCCGACCCCAGACATTCATGAACGACTCCGGCCGAGCCGTCCGTAAGCTCCTCGATCGGTACCGCATTCAGCCGTCGGATCTCCTCGTCGTCTTCGATGAGGTCGATCTGCCTCTGGGAAAGATCCGGCTCCGCGAGAAGGGTGGGCCCGGCACACACAACGGGATGCGCTCGATCGTGTCCGCGATCGGCGAGGACTTCCCGCGGCTGCGCGTCGGCGTTGCGCCGGCCGATCCGCTTCGCGAGATCGGCGACCTCGTCGAGTACGTGCTGACGCCGTTCGACGCGGACGAGCGCACCGCGGCGGAGAGCTCTCTCGCTCGCGCGGCGGAAGCCGCGGAGATCGCGGTTCGCGAAGGGATCCAGCCGGCGATGGCGAAGTTCAATGGTTAGCGCGGTCGACGTCGTCCGCGCTCGGCTCGGCGGCATCCTCTCGCTCGCCGATCGCAGCGACACGTATCGCGAGCTCGCATCGCGTCTCGAAGATCGGCGGCGCCTCACCGTCGCCGACGCGACAGCGGGAGCCCGGGCGTTCGCGTGGTCGGCGCTCGTCGCACAAAACGCGCGCAGCGTCGCGCTCGTGGCGCCGAGCGAGGATCGCGCTCGCCGCTGGCGCGCCGAGCTCGCCGGATGGCTCGGCGAGGAGCGCGTCCTCGCATTCCCCGAGCGCGAGACGATGCCCTTCGAGGCGAGCGCCCCGTCCGGGACCGCCGTGCACCAGCGTCTGCTCACGCTCTGGCGCCTCGCGACCGCGCAAGCTCCGGTCGCGGTCGTCACGAGCTTGCGCGCTCTCCTCGAGCACACCATCCCCCCTGAGGATCTCGCGCGCCGCGGGCGCACCCTTCGCGCGGGCGATCGGCTGTCGTGGGCCGAAACCGCGGCATGGCTCTTCGATCTCGGGTACGAGCCGGTGACCGAGGTCAACGAGCCGGGGACGTTCTCGCGCCGCGGCGGGATCATCGACATCTACCCCGCCTCCGCCGAGCAGCCCGCGCGCGTCGAGCTCTTCGGGGACGAAATCGAGACCCTACGGGCGTTCGATCCCGTGACGCAGCGGTCCCAGGCGCCGCTCGCCGAGCTCATCGTCCTGCCGGCGCGAGAGTTCGCGCTCGAGACCGCACCCGCGCTCGCGGAGCGCCTGGCGCGCGCCGGATGGGACCGTCTCGCGAGCGCCGACGGCGACGAGGGCGCCGATCTCTCACCGTATGTCCGGCTCGTCGACGCGCTCCGCGAAGGCGGGTACGCGCCCGGCGTGGACGCGTTCGCGCCGGCGCTCGGCGCGACCGCGTCGCTCCTCGATCATCTCGGCGACAGGGCCACGGTCGTGTTCGAGGACACGGTCGAGCTCGACCTCGCTCACGACGCCCTCGAGGCCCAGGCTGAGGAGCGGCGTGACGAGCTCGCCTCGCAGGGCCTGCCCGTGTCCGTCTTCCCGCCCCCGTACGTCCCGCGGTCGCGCATCGACTCGCTCGCGAGCGCGCACGGCTCGGCCCGGATGGGTGCCGGCGCGGATGCTGTGCGCCTCGGATGGGGCGGAACGACGAGCTACGCCGGCCGCCTGAGCGAGTTCATCGGCCAGCTGTCGTCGCTTCCTCCCGACGGCGTCACCCTTATCGCGACGCCCCAGGCCGCGCGGCTCTCCGAGCTCCTCGCCGACCGCGATGTGACCGCCACAGCGCGCGAGACGGTCGAGGAGGCGCCCGCAGCCGGCTCACTCGTTGTCGCGCGCGTGCCGCTCGCCGAGGGGTTCGCGGTGCCGGAGCTGGGCCTGCGGGTGTTCACGGACGCCGAGGTGTTCGGGTTCCGGAAGCCTCGCCACCCGGAGCGCCGCCGCAGGCGTGTCCAGATCGGGTCGTTCCTCTCCGACCTCAAGCCGGGCGACCACGTCGTCCACGAAGACCACGGCATCGGCCGCTTCGAGCGGTTCGTCACGCGCGAGGTCGCGGGCGTGGTCCGCGAGTACCTCGAGCTGCAGTTCGCGGGCACCGACGTCGTGTCCCTTCCGACCGAGCGCGTCGACAAGGTGACGCGGTACGTCGGTGGCACGCCGCCGGCGCTCTCCGCGCTCGGCGGGCGCGAGTGGGGGATCACGAAGCGCCGCGCCAAGAAGGCCGCGGAGGAGATCGCGCGCGAGCTCCTTCGGCTCTACGCGGCACGCGAGGCGACCCAGGGTTTCGCGTTCGCCAGGGACACGCCCTGGCAGATCGAGATGGAGAACGCGTTCCCATACACCGAGACACCCGACCAGCTGCAGGCGATCGAGGACACCAAGCGCGACATGGAGCGGGGCCGACCGATGGACCGGCTTATCGTCGGCGATGTCGGGTACGGCAAGACCGAGGTCGCGCTCCGCGCGGCGTTCAAGGCGGTCCAGGACGGCAAGCAGGTCGCGATCGTCGTCCCCACGACCGTCCTCGCGCAGCAGCACTACGAGACATTCGCCGAGCGCCTCGCGACGTTCCCGGTGAATGTCGAGATGCTCTCGCGCTTCCGCTCGCCCGCGGAGCAGCGGGCCGTCGCCGAAGGGATCCGCACGGGCGAGGTCGACATCGTGGTCGGCACGCACCGCGTGCTTCAAAAGGATGTGCAGTTCCGCGACCTCGGCCTTCTGGTGATCGACGAGGAGCACCGGTTCGGCGTGAAGCACAAGGAGCGGTTGAAGCAGATGCGCACCGAGGTCGACGTTCTGTCCATGACCGCCACGCCGATCCCGCGCACGCTCCACATGGCGCTCTCCGGGGTGCGCGACATCAGCGTGATCGAGACCCCGCCGGAGAACAGGCAGCCGATCGAGACGCACGTCGTCGAGCGAAGCGACGACGTGCTGCGCGAGGCGATCGTGCGCGAGATCGACCGCGGCGGGCAGGTCTACTACGTCCACAACCGTGTGCAGGGGATCGAGCAGGAGGCGCATCGCCTTCGCGAGCTCGTGCCGAGCGCGCGGTACGTCGTCGCGCATGGCCAGATGGACGATCGGAAGCTGGAGCGGGTCATGGTCGAGTTCGCGGATGCCGAGCACGACGTGCTCGTCTGCACGACGATCATCGAGTCGGGCCTCGACATCCCGAACGTCAACACCATCGTCATCAACCGCGCCGGCACGCTCGGCCTCGCGCAGCTCTACCAGCTGCGCGGGCGGGTCGGACGAAGCGCCGAGAAGGCCTACGCCTACCTCCTCTATACAAAGGAGCAGCACCTTACCGAGCAGGCACGCAAGCGCCTGCAAGCGGTGTTCGAGGCGAGCGAGCTCGGCGCCGGGTTCAAGATCGCCATGCACGACCTCGAGATCCGCGGCGCGGGGAACATCCTCGGCGCCGAGCAGCACGGCCACGTCGCGGCCGTCGGCTTCGAGCTCTACACCCAGCTCCTGGAGGAGGCGGTGAACGAGCAGCGGGGCGCTCCGCGCGCGGCGGCGCTTCCCGAAATCACCATCGACCTGGCGCTCTCCACGGCGATACCGGACGACTACGTGCCCAGCCGCCAGCGCAAGCTCGAGCTCTACCGGCGCATCGCCGGGCTCAGTCTGCTCGACGACCTCGCCGGCCTCCGCGACGAGCTCCGCGATCGTTACGGGCCGCCGCCGGAACCGGTACGAAACCTCCTCTACGGCGTCGAAGTGAAGCTTCGTGCGGCCAAGGCTGGGGCCACCGAGGTCCGCGCGCGCGGGCCGGAGCTGCGCGTCGTCATGGGCCGGGACATCCAGCCAGACGAACGCATACGTGTCCTCCGATCGTTCCCCAAGGCGCAGGCGGGACAGCGGCAGATCCGGTTGTCGGTGCTCGACCTCGCGGCCGACTGGCGCGATGCGCTTACCGGTTTGCTCGATCGACTCGCAGCTTGATGAGACTCGCCTGCGACCACTTGCGGCAGCGTTCTGTCATCGTCCCGATTCAGAGTGACGACAGCGCTTCGCACGATCGCCCTCGCGGCGCTGGCGCTTTTGCCGACTCTCATCGCTGGGCTGACGCTCCGCTAGCACGTCCCCATAGCCATGTCGGTACCGTTCGTCCGGTCTGCCCGCTGGACCGCGTTCGGCTTCTCCGTCCTGCTGATGGCCTTGTCCGCGATCTCGTGCGCGGGCTTCGCGGCGAAGGGCGATGCCGAGGCCGGGGTGGCGAACTTCCACCAGATGCTCGACGCCGAAAAGTACGCCGACATCTACAACACGACGGACGATCTCTTCAAAAGCGCGACCACGGCAGCGCAATTCAGCGCAATCCTCCAGCTGGTCCACACGAAGCTCGGCGCCGTCCAGTCAGCGACCCAGACAACGTTCTACTCGCGGGAGGAGGCGGGCACCAACGCCGGCTCATATATCTCGCTCACCTACGACACCGCGTTCGTCGAGGGTCATGCCACCGAGTCGTTCAACTGGAAAGTCAGCGACGGGAAGGTCCACCTCGCCGGCTACAACATCAAGTCGCCGCTTCTGAGCGCCCGCTAGCCTCGAGACGCGATCACCGGCGCGGAGCGCCCCGATGAAAATCCGGCTCTTCGCCGTCGTCCTCGTCGTCTGGGGCAACCTCCTCCACCGTCTGATCGGGGATACGGCGGTGCTGCCCGGAGGAAGCCCGCAGTTCGTGATCGCGGGAGCCGCGCTCGTCGCCGTCTCGCTCCTCGCAGCCCGCGCGCTCGGCTTGAATGCCTCCGCGTTGGGCCTCACGCCGGGAGGCGTCCTTCGCGGGATCGGGATCGGCGTGCTCGCCGGGGGCGCCGTCGCCGTGCTCGCCGTCGCTGCGACGCGTCTCGCGCCCCTCATCGTCGGGGTCCCTCTCGTCTACA
>Ga0209471_1001461_pt1 | contig 14030 bp, 10 predicted proteins | sample GraSoiAngelo_128_FD_185885 | JGI IMG/M metagenome (GOLD analysis project Ga0209471, IMG submission 185885) | Grasslands soil microbial communities from the Angelo Coastal Reserve, California, USA - 14_0927_12_20cm (SPAdes) (version 2) | ecosystem: Environmental > Terrestrial > Soil > Grasslands ...
CGGTGGTAGCCGGAACCGCCGCCGATTTTGCGGAAAAGCTGGAGGCGTTCGCCAACGGTGAATCGCGACCTGGTTTATGGTCCGGTCACGTCCGGCCAGATCGCAAGCTGGCCTTCGTCTTTAGCGGCCAGGGACCGCAATGGTGGGCGATGGGCCGCGAGCTTGCCGCGCAAGAACCGGTTTTTCGGGCCAAGATCGAGGAATGCGATCGTTTGCTGCGACAATGGAGCCCGTGGTCTCTACAGGAAGAAATGTCAGCGCGTGAGGTCTATTCTCGCCTGCAGGAAACCGCGCTCGCGCAGCCCGCGATTTTTGCCATTCAGGTGGCGCTGGCGGCGTTGTGGTCCTCCTGGGGGATCAAGCCAGACATGGTTGTCGGCCACAGTGTCGGAGAAATCGCCGCCGCTCATGTCGCGGGCGTGCTGTCGCTGGAAGAGGCGGCGCGAACCATTTTCCATCGCGGCCGCTGCATGCGTTTAGCTCCGGAGACGGGGAGAATGCTGGCGGCAGCGTTGCCGGAAGCTGAAGCGCGCAGTTTCCTGCAAGAGAGAGGAGACAGCCGAGTTTCCATCGCGGCGGTCAACAGTCCGTCGTCGGTGACATTTTCCGGCGAGGCCGAGCGTCTTCTGGCGCTTGAACCGGCATTAAAGGAGCGCGGCGTCTTTTGTCAGTTTCTGCGCGTTCAAAACGCGTTCCACAGCGCAGAGATGGATCCAGTGCAACACGATCTCCTCGAATCGTTGCGCAATCTCGCGGTTCAGTCGCCCCAATTGCCGCTCTTTTCATCCGTCACGGGTGCCGCCGTGGATGGGGCCCGCCTCGATGCGGCATACTGGTGGCGCAACGTTCGCGAGACGGTGCGTTTTGCCGACGCCGTCGACGGGATGCTGAAAAACGGTTGCACCAGCTTCGTGGAGATCAGTCCGCACCCGGTTCTCGCCGGTTCTCTGGCCGAGTGCGCGCGACACCGGGTTAACGAACCTCTGGTTTTACCCTCGTTAAAGCGCGGTGAAAGCGAGCGGGTCACAATGCTTTCATCGTTAGGCGCGCTCCACGGCGCGGGTTACCCGGCGAATTTGGCCGCCCTGTTCCCGGCTGGCGGGAGTTGTCTGCGCCTTCCGGCATATCCCTGGAAACATCAGCGCTACTGGCAGGAAAGAGATGAGGCGCGCCGAAACCGGCTCCCCGATTCTCTGCATCCCCTGCTCGGCCGCAGGTTCATGGCGGCGAATCCCTATTGGACGACCAGGATCGAGGGCGCAGCCCGTCGACTTCTGGCGGATCATCGCGTGCAGGGGAAAATCATTTTTCCGGCAGCCGCCTATGTCGAGATGGCATTGGGCGCCGGCCGCCAGCTTTATGGCACTGATAGTTGCGTTGTAGAGGACGTCGAACTTCGCAAGCCCCTGTTCCTGCCCGAATCCGGCGAAGCCCCCCGCCTTCAATTCAGTTACAATTCAACTGAAACAGCGTTCCAGGTTCTTAGTCGGCCCAAAGACTCGCAGGAATTTTGGGTTGTTCATTGTTCCGGCAGATTGCTGCAAGCGCCCGCGGCCGATCGTCCAACCGAAGGTCTGGCCGGGGTGCAGGAGCGGTGTCAGCACGAGACGTCCCGGACCGAAGTCTATCGGCGACTCGGCGATCTCGGACTTCAATACGGACCTCGGTTTCAGGGTATCAGCAGCACCTGGCGCGGGCAGGACGAGGCGCTCAGCTGGATTGAACTGCCGGTTGCGGGAGACGACGAGGCCTATCAAGTGCCGCCACAGCTCCTGGACAGCTGTTTTCATTCACTCATGACCGCGTCGGAGGACCTTTTTGGAGAGAGGCTCTTTCTTCCCATTCGTATCAAGAGACTCCGCTTGCATGGAAAATTCCCAACGAAGTTTTGGGTCCACGCGCGGATGACAAAAAAGCTGGGCGGAATCGTAGAGGCACGCTTTCGGATGATGGAACCCGGGGGAGAAGTCTTATTGGAGATCGACGGCTTCGAGGCCCAGGCCGTCGAAGGCTCGCGCCACGTTGGAGGATCCGATCTCGACAACGCCCTTCATGACTTTCAGTGGCAACTCCAGAGCCGTGCTGAGAATGAAGCCCGGACGCGATCGGATTTCCTTCCCGATCTGTCATCCCTGACCCGGGGCTTACGGAAAGCCGCCCGGCAAAGCAGCTCTGAGATCATCGGTGGCGTTCTGAAAAGGGACGTTGATCGCTTGTGTGCGTACTATATTATAAGGGCTCTTCGGCAGCTCGGCGTTGAACTGCGAGCGGGCGAGTGTATCGCCGCGGCGTCGCTCTACGCTCAAGTCGTCTCGCCACACCACATGGTGCTCGGACGCTTCCTCCAAATTCTGGAAGAAGACCAACTCCTTAAAAAGACGGATTCGGACTGGATCGTTAGAAAGACACCGGCGAAGACCGATGTGGAAAAGGTCTGGCGCTCAATCTTCAGCCGCGTCCCCGCCTTCCTTCCGGAACTATCCGTTCTGCGATTGTGCGGGCTGCGATTGGCGGAGGTGCTCCGAGGACAAACCGATCCGCTGGAGCTTCTGTTCGGCCAGAATTCGTTTATCGAACAGATTTACGGCGACAGTGTCAGCGTCCGCCCATACTTCCGCATCGTCCGGGAAACGATTGAGGCCGTGGTGGCAAATTTGCCCGAGGGACGCAAGCTCCGCTTTCTCGAGGTGGGCGCAGGTACCGGGGGCCTGACATCCGCCGTTCTAACGGAACTGGCGACATCGCTGCCGGAGCAGGTCGAATACGTCTTCACGGATTTATCGAGCCATTTCCTTACGAACGCGGAACAAAAATTCCACGACCGCCCTTTCATGCGTTTTCAAACGCTCGATTTGGACAAACCTCCGCCTGAACAGGGTTTGGCCGAGCATTCATTCGATGTCATCCTCGCGTCGCACGTTCTGCACGCCACTCCGGATTTACGACGATCGCTCGGCCATATCAGACAGCTTTTGGCGCCCGGCGGCTTCCTTGTCCTGGTCGAGTTTGATCGGGCGGAGCGCTGGATCGACCTCGTTTTTGGACTAACGAAGGGCTGGTGGGGCTTTGCCGATTCCAATCTCCGTTCAGGCTCGCCCCTGCTAAGCCGCGCCCAATGGCTGACGCTGTTAAATGAGGAAGGGTTTCGCGACGCAGCCGCTCTCCCTGACTCAGACAAGAAGCGCGAGGCTTACCAGGTGGTCCTGCTGGCACGCGGTCCTGCGCGGATTCGTCATCGAGCGCCGATTCCGAGAGCGACGACGGACACAATTCGAAGCTGGCTTTTGCTTGCCGGTGAGGACGAGACAGCGCAAAACGTTGCGACGCACATGGCCGCGCGTGGAGACAGGTGTTTCCTGGTCACGGCGGGTCCGGCCTATCGAGAAATCGCGGACGGCAATTTCCAGATTCGGCCGGCGAAGAAAGAAGACATGCAGCGCGTGGTCGAGGCCGCTCTTGTTCGGAACGCCGGGCTGACCGGTGTCATTTTTCTTTGGAGCGCCGACCGGGCCGGAAAGCCTGAGCCGTCCCTCTCAGAAATTCAACAAAGCCAGCGGAGGGGCTGCGACAGTGTGCTCACACTCGTCCAGGCACTGGCGGCGCTAGATCATCCGCCCCAACTCTGGCTGATCACGCGCGGAGCGCAGCCAGCCGGACGAGTCAAGCACATGTCCGTAAGGCAAAGCTCACTGTGGGGCATGGGGAGGGTCATCATGAACGAGCATCCGCGGCTTCGCTGCCGGATGATCGATCTCGACCTCGACCGCAGCCAAAGCGAAATCCAATCGTTAATTGAAGAACTGGATAACGAATCCGCCGACGAAGAGATTGCTCTGCGCGGCTCGGCGCGATACGCCTTGCGTGTGACGCGCAGTTCGGCGGCCGCGCGCGGAGTTTGTCAGCTGCCTCGGGGCACCCCGTTCCGCCTGGAGATCACCAAGCCCGGGGTATTGGACGACTTGATGCTGAGACCGATCCAGCGGCGTCGTCCCGGCCCGGGAGAAGTCGAAGTGGAGATCGAGGCCACCGCGTTGAACTTCCGAGATGTCATGAAAGCGCTCGGCATGTATCCGCGAGAATTGGACGATTACTTCATGCTCGGTTCGGAGTCCGCCGGGCGTATCGTGGCAATCGGCGAGGGCGTGGCCGACTTTCGCATCGGAGACCGAGTCCTCGCTCTGGTTACTCCCGCCCTGTGTTCGCATGTTTGCTGCCCCGCGGGCTTGTTTTCTCGTTACCCGCGCAACCTGAGCAGCATCGATGCCGTGACAATTCCAGTTGCATTCGTTACCGCCGCCTACGCGCTCCGGCATATCGCCAAAATGACGGCAGGCGAGCGTGTGCTGATTCATTCGGCCGCGGGTGGCGTCGGATTGGCCGCCGTGCAGATGGCTCTGAGCGATGGCTGTGAAGTTTTCGCCACGGCTGGCAACGCCGAAAAACGGGAATTACTGCACGCTCTCGGCGCCCACCACGTCCTTGATTCCCACACCCTCAACTTCGCCGATGAAGTGATGGAGATTACCGGCGGAGAAGGCGTCGACATCGTGCTCAATTCACTGGCAGGTGAGGCCCTCACCCGCAGTCTTGAGCTGCTGCGGCACGGTGGCCGGTTTATCGAAATCGGCAAACGCGATATCTACGGAAACAGCAAAATCGGCCTGCGACCATTTCGGACCGATATCACTGTGCGGGCGCCGGATTTTCACAATCTAGTCTTTCGGGACCCGCGGCTGGTGAAACGAATGTGGAAGAAGATCATGTCCGACATTGAACAAGGCAGGCTGCACCCGTTGCCGCGACGGCTGTTTCCGATGACGGAGGCAGTCTCCGCTTTTCGGTGCATGATGCGGGGCACGCACGTCGGAAAAATTGTCCTGACCGTGAGCGGGAAAGAAGCGGTCATGGAACCGCTGCCCGAGGCGAGAAAATTGCGCTTTGATGACGATGCCAGCTATTTGATCACGGGTGGGTTAAGCGGGTTTGGCCTGGCCACGGCCAAGTGGATGGCCGAACGAGGAGCGCACCATCTTGTTTTGGTCGGCCGAAGCGGGGCGTCGACCGAGGAAGCGCGCCGAGCCGTGGAGGAATTGCGACGGAAATCTGTCGACGTCACCATCGGCCGGGCTGATGTGTCGAACGAAGCACAACTCGCCGCCGTGCTTGACGATGTTCGTCGTCGCCTGCCACCACTTCGAGGTGTGATCCACGCTGCGATGGTCCTGGACGACAGCACTATTCTCCAACTCGATCCGGAGCGCTTCCGCGCGGTAACGGCGCCGAAGATCGACGGCGCATGGAATCTTCATCGCCAGACTTGTGGCGATCCGCTGGACTTTTTTGTTCTCTTTTCTTCGGTTTCCTCGGCGGTCGGCATTACCGGGCAGGCAAACTATGCCGCCGCCAACACATTTCTAGACAGCCTGGCTCATTACAGGCGCAGCCAGGATCTGCCCGGTCTCAGCGTGAACTGGGGAGGAATCCGGGGAGTCGGTTATATCGAGCGGCACGCGGCGGTGAAAGAATCCCTCGCTCACATGGGACTCGCGGCGATGGACGTGGACGCGGCTTTGGTCGTGCTGGGTCGCCTGTTGCAAACACCCTGTGCGCAAATGGGGGTTTTTGAGGTTGACTGGAACGTGTGGGTCAAGGGCCTCTTCGGACGGTTCCCGTCGAGGTTCTCGTCGTTAATCTCCCGCACTGATGACGCCAACGAAGAGGTCGCGCAAGGCAAGGCGCTGCGGGAAGCTCTTCTTTCAGCGACGGACGCGGCGCGCCGCGAATTGATGGGATCCTTTCTCCGTCGGCAGGCCGCGCAGGTCATGCGGAGCTCCCCGGCCAGCCTCGACGTCTCAAAACCACTGCACGAGCTCGGCCTGGACTCACTGATGGCGGTCGAATTGACTAACCGGATCGAAGGCGAACTCGGTCTGGCTCTGCCCAGCGGAACACTCATGGGCAGTCAGAATTTGTCCGCCATGGCGGCGATCCTGGTAGAGATCATCAAAAGCTCATCCCCCGAAATCGATCATCGCTCCAATGGAGCGAAGCCAACGGCACTTAACGGAACAAACGAGGTCCTTCCGGCCAATTCGTTAGGCCGCGAACTGGAAGATCACCGCGCCCGAACCCCGCCAAGGTCGCGGTGAATTGAGCCGATTTCATGCCGCTCCGTTACCAAACGCGGTTGAGAACGACTTCAACTTTGCTGCTGGCACTGATGCTAAGTGCAAGCGGTTGCGGAAGACACGATGCGTCACGCGATCGACCGCACAGGGCGGGAGATCGGCTTAGCGTAACTGCTCTTGGGCGTGTTACTCCCGGACGGTCTGTGCTTGCAATCGCAGCGCAGCCCGGCAGCCGAATCGCAAAACTGGAAGTGGTCGAAGGCCAAAAGGTCAAAGCTGGCGACGTGCTGGCCTATCTCGACGCGCACTCGCTGAGATTGCCCGAACGGGATGCGGCCAAGACCGCGCTGGACCAGGCGTGGGAACGCGAGGAAACCGAAACGGCCTACGCGCACGCGCTTGTCGATCAAAGCTCACACGCCGTGCAAATGCTCGAGCTGGCCGCCCAGCATGAACGTCAGGAATTGAATCGCTTCGAGAAGCTGGCCTCGGAAAAAACCGTCGAGGAACAGCGCCTCGACACTCAAAGATTTGTCGCGAAAAGCCGCGAACTCGAGCTGGGCAAAGTGAAATCCGAATTGCAATCCGCGCAGGCGGCTTTGGCTCGTGTCCGCAGCACGGTGGGGCTTCCGTCCGCGCAGGCAAACCTGAATGTCGCGGAGGCCCAGCTCGAGCTCACCACCATTCGAGCGCCGATCGACGGTGAGATTCTGAAAATCCTCACCTATCCCGGGGAACGGATTGGAAACGACCCGATCCTGAAAATGGGCGACACCACTAATATGTATGTGGTCGCGGAAGTGGAAGAAAACGACGTAGCCGCTGTTCATGTGGGGCAGCGCGCTACGATCACAAGCGAGGCGGTGAATGAACCGCTGCAGGGCACGGTCGAGGAAATCGGACGTCTCATTTATAAGAACGACATCTTCAACCTGGACCCGCGGGCCAACCGAGATACGCGTATCGTCGAAGCGCGGATCAAATTGGACACGCCGCAGCCCGTCGCAGGCCTCACGTATTTGGAAGTTTCCGTTCGCATTGACACAAAGGCTCAACCAGCGGCAGCGAACCACGCCGGGCGATGAAGACGCCATTGAGCTGGCGTAATGCGTGGCACAACAAGGTGCGTTCGCTGGTGGCACTCTGCGGAATCATGTTTGCCATTTTGCTTATCTTCATGGAGCTCGGCTTCTACGGCGCAGCGCGAACGAACGCGATCGCCGTCTATGACATGCTGGACTTCGATGTCGCGGTGGTGTCGCCGGAATGCATGTATCTCGGACAACTGGGCGATTTCCCCAGGCATCGTTTTGAAGAAATTCGCTCAATCGACGGCGTGGAATCGCTCTCTCCTTTGTGGCTTCAGGTGGGGCGATGGCGCAACTCCGACACGCGCGAAGATTGGGATATGCTGGCCATTGCGGTCGAACCAAGTGAGCGGCCTTTTCGGGATAGCGCACTGAACGGTCGGCTTCCCGAGGTAGCCATGCACGATCGCGCATTAAGCGATGCCGTCTCGCGCTCGGAGTACGGCATCTTGACCGCGGGAGTCGGATCCGAACTGGTACACCATCGCATTCGAATCGTGGGCCAGTTCACGATGGGGGCAGGCTTTGTCGCCGGTTCCGCGATCATAACCAGTCGACAGACATTTCTTGACGTGTTTCAGGAGGCCTCTCACGAGCGGCCGAACATCGGACTGGTCAAGATCGCTCCCGGCGCGTCTCCCCGGAAGATCGCGTCGGAAATCACCGCGCAAATGTCGCCGGTCGCAACTGCTCTGACTCGATCCGATTTCTTGAAAAACGAACAGGCGTTTTGGCTCAGGGTGAAGCCGATTGGAATCATGTTCAAGACCGGCGTGCTCGTCGCCGTCGTGGCAGGAACGGTTGTTCTTTATCAGGTGCTCGTGGCCGAAGTGCAAACCCGGCTTCGAGAATATTCAACCCTGAAGGCTCTTGGATACCATGATCGCTTTGTTTACAGCGTGGTTGTTAGGCAGGGACTGATCTACTCCTGGCTGGCGTTTATTCCCGCCTTCTTCCTTTCTCTCCTTCTCTACCTTTTGGTGCGGATGAAGGCCCTTGTCCCGATTCGGATGGACATCGGCCGTGTCGGAGCCGTGATCCTTCTCACTTCGATCATGTGTCTTTGCGCGACCCTTCTGAGCCTGCGGAAATTGAAGACGTCTGATCCGGCGGATCTATTCTGATGACCGTCATCAACAAGATTCCGCCAGCAGCAAAGTGGCTCGAGTGGACCCTGCTGCCATGGAGAAACCTCTTTCACGATAAGCGACGAACGAGCATCTCGATTGCGGCGGTCGCGTTCGCCATTGCAATCATGTTCATGGAACTCGGCTTTTTGAACGGCCTGTACGACAGCCAGACCGGTGCCGCCGCGTTTTTGCGCGCCGATTTAATCATGGTTAGTCGCGCATGGCATGCCTTGACCAGTCGCGAGACGTTTCCGCGTTCGCGTCTCGAACAGCTGAGAGGCGTTCAGGCGGTCAAAGCGGTCTATCCGATCTACATCGAAGATAAATTTTCCCTTTTTCGGAATTCGATCACGGGCACCAGAAACAATATCCGTGTTATCGCGTTCGCGCCCGGCAATGACATTTTTCAGGACGACAAAATGAATGTGTTGTCCCGCGCTCTTCGGCAACCGCTGACCGTCCTTTTCGATTGGAGATCACGGCGTCTCTTCGGGCCCATAGGGGCCGAAACGAGGACAGAACTTGCCGACCGCGCTGTCACCGTCGTCGGAACCTTTGATCTCGGAGCGGACTATCGTTACGACGGCAATGTTTTGGTTAGCGCAGACACGCTCTTTCAGTTGTTTCCCAACCAGAACCGTGATGCTGTTTTTCTCGGTCTGATCCAATTACATCCCGGTTATTCAATGACCGAGACGATGCATCAGGTCAACAATAGGGTCGGTTCAGACGTTCAAGTAGTGACGAAGGATGAACTGATCGCGCGTGAAAAGGCAATCTGGCAAAAGACGACCGCCGCAGGCTACATCTTTGAGATGGGGGTAGCCGTGGGGTTCATCATCGGTGTGTTCATTATCTACCAGATCCTCTATATAGAGATCTCGGACCATCTTCCCCAATTGGCCACCCTGAAAGCGATTGGGAATGGAAATGGGTACTTGATGTGGTTGGTCTTGGCGCAGGCCGCGTTGCTGACACTTCTCGCTTTCATTCCGGCTGTCGCGATTACATCTGTTCTCTACGCGATATTAACAGCAACGACCGGGGTCGTTACCCGGTTAACGGTCTTCCGGGTTGGCGTCGTTTTAATCCTAACGAGCTCTATGTGCATCGCCGCCGGACTCCTCGCCGTCCGCAGGGTGATCATGCTTGATCCAGCGGAGCTCTTCTGATGAGCGCAGAAGCAGCCACCGGGTTGACCGTAAGTATGAAGAGGGTTTGTCACAGTTACGGCAGCAAGGAGAATCCTAAACAAGTACTGCACGACATCGATTTCGACCTCATGCCGGGTGAGGTGGCAATCCTGACTGGTCCATCCGGCTCCGGGAAGACCACCCTGCTCACCCTGATCGGTGCGCTGCGTTCAGTGCAAGAAGGAGAAGCGGTGGTGCTGGGACGCCGATTGCGAGAACTTACAAGGGCACAGCTCGTCCGACTGCGTCGCGAGATCGGCTTCATTTTTCAAGCGCATAACCTCTTTGAGTCACTGACTGCCCGAGAAAATGTCAATATGGCTATCGAACTCACGAATTGCGATGTGCACGAGCGCGATCGACGCTGCGAAGCCATTCTGACAAGACTCGGCTTGTCTGACAGGATCGGGTACAAACCGAATAGTCTCTCTGGCGGTGAAAGACAGCGAGTCGCTATTGCTCGTGCCCTTGCTAACCGGCCAAAACTCGTACTTGCTGACGAGCCAACGGCAGCCTTGGATAAATTATCGGGCCGTGAAGTTGTTGATATTCTGAAAACTCTCGCGCTTGAGGAGCAGTCAAGCGTTCTGATCGTCACACATGACACTCGCATTCTCGATTTAGCAGATCGAATCATCAAACTCGTAGATGGCCGAATTGTCTCAGATACCTCGGTAAAAAGAGCACTACTGATCGCCACATCATTGCAGAGATGCCCAATCTTTGCGCAGCAACCGATTGCCATGCTCACGGAGTTTGCCGCATTTATGAGGCGTGAGAGTTTTGATCCAGGCGAAGATATCATTCGCGAGGGCGAAGCCGGGGACAAATTCTACGTCATTGAATCTGGCTCGGTGGAGGTATTGCGTGAAAAGACGTCGGGGGACTCTGAGGTTGCTCGTACTACCCTCGGTCCCGGCGATTTTTTCGGCGAAGTTGCGCTTTTAACGGGCGCGCCTCGCAACGCAACAGTGATAGCTCGTGATCGCGTAGAAGCTTTTACCTTGGCAAAAGAACATTTCCATGAGGCTTTGCAGCGAAGCAAGACTTTAGAAGAGCGTTTACGCACTGCTCTTTACTACCGTAGTTGATGGGAGTGTCTCCCACGGAAGGAAAAATTTTCACCGGCCGGATCGGCGGCGGCGTCAAAAGGGCATCAAATAAAGGGTCCGTAACCCGTCTGCCCAGAGGTCCGAGATCAGAAGTTAGTGTCAAAAGGGTTCGGACCCCTCCGCTTCAAGGGCTCGACCCAGGTGGAATCGAGCCTCGAGATTTTCCGTTTCGCTTATGGAACACGTGGAAATGATCATTGAACTCAGAACGTATGAGACGCTCTACCTTGTCTCCAGTTGGGGGAAAGCTGCGGAACGCGAGCCTTTGTCCACCAGTATTGTACACCTGAAATCTAAAAGCTGGCGGAACAATGTTGCGACTCTCGAATCCCGTTGATTGCGACCCGCTTCAGCCGTTTAAATAAAAATGTGCCGAAGTATTGGCTAATCAGCGATCGTAACAACGGCGGCACTGGGCAGGGCCTCAACAGAGTCTGTAGGGTCTAGCGGTTCGCTCAAACGCAAATCAACTGATTGGATTTGAGAGCGTTCCCGCTGATCGCCGCGCCCGTGCGGGTTCAAACGGGGGTGACAGCGAGCATAAATGGCGGTTCGTCCATCGTGAGCGACGACCCAAGCGATGCTTCGGCTCGATGTGCGCACTCTGGCATCCTCAATTCCCTACAGCTTTGAGCGACTCCACTATAGCTTGGTTGTGGGCGTGCCTCGTGCCCGCCCTCTGCGAGATTATGAAGACACACAGCGAATTCTTTGAGGTTGCAACACGGGGCAAAGGAACTTACGAGATCACCGACAGGATCGCTGATGCGGTCGCGAACAGCGCGGTGGCCACAGGAACAGCGACTGTTTTCATTCAGCACACCAGTGCCAGCCTAATCGTCTTCGAAAATGCAGACCGATCAGCAAGGGTCGATTTGCACGCTTTCTTCGAGCGGCTGGTCCCTGAAGACAGTGAATACTTCAGCCATACTTCGGAAGGGCCGGACGATTCGACCTCACACATCAAAATGGCCTTGACTCGCTCCAGCGAGGTTATCCCCATTGTCGAAGGGCGGCTGCAACTTGGGACCTGGCAGGGTATTTACCTGTTTGAGCATCGCCGGTCCCCCCATCGCCGGCGCATTGTGGTGTCGATCATAGGAGAATGATTGCCTGGCTCGAGATGCGTTTCTGTTGATGATAGTCGTTTCGCAGCATCCGAATGTGCGAGGGCATGTCGTCAGGGCCCTCATCGTCGTGTTCGTAGTCCGCGTCTTCGGGAACGAGCTTCTCGAAAAACCGTTCGACATCGCGCCGCGCCCCGGGGGCCGCGTTCTCCATCGCGGTCAGCTGCAACTGGTGTGCTGCACGAAAATCGTCACGATCCCGTTCCGCACATCCGATTTGTCGATCTTGTCCTGAACAGCATTGGTAATTTCGTAAGTCCCCTTGCCATTTGTGGCGACCTCGAATTTTTCGTGCTGCACCAGCATAGCCAAAATTAGCATTTGGGCACGGGTGAGTCGCGCGTTGATCTTTGCCCAAAGCAATGACCTAGTAATGTTCAGTGCAAGGCGACCTCGAGCGTGTGCTCTTTGATGAGCCAACGATTCTGCGGCGGCTCGACGAAATCGCCGCCCAAATCTCCATTGATTACCGCGGCCGCGAACTCACGGTGATCGCGGTATTGAATGGCAGCTTGATGTTCATGGCCGATTTGCTTCGGCGAATACCCCTCGCGCTAAAGCTCGATTGCTTGAGCGTGGCGAGTTACCATGGCCAAGCGCAAACCAGCGGCGAAGTGATTTTCAAACAAGTCGCGCCGCCGGACGTGAAAGATCGACACGTTCTCATTCTGGACGACATTCTCGACAGCGGACACACGCTCGCCGCCATTCGGGAGAAGCTCGAAACGGCGCGACCGCACAGCATTCGCATCTGCGCGCTCTTGAGCAAGAAGAAGCGGCGCGCGCGCGAGGTCGACGCTGATTATCTCGGCTTTGAGATCGAAGACGAATTCGTGGTCGGCTCCGGTCTCGACTACGACGAGCGGTATCGTAATTTGCCCTGGATTGGAGTTCTGCCGAAAGAATTAATTACCTCGTCGAAATAATGAAGTTTCATGTCCGATTTTATTCTCAACTGCGCGATTTGGCCGGCACTCATGAAACCGATGTCGATCTAAACAACGGCGCGGCGGTTTTGGATTTATTGGAAAATATCTATGCCAAGTTTCCCGCGCTGCGATCACACGATAGAAATATTCTGATCGGCGCCGGCGTCGATTTTGTCGATCGCAAATACAAACTGAAACCGGGGGATGAGATTTCGATCATGCCGCCGGTGCAGGGCGGCTAGTCTCGAAAGTTTTTGAAATTTGTCGCGACGCCAAAGTCGCGGCTGCGGACAAAATGAATGACGGTCTGGAGCTCGTCCTTCTTTTTGCCGGTCACGCGGATTTGTCGATCTTGCAACTGACTTTGCACCTTGAAATTCTGGGATTTGATCGCCTGAATGATTTCCTTGGCTTTTTCGCCTTCGAGGCCCTGTTGAATTTTCAGTTCCTGCCGGGCATGACCAACTGAAGAAAGCGCCGGTTCGTCCTGTTTCACGTTGCGGAGATCGACACCCCGCTTGGAAAGTTTGCCAATCACAATCTCGCGGAGTGCCCTCAAATGGGCGGCGTCATCGGCCAAGAGCACAATCTTGTCCTTTTCTTGAACAATCTCAGTCTTGGCATCTTTGAGATCGAAACGGGTCACGAGTTCTTTCCGCGCCTGATTGAGCGCGTTATCGATTTCCTGTTCATCGACTTCAGAAAGAATATCGAACGAAGGCATCGTAGACGATTTGGTTATGGATTATGTCCGGTAATCTTGACGTTGCCATCTTGTGCTTCGAACTCAAAGGTCGTTTTGCCGCCGCCGGCGACTAACATGTCGACCGTGTTGATCGGCTCGGCATGTCGCTGCTCCTTCTCCGCAAAATCATTGGCGATTTTTCCAGTAGCCGTGTGCGCGACGAGATGAAATGCGGCGTCGCTTGGAATGTAAGCGGAAGCGTTGCCATTTTGGATGGCGGCGTGGATTGAGAACTCACGTTCCTCCCACCAATCGTAAGCGATCGCGAGATTGCCGGTCTTGAGCCTGAGATCGAGATTGCCGAAGCAGTTATGCGCGAACAATCGGCCACTGCCTAATTGCGCGTGCGCCTCTTTGCTGCGCATCCCCTCAAGTTGTACTTCGCCGTTGATCAATTCCAAGTTTGAAATGCGAATTGTTTGCGGAACAACAATCACATAATCGACTGTGCCGGACCGGTCGGAGAATCCTGCCTCTGAATCTGTCGGATAAATTGTTTCGATGGAAATTAAATTCGGCCCCGCTGATATCTGGACCGAAATCGCTTTCAGCCGGTCAGCGCGGTACGCTTTTTTAAT
>Ga0209471_1001462_pt1 | contig 14029 bp, 19 predicted proteins | sample GraSoiAngelo_128_FD_185885 | JGI IMG/M metagenome (GOLD analysis project Ga0209471, IMG submission 185885) | Grasslands soil microbial communities from the Angelo Coastal Reserve, California, USA - 14_0927_12_20cm (SPAdes) (version 2) | ecosystem: Environmental > Terrestrial > Soil > Grasslands ...
CATTGGTGATTAACTGATGGCTAAGGGACGAAAGACCGGCGGTGGAGGAGGATCCCGGACCCTTGGAGGGACGAAGCTCACTAACAAACAGAGAGCGTTCTGGCTGATGATAGCGTTCGTCATGCTGATCATCTATTTCGTTCTGATAAGTGCAGCATGGTCGAGGTAATTCGAAGTTGACCAATAGACCGTTCTCTAAGCGGATGCTAGCTAGCAAGAAGACTGTAGGCTACCGGAGTCACTCGTACAGGTGGAAGTATCATCCTACACCTTGGAAACTATTCATTGATATGGTGACGAAGCCACAGGAGACTATTCTTCCAAGGTTCGGAAGCAAAAGGTTCGTTCTTGGAATAGTAGCACTCGCAGTTATTATCTGTGGAATAGTCTTGGCTCAAGGGCCATTATTTCATTCCATAGAAACTCAGCCATGTATTCCGACAGTAGAAGAACTCCGTTCGCATATCCCATGTGGAGATCCCCAACAGTATCTTTGGCAAGCAACAAGTCCGAACACTGATACAGCAGAATTTAACGTTGTGAAAGCGACCGAAACCACTCTGACGGTGAATGGGTACAACTCCAAAGCATTACAGCTTACAGCAAATGCGACTCAAACAGCTCTAGCGATTTCAGCAAGCCCAGTAACAGATATCGGCATTGTATCTGGGAAGAATCTATTGATTGGTTTTTCATGGGCGATTCCTTCGGGCTGTTGTACTCTAAATAATGCGTGGGGTTTCTTTCTAACAACCAATTCAACACCGAACAATACAAATCAACTCTATAGGCCGATAAATGATCCTTCGGTCGTTTTCATAGCAGACATTTTCTCAGGTTCAGCGAACAATTTTGAAGGAGACTTGCTAATGCAACGAGCACCGAATATTGCAATTAATAGCATCTCATCAGGTTGCTCGCCGGCAAGTACGTGTTACATGGTTGGAACATTCACATCCCCAACGATAAATCCATCTGCTGATTTGGTTCAAGAACAGATAGGGCTGAACTTTACAGGCGCAGGTCCCGGGACACAGCATTGTGTCGGAACAGTAGGTAACGCTTGTAGTTCGTGGTTCACGAATGACTTTCAGACAACGAACCAGATTGTTCGGTCGTCAGTCCTGTTTCCTTGGATGCCTTTAGCGGGCCCTCCTCTATATGTAGGGTTCTTCAGTTCCGCTGGAATGGGGCACAATGTAGATTTCACATTCAACCTCTCAAACGGATCTATGAGTATTCAGACATTTTCGTTCAGCCCAGGTAATTGCACAGCGGCGAATCCATGTCCACAAACACAAGGGCCAACGATTGACACAGGTGGATTCTTCGGTCCAATAATCAAAGCACTAATCAGCATCGGGGTTTTCATAGCTCAAAATATTATCAACTTCTTGGCCTTCTTGGCGAGAGTACTCTTCCCTGTTCTTGCTATTGTCTTTGGAATCTTAGCGAACGCTCTAGTAGCCGTCTTGAACGCTATAGGCAACTTCTTCGGACTAGGCAACATCGGAACCACAATCAGCAACTTCTTCACGGCTGTAGGCAATTTTTTAGTGAATGGTGTCGGAGCTATATTTGGCCAGATAGCCAATGCAGGCTCATTTGTGGTTAACGGCATAAGCGCGTTCGTCAACATTGCGGGAAGCTACTGGACGAAAATCACAAGTTTCTTCTCAGCGCTCGGTGCCCTGTTCACCATCATTGGAACAGTCATAGGCGACTTCACTAATCTCAGCGCGTTCTCAGGCAACATAGCCCTCTTCATGGACTGGACGTGGGGAATGTACAAGACCTATGACGAGGGAACAGAAGGCTTCCATCGCTGGCTCGACTTCAACGAGAAGGTTCTACTCAGACTTGGCACGATAGCGTATTTCATGGCAGACCACCTGTTCCAGGCAATACTCAGGGTGAAACAGCTAATTGTCAACTGGGTCTAGAGGAGCACGTCATGGCGAGCCTATGGCCGTGCTCATCCTCATACTTATGGTGTTCATAACAATGTACTGGATTAGCGGCCTCTCAGGCATCTCCCCCGTTGGGAACAGCACAGCCGCTAACCTGCTGAACGCGCAGTACAACAATACGAAAGGACTGTTCGCCATATTCGGAACAATGGCATTCGTCCTGGTAGTTAGAGGATTCACAATGATACGGAGCGAGGAGACAGGCCAGAACCTTGTAGTGACAATACGTAACCAGATCAGCTCAGCAAGATCGCATGCAAGGGCTGCAAGGGTTGAGGCTGAGATGGAAGAAGAGATAGAAGAAGCATGAGTGCTAGGAATCTTGTCCGGGGAATGGTGCGAGGAGCAATAGAGGCTCCTATCTACACAATGTTCGCAATAGTCACGCCACTAGTCTATCTTGACTATTATGGCCTAGACCTCTGGACTGTAGCGGGCAACCCGTTATTCTTCGCCGGGGTCCTACTGGTCATGTCAAGCCTTGTCGGGTTGAAGATCGCTCAGAAGATAAGCAGGAAGGTCCTAGGACCCGAGATGGAGCCTGAACAGGATCTCGAGGAGACTCTTGCGGAGAAACGGCCATGAAACGAGGAGCAGAGATTGCACGCTTCAATCGTTTCCTCAAACTGTTCGGCCTAGTCATGGGATTGAACAGTGTACTCTGGTTCTCAGTCTACACCCAACTCCTTGCGTCGATCCAGTTGTTCAATGCTGTGATCGACGGAATGCGCATCAACGGTGTCTCAATAGGATACTTCGGATTCTGGAACAGTGTAGTGGTACTGTTCGCAATCGCATCATATGGATGGTTGATTGTTGAAGCTTGAAGGACAAGGACATTCTCACAGCACAAATCGACTGTAAACGGTACGAGAAAGACCACGAATTTACGAAGGGCATTGCGAAAGTATTGATCTCGCAAGGGTTCAGAGTAGAATGGAGACATTCAGTAAACGGGGAACATGATTGGCAGGAGTTCCTCAAAATTCTACTTGTTGGCCAGCAAGGCAAACATATGACATTCAGGGAGATCATGCTTGGCACTGATTAGCATACTTGGCATAGATGTCCCTCTCGAATGGGTCATCATTGTCGCCGGAGTCGGAGGAACCCTAATCTTCGCGGTTCTCGCACTAGCGTACAAATACTTCACAAGCCAGAGCGAACTATCACAACCATCAACGTTCGTCTGGGGCGTGGAAGCGTCAGGCCTAACACGAATAATCGAACTAGGGGAGGGTGGAGAAGATGCGAGTCATCTCAAGTTCAAGCTGGACGGAACAGAGTATCAGCCGAGCCACCACCACCCGTTAACTCCAGTCGGATCGTCTGAGCGTATTCACATCTGGCCTATCGGTAGCGCTGAGACTGAGAATCCTGAGACATGGTTCGGCAACCGAAACATGGACTCTCCAACACCCCTCTTGGTCGAGAAGGCACACTGGGAACATGAAGCACACTCAGGCATAGGCAGTGCTGTTGACCTGTTCGCTCGTCACTGGCCAACATTCGTCCTAGTAGGAGCAATGTGCTTCCTAGCAGGGCTCATCGTCGATGCTAAGGTGATAGGTCTACATTGATCGACTGGCGGTTCATAGTCGCTAAACACATCATCAACCGTAAATGGGAGAACGGGTTCATTGTGACCTTCGACACTATCTTCGATCATACTGAGGACTTCGGTAGAGACACTATTCTTGCAGATGGGGAGCTGTTCATTGACGCAGGCGCACACTGTGGCTTCTGGACACTTCAAGCCAGCAAATACTACAAGACAGTCATGGCTATAGAACCCACCAAGACGACGTTGAAGTCGTTGAAGGCGAATCTGAAATCGAACAGAATAGGGAATGTGCAAGTGATCGAGGCGGCACTGTCTGACAAAGTAGGCTTCGCGCAGTTCTACCATTGGCAAGAGGGTGCGATGGGGAATAGTCTCTATAGTGAACCAGTCACATACACAGCCGATTATGGATTCGCCGTGAAGCCGGAAACTGTCAGAACCATCTCGATCGATTCTCTCGAAGTCACTCCAACAGTGATCAAGCTAGATGTTGAAGGGGCTGAATATGATGCTGTACAAGGCGCGAAACGGACCATTGAGGAATCACATCCGAAGTTGTTCATCGAGATTCACCATCCAGAGAATGAGAAGCGTATAATCCAGGCATTGCCTGGCTACGAGTGGAAGAGGCATTCTAGGACTATGCTGTCTAAAGGGAACATGGAGTTTGATCAGATACATCTGAAAGGAGTATTCAAAGAATAATGATAAGCATTCTCATAGTCCACTACGGCAACTATGCTATGTTGCAAGACTGTACCAAAAGCATAGAAGCCTTTACACCACTTGAACATGAGATTCTCATACATGATAATAATCTGTCTGAGAATCTCGGGTTCTCGAAGGGCGTGAACCTTCTTCTCGCAAAAACAAAGAATGATGTTGTGCTGCTGAACCCGGATACTATCGTTAGACCAAACTGGCTAGAGCCACTTGTCGAAAGTGCTAAGGGGCGTATTGGAATTGTACAGTCGCGCCTTGTAAGACCAGATTCTACAATAGACTCTACTGGGCATAACTGGAGATATAACAAGCTAATGCCAGTAGTAGGTAACAGAGAAGTAGACGGACCAATCGATGTTAGGACTTGTAACTTTGCATGTGTTCTCATTCGCAAAGAAGTGATTCAAACTGTGGGATTGTTGGACCCTCACTACTTCATGTTCTATGAAGACGTAGACTATTGTTTACGAGCCAATCAGAAAGGCTGGAAGATTAGATATTGCCCTGAGAGTACAGTAGTACACTTGAGCCACGGAAGCACTAATGGACAACCGTTCAATTATCCTCAGAGCTACAACTACTTTCTGAGAAAACACTATCCTCTACGTTATTTGGTAAGACTCTCGTTCAGGTTCTACGTGTGGGGTAAGAGGCACGTATGAGCGAAAATAATGGTAAGGAAGAACGGGTCTATCCTAACGTTGTCAAGAACACGGCCAAGGCATTACACTATCCACGTGGACCCGACGAGGACTATCACATGATACTCATGCACTCAAAGATTCCGAGAGGTGTAGAGATCCCGATTGCTCATATTGGAGGCATCCACGACTTCATCAGCGAATACTTGAAGCATAGGAAAGAGCTGAGTAGTAAACCTATGACTAAACGGAACGAGGTGGAACTTGAAGTTGCAAAGGAGGACAGTAGCTCAACAGCCAGACATCTTCTGATGAGCTTCGATGCCGTTGACGGTTGGAGGGCGAAACAGGCTGTAGAGAACATTGCCAACATTACCAAGGAGGAGAGGGAACGTGAACAGGGTAAGTCGAATCTCATAGAACGTTTCATTGACAAGGCGAGAGGACGATAGTTGATCACTGCGAAAGCATCATTCATACTAGCCATCATCGCCCTTCTTGTCGGCTTTGTAGGATGGGGCATACCTAACAGTGGAGGAGGAGGATCATCATCGGCGGGTGTTCCTCTTGGAACCTGGACCAACATGCCGTTTAGCCAGACTGAGCTGATGGGCAATACGAGCTATAGAGCCGTTTTGAGATTTACAACAGCATCATCAGCTGTTACTGTAGAACTTGAAGTCGGATGCATCTCGCCTTCGAATACTATCGGTGCAACTCTGCAATTACAATACGCAAATTTTACAGCAGTAACTAACACGAATACAAGTCTCTTCGTCAATCTAGGCAATGCGATACCTATTGATAATAGTGTGAACTTTCCATGTCCCGGGGTATTGCTTGATGGTACACCGGGGGGGCTGCCTCCAAATATTAGCAATCCCGCATACGAGTTTCGAGTCGTAGGCTCTAATGGTGGAGGCATCGGCGATAATCCGAGGTTCTCATTCGTATCAGTTCTTATTCATCAACAGGTTCAGCCTTTATTCCAGTTGAGAAAAGCGGCTGTCTCAACGACTAGTTTTACGACTGTAGCTTTGCTTGAGTATGCTACGAGTGCCGTTGCTGGTCAAGTGGTCTCCTTTGATTGGATAGCTGTAAATGATACTGGAACGTCGTGCCTATCATTATCAGCTTGTATTCAACATGGGACGAATAGTTGTACGATTCCTCTGAACGGATTCACTTGTAATGTTGTGACCACCTTTGGAACAGCCTTTACAAATACGCCCAATGTTGTTGTCTCACCGAATACAGCGGTAGGAACCAAGCAATTGACGGTTGGGACCATCAGTCTTTTATCTGCACAGACCTTGACCGTCTAAGCATATGATTTCCATCTCAAAACCAAAACTGATCAATCTCTTAGTCTTAGGCCTCTTAATCGGGCTTACGATTATCCCATTTGCTCACGCGTTCACTTATAGCGGAACGAATCTCCCATCGAACACAATCTACTTCGATGACTTCTCCAACTATGTGACTCCTTCGCCATGTATAACATCTGCGTTAGTATGTTTGCCAGGCTGGGGAGCTTATGATAACGCAACTGGTGGAATAGCTAACATCACAACATGGCATCCTTTAGCTTCATCAGGCAAATCTATGTTGATGGGGTCTAGTACCACTATAGGAGGGAAATTTGACAGGCACCGTTCATGGGCTATCATGCCTGGACAGACTAGAGTGTCTATCAGTCAATGGTTCCAATTTAGCCAAAACGCTCTTCAAGGTATTAACCAGAACGAAATCCACTTCTCTATCGAGATGGCTGATGGAATAAACTTTCACGAATGCGTAGAAGAATTCTTCACACTCCAAATAGGAGCCAATCAGTACATCTCGATCAACGATGGCGTTTTCAATTACAACATGAGTCTAAATGCCTGGGATCGAGGAGGATTCAATGGAGGTGCGCTCAATACGATCTGGGACAATAACCAGTGGCATTACGAAAAGATAACGATGGATATTTCAAACCCTACAGCACCAACCTGTCCATATATGCAAATGGACAGCATCATCTTCAGCAACTTGAATAATAATCAAGGCTGGCGCACAACTTTCGGTAACAAAGTAAACTATCAGGGAACAGCCAGTATTGCAACAACTCATGGCCTTGGAGGAACATATACAGGGCAAATAGCAAGCCTGCCATGGCGCCTAGAAATAGCGACGATATCAGCCGTCGGCAATCCTCAATATTATACTTGGCATACGAACATTCTCATAACAGATGATAGTACAATTCCAACTCAGTCGTTCTTTGCTGCCAACGAGCTCTGGAAAGCAGTAGCTGCGATGGGTAGCATGATGTCAGTCATGACAATGTACTCTAGTGTCCGAGCCTACCAAGAACCTGATCCACTAAGACGGAGGATGAAGCTGATGGTTGCAGTAGTTTTCGCTGTCGGCGCTGGAACATTAGCAGTCTTCGCCATCATCCTATCTCGCCTCTGATTTTGGGAGGAATATCGTAACGTTCTGGGCCTACGCACTATCAGGATTCGGAGTGGCCATGGTGCTCGTCGGAATAGCCGTCTATGCCTGGCTGAATAGAAAAAGAACTTTCGGTTAGAATCGCCCCTTCTTATCCAGAGCATTTTCGTGACACTTACTACCGAGTTTCCCCGGGAGAACGACATCACACGTGCGGGTTTCGGTCGACCGGAAGAAAAGGGTCCGGGCCAGCATGTCACTAGACGAAGCAAGACAGGTTCTCCAGATAGGCGACAAATTCAAGCTTCATGCTATAGAGGAGGATCATGGCTGGGTCACTTGGAAGGTAGACCCCTTGGTTTCCATTGGAAGTAGCGCTCTGGTCCCGGGGATGTCTAAGTGGGTCAGGACCTCTTTTAGAGACGATAGAACGCAACATCAAGCTGCTATGGTTTTGGCGAAGAGTCTGGGTTTGACTTATTGTCAGTGGCTTCGTATGTTGGAGGCGCATGAGTTGGAGAAGATGGGCTATGTAGATGCACGTAGGAAACGGCCGGACTATGTAGGCTAGAAGCGAGGATACACAAAACCTATATAGAATGTGATACATTGTATTATTATGCCAAGTATTCTGATTGATGTTCCGGAAGAGGATCTCCGGGAGATTGAGAAGGTTGCGAAGGAGAACTTTCGTAGCCGGAAGGCTCAGGTCGAGCTCATCATAGATGGATGGCTTCGGAACGGGGAGAAGAAATGTTAGTCGTTCTCAAGGTTCCTAGGACGCAGACCAGGAAGATTCTCGTTGCGATGCTGGAGGGCAAGTTCAGATGCAAGCGAGAGACCGCATAGCCCTTGCAGCTTTACCAGGAATCTGTCGGCTCTGTGGTCTGGAGACTAAGACTAGCCGTGTCAGTGGTGAGTGTGTAGATTGCAGTCTTTGGCGGATCTTACGGAAGAGGTTCGAGAGCCAGCTAGAGCATCGAGGTATTATCGGTTGGAGAGCTCGAAGATGAGACAGAACAAGTTGATACCTATCTGCCAGAGATGCGGAGTAGCCTGTTCGGTCTGTGCTCGCAAGTTCGGCGAGGGTCCGGGCCGCTGCTGTCTGGTTGTTAACAGAAAACCAGAGGCGAAAGAATGAAGATTCCGGCAGAGGCTCATTGGTACAGAGAAGAGGACTCGACTGTCTGTTGCGCTCCAGGTAGGATTCACAAGGTAACGAAGGGCCATGTGATCCAAAGCGTTGTCATAGGACCCTATTTCTACGACTTCTGTTATCGTCATGCTCCCTTCAAGAATCTACCGCACAAGATCGCCTTTCTCTCTAGAACGCGGATTAAGAAGGAACAATCAGAATGAAGCATATTTGTCCATCATGTGGCAAACGATGGGATTGTGGGAAAGATTGCCGATTCAATAGGCTGAAGGTACAATGCGCGAAATGTGGTGGCTCATGAAAGCCAAGAAGACTCCTCTCCAAGAACGGATTATCAGAGAGATGGTTGGTTGCCAGTTCTGTGAGAAGGTAGCCACGCATTCAGAGATCGTCGTAACCTGTGGAGAACATGCTGGCGAGGTCGATAGACTACGAAGATTTGCCAAAGTTCTCTACGTGCAGGTGCGCGAAGCACAGGTTATGGAGAAGAAACCCGAATGACTGTCCATCCGAAATGCTCGAAAGACGGACATATCATTTACGGAGTGATTCGTGAACTAGATAGATGGTGTCATCATGAGGGTTGCGAATGTTCAGAATGTCTCTCACTTGAAAGGTTGAATCAAGATGGGCGAATCATCAAATGATCTGCACCTATGCTGGTGGAGCATGTGAGAAGGAAGCACTTTACATAAGTAGGAATAACAAAGGCATCGCTTATCTCTGTAGAGAGCATTTCTCCCATCTTGGGGCATTAGGTCTACTTGGTGAAGTTACGGTTATCGGAGACAAACCAGAATGAAGAACGAATGCGGCCAATGCGGCAAAGAATACGAAGTGCCTGAGGACGGTTACACGCTTGGCTATTGCCAAGATTGTCTAGCCCAATCTTGGGAAGAGACGAAGCCAGAATGAAGGTTGAGCCGATGAAGATTCCTCGGATGTGCACGTGCAACCATTCAGTCAACTGGCATAAGGGTCCTAACAGCGAATGCGACTTTCCCAAATGCGACTGCGGAGGCTACAAGGAAAAATGACTTGTAGAAAGAATCCTCAGCTTCCACCTCACAAGCATAAGCGGGTAGATGGGGTCCTAGTCTGCGAGGGCTACCAGCCAATTTTCGGCTGCCGAAAAGTTCCAGAGGAAACAAAGGGGTATGTTCCAGAATGACCAAGAGGGAAGTCGATCTCTCAGAGGAATGGATCAAGAAGATACTCATCTTGGCAAAGGCTCGTAGCACGAGAGACTATCTTCTTTTCAGACTCTATGCGACAAAAGGGTTCAGACGGGGAGAGATAGTAGGGTCCGAAGCACGACATTGGGATAAAGAGAGTCGAAAGTGGAATCCGGTAGAAGCGACACTCCCCGGTCTTAGAATCGAGGACCTTAGAGATGACGGAATATTCGTTCAGGGAAAAGGATGGAAGAAAGAGAAGAATCCTAACCCTCCCGAGTTCGTGAGACTTTCAAAAGAGTTCGTCCAAGAGTTGCGTAAGTTCATAGGCAGTCGCAAAACTGGTCGAATATTCGAGATGCATTGGACCCGTCCGAATCAGCTCTGTCATCAATATGCAAAATGGGTAGGCCATCCAGATTGGATGCTTGTGCATCCTCATAGATTCCGACATTTCGGAGCGACGACAACATTCATTATCGAAGGCAAGGATCTCAGAGCTGCCAACAGCTTTCTACGGCATAAGAGCATGGCTTCAACTTTCACTTACATTAGCAAACAGACTCCCGAGGAACGGGCTAAGACATCGGACAAGATGGAGACTCTGATTGCTGTTTGAAAACCAGAACGTTACCAATCTGCGAGAAATGCGGTGCAATAGCAACACACGCAAACCTAGCCCCGAAAGGCAGGAACTATTTGTTCGACCCATCGCGGCCTAGAGAGGAAGAACCCAGTTACCTTTGCGATATTGATTGGCAGACTTGGCTACTCAGTCACAATGGGGTTGAGAGGTTTGCTTGGCTGACACTTGAATCAAGAAGGGCTAAGGCTCCTGATATTCTCGAACGACTTTAAAAAAAGTCGTCCGGCAAGAAAACAGCCCTCTGGTTTTGGTTGAGAAACCCGAATTTGAGCGTGAGCGAGCCTCTTTCATGCTCAGAGGAACAGACTTTTAAACAGTATACGATCTCTCTCTAGATGGTAAAACATAGAGGTTTAACAATCGTCAAAGTCAGACTTTCCTATCCCTACTCTCCAGAGTGCTTACGCATATACTCCAAAGTTCGAGCTCTGGATGAACGGATTAATCTGGCAAGCAATCTACAACGTCATCAACGCCTACAACATGGTAGAGATGCAGAGCATCATGGAGCCTGGACAGGGGTCCGCTGCAATCACTCATGCTCCCGATGACATCTATGTCAGAAAGGTCGGACTTCTGGAGGATACTGTCCTCTCAATAGAGAAGCCTGATGATCTCTACTGTGAATCAATCTCAACGGATCTCCGAGGGGTAGAGAGGGCTAGAATCATCTACCGGTCAGTCTTAGCCTTCCTTCACCGGAAAGGACACCTAAGATTCAAACCTCCAAGAGACTTTGCCGATGACTGAAACCGTTCAGAACGACCACTGGATCCAACCTGAACCATACTATCAACCTCATCAATGGTTCTTTGACTCATGGAGGCGTAGACATGAGAAGAACAAGAACCTCTTACTATGTGCAACTGGCCAGTCGCTAGGTATTGGTAAAACGTACTGGCTTCTCTCAGCATTCGAAAAGATGTACCCGGACTTCACAGTCGACCAGGTTGTCTTCGTGCCTAAACAGTTCTGGCAAGTCCTCAACGAATTACCCAGTGGAGAATGGGCAGGCATACTATGGGACGATCCTACAAAGGGTCTACAGAAGCGTGACTGGTACAAGGAAGTCAATAAGACAGTAACCTCATTCGCCAAGACAGCCAGCAGATACCGTCGACGAGACCTAGGCTTTGCACTACCATCGTTTGACGATCTTGACATTGCACTCAGAGAAATCATGGTATTAGAAGCTCAGATGAAAGAAGCAGGAATAGCCAAGATTCATAGGGTCAAAAGAAATCGTTTCGGCAGCCCGCCCTTCTGGAAGCCCTATCTTGGTGAAGTGTCTCTGCGGATTCCTAAACTAGCCCATGAATACGAAAAGCGACGTGAAGAATTCAATCGCACAGCGTATTCAGAGACAGAGTTTGCCGAAGAAACTCCACCTAAACAGGAACTATTCACTAGACTCTACAAGGAGGTCTCAACAAATCCGATGAAGTATAGTTTAGAAACAGGTCAGGGATCTGGCAAATGGAAATTGTCTGCAAGAGTTATCGCGGCAGTTTTAGACACAAGTGAAGTTACAGCCCGCAAAGTAATCACGCGAATAGAGTTTGATAAACGAGTCAAGCCACTAGACAATTAGGCTTCCTCCCTTATCATTATTCATCCATCGGGTCCCACAGTAGGAGCAGCAGTGTATTAGACTGCCAGCGAGTCTGCATTCTCCGTCATGGTCGCAGACTGGGCAGTGATGAGTGGAACTTTCGCCAGTGTTGTCGGATTTTGAAAGTGATGCTTCTGTTGCCATACTTGTGGGTGAACCAGTCATGGCAGAGTCTGCATTGAGCTGCGATCTTGAACCGGCCACTTCTCGACCCGTCATAGTTAGGATCCTTGAATCCGCATTTGGGACAAGTACGCATCGCATCCTAGGTCTTCCGTAAGTGCTTTAAAGGTTAACGGAATAGTTGCGAGTCATGCATAAGGTGCTCGGTATCAGCAAGAAGGCCGAGCAGTTCATACGCCGACACATCAAACGCCACCAGAAAGTCATGCACATGAAACATTCCCAGGCTGTCGCTGTGGCATTACATGAGGCGCGTGACAAGGGCTATAAGATTCCACCTAAGAAGAAACGGAGACTACTATGACACAGGTCTCACCGAGAGCTCCGAGCCATTATTCAAAGGCCAAGTTTCTCTTAGTGGTTGCACTAGTCATAGGCCTGATCGGTATCGCTGTTGCAATATCGTCATTCACGCAGACAACTCCATCTGTCGTAACGCCTTCCCAGACACTCAAACCGATCTGTTCAACATTGGCTTTGGATACTGCCGGATCATCGATCAATCCACAACAGGGAGCATTCGAGTTCGATTGTACAGGACAACCAGCAATAATCTCAGACGGTGTCTCGGCCACGCCAACATTCACATTCCCGAACAGTTTGACACAATGCACGGCAGGGCAGACAACGGAATGTTTGACATTAGGAATCTCCGCGACAACCTGTGGCCCAGGCGTAAATGTGAGTGTGATAACTTCTGGTAGTAGTGCACCTGTGCCAAAAGGTAGCTTTGTCTACTGTTTGATCTATCAGAATGCTTCTCCAGAAGGCACTACTTACGGAACGTTCTCAATATCGTGGAGCTGATAGGGATACTTGGAGGCTTCAAGATGGCAAGAGAACCGGCTCTTATCAAGAGGCGAGTGATCATGTTCACAGTAATAGGCTATCTTATAGCCGCTGTTGTCCTTGCTACAGTGGCAATCATTGTCCGTGGTTCCTAAAGCCTTTTAACCGCATAGACCTAAACCTCACTAACGTCTAGGAGTCCAATAACCCAAATGGAAAGATTGAGCAAGATTCAGCACTCACTAGAATCATTCCTATTCCTACTCGTAGCACCACTCCTCGGAGTCAACTCGTACAGCCAGGCATGGCTCGACATCAGAGAAATTGAAAGTCAGACAGAGACAACCAATATCAAACGTGCAACCTTCGGAGGCATCCTCAAGAGTGCACCGATAGCGGCCATTGAACTGTTCATCGGATTCGGCATAATCATCGTCGTAGTCTTCGTGCTCGCAGGAAACACGACAGGAAGCGCTGGAGTCTTTGGCAACGTAACCGCCTCCAATGCGTTCCGAGATTCGGGTGTTGTGATAGCAAAGTTCGGCTCTATCGTCGGATTACTAGTGACTCTGAAGCTGATCCAAACACTGTTCTGATAACCAATGGATCTCGAAGGCCAGGTCAAGAAACGTCTACGCCGGTTTTATTTGGAGGCCGGCCAATCCTCTCTTTCCCCGCGACTCCGGCCTTCCAGTGTACGACATGATGGACAGAAGGCGTTGAAGAAGCTAGGGTCGATCATACGGTATGTTCTGGTAGGTGGGAAGCAGCCTTAGCCAACGGACCCATCCATCAGAAGCCGAAGGATAAGCCGAGGAAGCAGAGGATCAAGAGCCTGTTGAAACGTATTGCTCAGGAGGGAGGACCCAAGGTTCTCCCGTTCGGAATCATGCTGGCTGATTTTATCGACGATGGACAGGTCAACGGGTCCATTCTAAGCATGGTGATCAACTGATGGCTAAGGGACGGAAGACCGGCGGTGGAGGAGGACCGCGGACCCTTGGAGGGACGAAGCTCACTAACAAACAGAGAGCGTTCTGGCTGATGATAGCATTCGTCATGCTGATCATCTACTTCTTCCTGATAAGTGCAGCATGGTCGAGGTAATTCGAAGTTGACCAATAGACCGTT
>Ga0209471_1001463_pt1 | contig 14027 bp, 10 predicted proteins | sample GraSoiAngelo_128_FD_185885 | JGI IMG/M metagenome (GOLD analysis project Ga0209471, IMG submission 185885) | Grasslands soil microbial communities from the Angelo Coastal Reserve, California, USA - 14_0927_12_20cm (SPAdes) (version 2) | ecosystem: Environmental > Terrestrial > Soil > Grasslands ...
ATAGCTTTCGGACATCCGCCGGCATTGCTTCTTCACTCGCGAACTGCTCACCGTTAAACACAAATTTTTTTTTCACCCCATCGTCATGCAGCGCTTTTTGGTAGGCTACGCGGACGTCAGGAGGCAAATCGGCCGGACTGGCGTATTCCTGCCCGTTGTAACGAATCTTCGTTTTCAGGGTAATGCTCACTGCCTGGCGGAAATGACAGCAATTCACCTGCCATCGGCTCCCGCGCTCTCGTTCTTGTGATAAATTAGCCGAAGTGATCAGTGCCGCAGCTCAACAAAAGATTCGCGCTTCAGGCTGCGAAGTGCGTTTCGATAATCTCACCCGCCAGCTTTACGCCACTGACGCTTCGATTTACCAAATCGAGCCGCTTGGCGTCGCCTTCCCAACCAGCGCACAGGACGCGAGCGCGGTCATTAAAGCCGCGGCCGATGAAAACGTTCCGGTCACGCCGCGCGGCGCCGGTACCAGCCTGGTTGGAAACGCGGTCGGCGAAGGATTGATCGTCGATTTCTCGCGCCACAATCGCAAGATCGACAATCTCAATATCGACAAACGCAGCGTGCGCGCCGGCGCCGGTGTCGTCCTCGATCAGTTGAACGCGTTTCTTGAGCCGCACGGATTTTGTTTTGGCCCCGACGTCGCTACCAGCTCGCGCGCCACCATCGGCGGCATGATCGCGAACAATTCTTCCGGCGCGCACGTTCCAGTCTACGGCACGACTGCCGATCACGTTCTTTCGACGGAAATCGTTTTGGCCGACGGTCGGATCGTCATTGTCGGTCCGGCAAGTGAATCTTTGCGCGACGAACAACGCAAGATCGACAATCTCGTTCGCGCGCACGCGGCAGAAATGGCCGAGCGCTGGCCGCCCGGTTTACTCAAACGTTGGCCGGGCTACGGCATCGAACGTTTCTCGCGCACGCCGAACAACCTCAATGAGATTCTCGCCGGGAGCGAAGGAACGCTCGCCGCGATTTTTTCAGCCGAGCTAAAGATCTCGCCGCTTCCGCGCGACAAAGGACTCGGCCTGATCTTCTTTGCATCCGTCGCCGACGCGATGCAAGCAACCGTCGCGCTTCTCGATCTCAAACCCGCCGCTATTGAACACATCGACCGCCCGTTGCTCGATCAAACAAAAGGGCAGCTCCATTTCCAAGCCGCGCGCGATCTGCTCGAGCTCGAGGCACAACCGTGTGAAGCAATCTTGATCGTCGAATTCTACGACGATGCGGCCGAGCGCTTGTCGATCTTGCAGTCGCGCTACCTCGGTTTGCGGACGAGAATTTGCCGCGACCCGAACGAGATGAATCTCGTTTGGTCGGTGCGCAAAGCCGGCCTTTCACTTTTGACCGGCTGCGTCGGTTCATCGAAACCGGTCGCGTTCATTGAAGACGCAGCGGTTCGTCCCGCGCAACTGCCCGATTACGTCCGCGGGTTGCAGTCGATCATGAAATCCCTCGGACTGGAAGCGAGCTACTACGGACATGCCGCGAGCGGCTTGCTCCATGTCCGGCCCGTTCTCGATCTCCATAGTGCGGACGATTTGCGAAAGTTCAGGCTGGTAGCCGATCAAACTTCCGCGCTCGTTAGGCAATTCAAAGGTTCAATTTCGGCCGAGCACGGAGTCGGCATCGCGCGCACCGAGTACATGCGCGATCAACTTGGCGACGCGTTGCTCAATGTCATGCGCGAGATCAAGCGCACATTCGATCCAAAAAATATTTTCAATCCAGGAAAAATTTTCGGCTTCGCCCACAAGATCGACAATCATCTCCGCCATAATTTCACGAAGTCGCTCGAGCTGCCGTTCGAGCCGCGCCTCGCCTTCGCGTTCAAGGACCGCTCGTTCATCGGCAATCTCGAGCAATGCAACGGTTGTGGCGGTTGTCTCAAACAGACCGGCATTATGTGCCCGACGTTCATGGCGACACACGACGAAGTCATGTCCACCCGCGGTCGCGCCAACATCATCCGGCGATCGCTCGAACTGCGCGGCAGCGGTCACGATCCGTTGAAATCGGCCGAACTCGATGCCGCGCTCAGCAATTGCCTCTCCTGTAAAGGTTGCACGCCGGAATGCCCGTCCAACGTCAATCTCGCGCTGCTCAAAGCCAACATGCTTTATGCCCGCTACCAACGCGACGGTTTGCCATTACGCGAACGGTTCTTCAGCAACGTCGATCTGCTCGGCCGAATCGGATGCACGATGCCATGGCTCGCCAATTCAATTCTCGATCATGCGCCGATGCGCGGGTTGATGGAGAAAACGCTCGGAATCTCAGCGAAGCGTTCGCTGCCGCACTACACGGACAAGCGATTTGATCGCTGGTTTGGCAGAAATGCGCAACCAACCGGGGCGGATCGTCCGCGCGGCAAAGTAATTCTCTGGGACGACACGTTTGTCCGCTATCACGAGCCAAATATTGGCATCGCGGCGGTGAAGGTCCTCGGCGCGCTTGGTTTCGAGGTTGAGCTATTGCAAAATCGAAAATGTTGCGGCCGGCCGGCGTTCAGTCAGGGAAATCTCGACGCCGCGGGCGAAGTCGGACGCCACAATGTCGATCTTGTGAACGCCACCGCCGAAACGCCGATTGTTTTCCTCGAGCCGTCGTGCTGGTCAATGTTCGTCGAAGATTATCGCGAACTGGAGATCGACAACGCCGAGAAAATCGCAGCGCGCTGTTTTCTTTTCGAAAAATTTGTGGACGATTTGTTGGAGCGCGAACCAGATGCCCTTCGATTCAAAGAGCGAGAGGTTAGCGTTGCGATCCATCCGCACTGTCACGCAAAGTCGATAATCAATCCGGCGTTCATGGCCACGCTAGTGGAACGGTTGCCGGGTCGCAAAGCAAACTTGCTCGATACTGCCTGCTGCGGAATGGCCGGCGCGTTTGGCGCGCTCGTCGAGAAATACGAGCTTTCGAAACAGGTCGCGGCCGATTTACTGCGCAAGATCGACAATCAACAACCGGACGTCGTGATTGCGTCCGGCACGAGTTGTCGGCATCAAATTGTCGATCTTAGCAGCGTCTGGCCGAAGCACATGGCCGAGCTGCTCGCGGACGCACTCGCGTAAAACTTAACTCTGCGGTTTGGGCGGAGCCGGAGGCGCGGGTTTCGCGGCTTCGCCCGGTTTTGGTGGAGCAGCTCCCGCAGGTGCGCCTCCGGGAAGTTCGGTTTCGGCCGGAACAGCGAGCACATCTGGCTCGGTGTACGATTCAGGATGACTTGCCAATTCTTTGCGTAACGCCGCAATTTGTTCCGCAGTCACCGGACTGGCATTGTTTCCCCACTCGCTTCGCTCGTAGGTCAGAACGTCGGCGATTTTTTGGTCGGTCAACGTCTTGTCCCACGGTTGCATGACGGCGCTGCCGAATTTTTGGCCTTTCACCGTGACCGGTCCCTGCAAACCTTTGAGAACAATCATGGCTGGTCGTTTCGAACCGCCCGTGGTGAATTCCGAGCCTGCCAGCGGCGGATATTGACTGGGAACGCCCAGACCGTTCGCTTGGTGACACGTCTGACAGTTGGCCGCGAAAATCTTTTTTCCGCGATCGCGCGGCGTTAATTCTTGTATCGGACCTCCCGGTCCAGCCGCACTACCTTTTTTCGCCGGCGGCGGTCCGCCTAACGGATCGAGACCATCACCGGAAAAATTTCCAGAGTAACGACCGAGGTAAGCGCCGCCGGTGAAAATCGCGAGGCCGTAAACGGCGATCAACCAAATCGAGAGCGGCTCAAGTCCGACGCGCGGTTCGCGTTTCTCGCGTTGGATCGCGGCGTGCACTTCATGAACGTCGGCAGTTTCGCCGTAATCCATTCCCTGCCGCGTTAAAGATGAGGGATCTGGAGTTTGATCGTTCATTTCTTCGGTGGCGCTGGAGGTGGCGATCCGGCTGGCGGCGGTGCTGGTGATCCGGCCGGTACAGCCGGAGGCGATGCGGCGGGCGGTGTCGCGCCCTCTGCGGTCTTCACCTCTTTCAGCGGATGCGATTGATCGAGCGACATCAAATAAGCAACGAGACAGCTGGCGTCGTAGGTTGGAACAATTTCCCAACCCGTTGGCGGCGCATCAGCGCCAGTAAGCTGGAGCGCGTCGGCTGAACGTTCGGCGCCGATCTGATGTTTCTCGTAAAGAAATTTGTAGGCCGGCATGGTCGAATCTCGATTATCTGGACTCATGCTTCGTGGCGAATAAAGATGTCGGTGATGCCAGGCGGCAGAATAAACCGGCGGCATTCCGTTTGGATTGGGCGACGCCGACGGAGCCGGCGATGGATTCGCAGCGGCAGCCGATGCTGGAGAAGAACCTGCTGATGGCGCAGGCGGAGATGCCGATTGTGGCGGCGCGCCAGCGCCCGGTTTCGGCGGAGCGGCATTCGTAGGTGGAGCAGAAGAAGAACCTGCTGGCGGAGGAGGCGAACCCGCTGGCGCTGCAGGCGCATTGGCATTCGGCGGTTTTGGAGGGGCAGAATTTGTCGATGGTGGCGGTTGCGCAGCTGCGGGCGAAGCTGCCGGAGGGTTTGCGCCTGGCGCCGCAGCCGGTTTTTCTTCTTCAGTCGGCGCGCGTTTACCAATATTGGACAGATCGGGGCCCATTCGTTCCTGTCCGAGCACTACCGGCCGATCAAAAATATAATCGCGCGGTGCGCTTCGGCGCTCAGCCCATTTCGGGCGAGGTGATGGCCCTGCGTCGCGGAGACGATCGACATCCGCGTAGGCGTAACCGGGCCGGATTTGCTGACTGTGGCAATAGATGCACCCGTTCGCCGCGTAAATCCGCCGGCCGCGGTCGGCCATGCCCGATTTCGGAGCGGGATAAATGTCGGTGCCTTCTTCATCCATCTGCGGGTTGAGCGCGCCAATTTGCAGGTTCGGGATTACAGTCAAGCCGACCCACGAGAACGCGAACGTTCCGAAAACTCCGAGGAAAAGCGGGACCAATCCTTTCACAAGTGCGTCTCCGATCCCTCGGCGTCGACTGGATTCAAAAATGTCGGGACCGTTGAAGTGCGGCCAAGGCCGAACAACATCAGGCCAAAATGGAACGCGAAAATGAAATGCGAAATCGTCAATAACAGCGCTGCAACCGTGCGACCTCGTAAATATGGCAACGCGCTTGCCACGCTTTGAATGAACGACATTGAGGGATCATCTTGGGTCGCGCCCTGAGCAAACCCACCGACCAACAACATCAACGACATCAATCCAACGCCGTAGGCCGATGCCCAGAAATGGAGTTTGATGAGCGTAGCGTAACGCCATTCACGACCGACCAGGCGCGGCACGGTGTAGTACATCGAACCGAACATGACCATCGTAAAAAACGCGTACAGTCCGAGATGTGAGTAGGCGATGCTGGCCTCCGTAAAATGCAAGTAGCGCGCGGTTGAGCGGAGCGAGATCAGGATACCGATGATGCTAAAGACCGTATACGACATCGCGCCGAAGACGGTGAACCGCAGCGTCGGGCTGTAACGCATCACCGGAAAATATCCCTGCATCGTCATGTGATGATTGAGTCCGACGGTCGCGACCGGAATGATGGTCAGGATCGTTGCGGCGATGCTCGCTGTAATCATCCATGCCGGGAATGGTCCATCGACAAGGCGCTGCATCCCAGTCCAACTCGAGAACAGCGCGTAGGTCCAAAATCCAATCGTCGCGAGATGATAACTGTAAACCGGGCGCCCGATCACTTTCGGGATCATGTAATAAGCGGTGCCGAGCGCGATCGCGCCGAGCCAGAGAAAGAGCAGATTATTCGCGTACCACCAACCGACCGCCGCTTGCATCACGCCTTGGACCGGGACGACGAAGAGCATTGCTTGGGCGGCGGCGTAGAGCCATGGAAACCAGAGAAACGCGCCCAGCAAATACCATTGGGTGATGTAAATCTGGTCGCCGCGACGAAAGCGGAACATCAACACCGCCCACGACATAATCAGCGCGTAAGCAACAAAAAGAACAACCGCGGCATAAGGCGGAAACTCGAGCCAGTCGTAACCGGTGCTGTAGCCCATGAGAATTCCGATTACACCAATCAGCACACCGATGTTCCAAAACCAAATCCCCGCCACAATCAGCAGCGGATGTCGTAAAGTCGTCCGGCACAATCGCGCCATCAGCCAGATCGCCGTTCCCATTGCGGCCATCGACGCCCAGCCGTAAACCATCACGTTCATGTGCACCGGACGCAGTCGGCCCCACGTCAAAAAGCTGACATCGGAGAGCCAGTCGGGTGAATGCAATTTGAACGAAACGAATCCGGCCAGCAGCGTTCCGATTAGTAACCAAACCATCGCTGACGCGTAAAACATCAGCACCGGCACGCGCGTCGAAGCATCGATGCGCGCACGCTCGAGCTGTTCTGCGTCGCTAGCGGCAGCCGAAATGACCGGTTCTTTTAATGGAATGTCAGCGGTTGGAGTCATTCGTTAGGCAAGAGCGACACGTTCACAATTGTCCCGGAGATACTGAAGGTGACGCGGCCGGCGCTACGGCCGGCGATCGCGGCGAAGCAGCCGGAGACGCCGAAGCGCCGGGTTGCGTCGATGGCTGCACTGCCGGCGGATTTACGCCCGCGGCGGGTTGCCCGCGCGCTTCCGAATTTTGACCGGCAACTGAAGTGGGTTTCGGTGTCCCGCTTGCCTGCGGCGAGGCGGATGGCGCGGGCGTGGCGGCCGCTGCCCCGCCGGGTGCCGCAGAAGATTCCGGGGCGGTGATCGCGTATGCGGGCGCGGGGTTTTTGTTCGCCAGATCGGCAACAGTTAATTCCATCGCGCGATCGATCGGCAATCGCACCGTGCCTTTGTTTTTATCGACCCAGGCATAAATCGTGAGCGCCTTCGCGTCTTCATCGCGCGCGTCCTTGAGTTTTTTGGCACGAGCCTCGGCGCGCATTTGTTCGTAAGTGTCGCCGCGCGGCGAAGGACCAACCACGGCCACAACAATGGCGCCGAAAAGCGCAAACAAGAGCACAACGCCGACCCATGTCGAAAATGGCGCAGGCGATTGCGTTCGAATTTGCTCGGTATCGGCCATGTCAGTTCACCAGTTTTAAAGATTCGACCAAGCGAGGATCGCGCACCGGGAAGAGCGAAGTTTTTGCAACGATGCGCAAATAAACGAAAGCCAAAGTCGCGCCGATGGCGATGAGCGCGGCAAAATCCCACAAACTCACGTGCACGCCGGTCCCATGGAGCGCTGGAAGAACGACGAGGTAGATGTCGAGCATTTGCATCAACAAAATCCACGCAGCCACGTAACAGAGCTGGCGCGGATGTTTCTTGATCGAGCGCAACAGCAAAATGGCGAATGGTCCGAAGAAACGGCCGAACACCAGCAGCATGCTCAATCCCCACCACGACTCCGTGTTTCGAGTCAGAAAATATTGGATCTCTTCCGGAATGTTCGCGTACCAAATCAGCATGTATTGGCCGAAGCCGATGTAGGCCCAGAAAACACAGAAGGCGAACATCCACTTTCCCATGATGTGGTAATGCTCGAGCGTGACCACGTTCTTGAGATAACCGGCGCGCTGGAGCGCGGTGATCACGAGCACAAGCAGCGACATCGAACTGCCGGCCGCGCCGGCGAAAATGTAAACGCCGAACATGGTCGAGAACCAGCGGTAGTTGAGGCTCATCAGCCAATCGAACGCGCCGAAGGTCAGACAAAGGGCGAACAGTGGCAGACTGGCGAACGCGACTTTGCGCAGACGAATGGTGAATCGCGGATTGCCGTCCTTGTCTTGCCGGACCGAAAAGCGGCGCAACAATTGGGACGCGATGATGAAGAAACCGAGGAAAAACGCCGCGCGAAGCACAAAGAAATTGAGATTTAGATAGGCGCGCTTGGAATCGAGGTTCGCTTCTTTCCCCGGCGCGATGTTCATCCAGGCGTAGAGATGTTGCCGCAAGAGCAGGATCGGGATGAAAAAGATCGCGAGGACTGCAACCAAGACGGCGATGTTTTCCAGTTGCCGCCTGACGACCACCGTCCATTCCGCGTCCGTAGCGTAATGCACGATCGTCCAGAAAAAGCAGCCGGCGCACAAGGTGAAGAAGAATCCAAAGGCAAACAGCCAGGAGAAACTGAGCTGCTTCGGATCAATTGCGGCGCCAGCGCCGCAGAGCGCGAGTGCAACAAACGCCACAACGCCGAGCAAAACAGACAGGCCGGCAAAGCGGCCGCTCTCGAAATACTCGCCCTCCGGCGCCGACCCGTTATGCAGGCGATCGCTCATTTCTTTGGCGCCTCCGGTTTTGCTGGCGATTTGGTCTCGGCCGGTTTCGCTTCTCCAGGTTTCGCCTCCGCCGGCTTGTTCTCGGCTGGCTTTTCCAAATCAGCCCGATGTTCCGGCGGGACATCGACAATCCCCGCGTTCTGACTTCGTTGCAGCGCGCGAAGATAAGCGATGATCGCCCAACGATCTGCGACCATGATGTTTGGCCCGTAAGCCATCATTGTGTTTTTGCCGTTTGTGATCGTGTTGAAAATTTCGCCGTCGGCCATTTTGCGAATGCGATCGTCTTGCAAAGTAACGACCGTGTTGAGGCCATACTGCTTGGTGATTCCATTCCCGGCCGCGGTCGCGCCATGACACATCGCGCAGGTAATGTTGAAACGCTCGCGCCCGCGCTGAAGCAATTGCGCCGTGACCGGAACCGGGATTCCAGTTCCCCAACGGTCGGCCATTTTTCCGGTGTCAATATAATCGGTGCCGACGCTAAACCCGGCAACGGGGTGAGACTCGGGCGCGCCGATCGGTTGAGGTTTTGGCATTTCATAACCGATCGGCACCGTTCCGTTGACCGGCATGCGAGGACCGCGACCGTCCGCAAAAAAATTCAGCGGCGATTGCGCGCGCACTTTTATCTGGCGCACCATGTCGGGAAAAATTTCCCACGGCTCATTGGTGGTCTTTTCTCCGCGGAACCCGAGCACGGCCACGGCCGCAATCGTGAGCAAGAGAGAAATTAAAAGGAAGCCGCGCAACATAAATCAGTCCTCGTGCACGATCGTGATGTGTTGGCCGCCGCTGCGCTCCAGTAATTCGCGAGCTTCCAGTTCGGTGAAACGCGGGTCGCGCGCTTCGATCACGAGAAAAAATCCGTCATTGGTCGCGCGGCTGAATCGGTCCCAGTTGAAAATCGGATGATGCGGCCGCGGCAGGCCGTTCATGATCAGGACTGCGAAAAAAGCGGCAAAGGCGGAAAAGAGAACGGTCATCTCGAACATGATCGGGAAAAACGCCGGCACCGTTTTCCAATCGTACGGTTTGCCGTGCACCACCAATCGGTAGAGCCCCCATGACGGACCAAATTCAACGAGAATGGCGGTGAGCAATCCCGAAATGCCGCCCGCCAACACGACCGCGCTCAGCCAGGATTTGCCGAGTCCCATCGCTTCGTCCATGCCGTGAATTGGAAATGGCGAATGCACGTCCCAGCGTTTGAAGCCGGCATCTCGCACTATTTTCGCCGCTTCATAAAGGGAGGCCGCGCTCGGATATTCCGCCCCCATCCCATAAACTTCATGACCGGTCGGCGTTCTCATGTCCGCTCCCTTCCATCCGCTGCGACGGGATGATGTCCGTTAGGCGACGCGGCGTGGGCGTCCGCTTCTGGCAAAACGATTTTCACTTCCGACATCGCGATCATCGGTAGGAACCGGATGAAGAGGAGGAACAGCGAAGTGAAAATCCCCAGTGTGCCGATGAACGTCCAGATGTCGACCCAGGTTGGAATAAAAATACCCCATGCCGACGGAATGAAATCGCGATGCAATCCGCCAACGATGATGATGAAACGCTCGAACCACATCCCGGCGTTTACGCACATGCAAACGAAGTAAACGACGAGAATGTTACGCCGGCACCAGCGGAACCAAAAGAGCTGCGGCGAAAGCACGTTGCAGAACAACATGCCCGTCCACCAGTACCACCAATACGGGCCGAGCACCCGGTTCCAAAACGCGAACCGCTCGTAAGCGTTGCCACTGTACCAGGCCACGAAAAATTCCATGGTGTAGGCGTAACTAACGAATGAGCCGGTCAACAAAATGATCTTCGCCATTTTGTCGATGTGCTGCGGCGTGATGATGTCGTGCAGTTTGAAAATGGCCCGCGCCGGAATGAGCAACGTCAGCACCATGGCGAACCCGCCGAAAATGGCCCCCGCGACAAAGTAAGGCGGGAAAATTGTGGTGTGCCACGTCGGCAAGATCGACGTCGCGAAGTCGAACGACACGACGCTGTGAACCGAGAGCACCAGCGGCGTGGAAAGTCCGGCCAACAGCAGATACGCCATTTCGTAATGCCGCCAGTTGCGGTTCGAGCCGCGCCAGCCGCAGGCGAACACGCCGAAGAGAAATTTTTTGATCTTGGTTGTGGCGCGATCGCGCAGCGTTGCCAGGTCGGGGATCAATCCGGTGTACCAAAACAAAACCGAGACCGTGAAATAGGTCGAGACTGCAAACACATCCCACATCAGCGGGCTGCGGAAGTTCGGCCAAATGCCGTAGTTGTTCCAAACCGGCGCGAGATACCACGCCATCCAAACACGGCCGACGTGCACGCCCGGGAAAATCGCTGCGCACATGACCGCGAAGAGCGTCATCGCTTCGGCCGAACGGTTGATCGACGTCCGCCATCTTTGCCGGAGCAAATACAAAATGGCGGAGATCAAGGTGCCGGCGTGTCCGATACCGATCCAGAAAACGAAGTTGGTAATGTCCCACGCCCAACCGACCGGATGATTGAGTCCCCAAGTGCCGACGCCGGTGGAAATTTGGTACCCGAGACAGAACAGACCGAACATCGCGATCGAGCCGGTGATGCTGAAACAAACCCACCACCAACGCGGCGCCGGTTGTTCTACCACGCCGGAAATGCGTTCCGTGATCCAGCTGAAGTTGCGTTTGTTCAACACCAGCGGCGCGCGCTTGATCCGCGATTCCGCCGTCGATGCGGCCTCGCTCTCAATCACATCTGTTGGTGCGGCGTTCATCAGTTAGCCAAGATCGACATCCTCACGCCTTCTCCCCCGGACAGGCGACGCCAATGTTGTCTGCGTCCGGCATTTTCGGATTTGGATTCCGGATCCGCCCCAGATAACTCGTGCGCGCTTTCACGTTCAAATAATCGAGCAGCCGGTAATTGCGGTCCTGCTGTTTCATCTTCGAAACTTTGCTTTCCGGATCTTTGATGTCGCCAAAAGTGATTGCTTCGTGCGGGCAGGCTTGCGCGCACGCGCTCGTGAACGAATCCCGCGGAATGCGAATGTCGCTCGACGCGCCGGCATGGACGTGGGCCGCGATCTTCGCTTCCTCGATTCGCTGCACGCAAAAAGTGCATTTCTCCATCACCCCGCGCATCCGGACTGTGACGTTCGGATTTTTTTGCATCTTCGTGATGTCAGGCGCGCCTTTTTCGGTGAACGGCGCGACGTACTCGCGATAAATCCCAAACTCTCCCGCAATTTTCTTTTTCCCGATCGGCCGCTGGTTGTAATCGAAGAAATTGAATCGGCGCACCTTGAACGGACAATTGTTGGCGCAATAACGCGTGCCGACGCAGCGGTTGTAGGCCATGACGTTGAGTCCGTCCTCGCTGTGAATGGTGGCGTTGACCGGGCAAACGGTTTCGCACGGCGCGTTCTCGCAGTGCTGACACATCATCGGTTGGTGCACCATCTCCGGATCCTGGGGAAACTCGCCGTTATCTTCGTCGAATGGTTTCGCGCTCGCGTAATAGCGATCGATTCGGAGCCAGTGCATCGCGCGTCCGTGCGCAACTTGTAATTTGCCGACTATCGGAACGTTGTTCTCGGCCTGGCACGCGATGACGCAGGCGCTGCAACCGGTGCAAACATTGAGATCGACCGTCATTCCCCATTGCTGCGGCGCGTCCATTGGCGGGTGGCTGTAAAGCGATGGCAAATACGACTGCGGTTCGTCCATCCCACCGCACTTCTTCACGAACTCATTGTCTTCGCGGTATTCATCCAGCGTTGCTTCGCGCACGACGCCGCGGCCTTCGATGCTCCAATGTTCCTGCGTGTTCGCGAGTGGATATTTCTTTCCGACCTTCGTCACGCGCACGCTCTCGATATTCTTGCCATCGGCGACTGCGAAATGCAGATTGCTCGCCGTGCGCAAAAGGTAGGTATTAAACCCGGATTCGTCGGCGATTGGGCCAGTCTTTTTCCGTCCGTAGCCGATCGGAATCGTGACCGAATTCTCGGCGTGACCGGGCAAAACGTACGCCGCGATCACTAGTTCGCGTCGAGTCGGTCGATCATTCGCGTCTCTCGCCGTCTCGTTAATTGAAATTTGAATCAGATCGCCGGTCTCGACGTTGAGTGACTTGGCGAAGTTCGGGCTCATGATCGCCGCGTTGTCCCAAGTAAGTTTTGTTATTGGATCGGGCAATTCCTGGAGCCAGCCGTTGTTGGCGTAACGGCCATCGTCCATCGCGTAACTGCGAACAAAAACGATTTCAGGAGATTCCGACGTCGGCGCGGGCGTTGTGGTCCAAAGCTGGTGCGTCAGCTGGGCAGCGGCGCCGTCGTTGAATGTGACCGGTCGATCGCGCAACGGAACATGCGCGGCAAATCCGTCCCGCAAAAATTTCGACCACGCGGTCGGAAGATCACCGGGAGGTTTGGTCGCGCGAAAAGTTTCCTGAACGAGCTCGGGTCCTTCGACTTTCGGCCGGCCAAGGAGCCCATTCATGATTTCGATTTCGCTCAGCCCGCCGAAAAGCGACAGGATCATCGGTTGGATCGATAAATACGCGCCGTCCGAGGTGAGCGCGTCGCCCCACGATTCCAAATAATGCGCCAACGGCACGTGCCACTGGCTGATTGTCGATGTTGCGTCCTCGTGATAACCAACTCGCACCACTTCCGGCACTTTCTTTTGCAGATCGGCCCAATCGAGCGGCGTCTTTTTGTCCGGATCCTGCCCGACTGCGCGCGGCGCGTTGTAAACCGGGTCGCCACCGAAGATGAAAAGCGCTTTTATTTCGCCGCGATGCATCCGGTCGGCCAGCTGCAAAATGTTTTTCGTGTTCCGATTGCGCGGAAATTCCCGGACCACCACTGTGCGTCCGATATTCTTCAGCGCGGAGTTCATCGCGTACGCGAGCAGTTGAACAACAACCGATTGCTGTTGGCCGGCGAGAACGATGCTCACGCCCGATTTCGAGACCAGATCGTTCGCCAATTCAATCAGCCATTTCTCATCGAACGGCAGCGTCTCGGCAGGCGTGGCCAGGGTAGCGAGCAACGACAGCAGAGCGGAGTCTTTGGTCAGAGTGGCGATTTTGCCGGCGAGCACATGAGTGAACAGCGGGATCTGACTGGCGGCGCAGCGCAGCCGATGATCGGCCATCGCGCCAGTGATGGTGAACCTGTTCTCAACGACATAGAGCCGGTTCATCGTGTCTTTCGACGATTTCACGCGGCGTCGCTGCGTGAATGCGCGGGCGGAAGCGAGATCGCCTTCGCCGCAGTCAAGAAAATCGCTGTCGAGCGCGAGCACAACGTCGGCGCGGTCAAATCGCGGAATCAATCGCACATTTTCGCCGAAGCTGGTCCGGGTCGCGTAATCTTGCGCCTCGCTTAGGCCTGCGTCATAGACGCACCACATCATTTTCGGGAACGCCTTTTCCAATTCGGCTCGCAATCTTTCTCGAGTCGGCGAATGCAATTCTTCAACCAGGAAAGCCAGACCATCGCCACCGTTCGATCCAAGCTGGCCCCGCAATTTGTCGATGTAGGCGTCAAACTCACCGCGATTGGAATCCTTGCCGCGATTCACGAAGCGCCGCGACCGCGCCGGATCGTAAAGATCGAGAACGGAGGCTTGCGCGAACGTGTCGGTGGCGCCTGCGCTGGCGGGATGAAGCGGATTGCCCTCCACCTTGATCGGCCGGCCGTCAACGGTGGTTGCGATCAGCGGAATTGCGCCGGTGCGGCGCGGCATCGCCGTGGCGTAGTAAAGAAATTTT
>Ga0209471_1001464_pt1 | contig 14017 bp, 15 predicted proteins | sample GraSoiAngelo_128_FD_185885 | JGI IMG/M metagenome (GOLD analysis project Ga0209471, IMG submission 185885) | Grasslands soil microbial communities from the Angelo Coastal Reserve, California, USA - 14_0927_12_20cm (SPAdes) (version 2) | ecosystem: Environmental > Terrestrial > Soil > Grasslands ...
ACCGGCAGCCCCGACTCCGACGCGAGCTGCTCTACCTCGTCGAGGATCTTCTCGCCCCGCTCGACCACGTCATCCAGCACGGCGCCCAGGGGAAGAGCGCGGTTGACCTCGATGATGTGCACCCCATACAGCCGGCCGCCAGCCGGATCCGTCATCCGGCACGCCAGCCGCACCGTCTCGGCATCGATGCTCTGACCGCCCACTGCCACCAGCACCTTCTTCGATGTTGGCGGGTGGGAATGATCGGCCATCAGTGCTGCGGGCCTCGGCGTACCCGCCTGATCAAGACGTAGGCACCGAAGCCGAATGAGATCAATGCGGTGAACGCCGCGATCCCCTCAGCCACCGGGTCGATGCCACGGTGTCCGACCAGGTAAAACGCCACCCAGACGCCGATTCCCAGCGCCATCACACCCATGAAAGTGAAGGGGAAGCGCACGGGCCCCAATCCTAACAAGAGCCATGCGGGGGCGCCTCCGGGGCCTCCCTATAATCAACGGGCCTTGAAGATCCTGATCGTGGGATGCGGCCGCGTCGGCTCCCAGGTGGCGGCCGATATGGACAAGGCGGGCCATGATGTGGTGATCATCGACAGAGACCCCAATCAGTTCTCGCGCGCCGCCGTGCGCGGGGTGCTGACCAACGACTTCAAGGGCAACCAGGTGGTCGGCAACGGAACCGACTCCGACGTACTGCGCCGAGCCGGCGTCGAGGATGCGGACGGCTTCGTCGCGGTGACAGAGGGCGACAACCGCAACATCATGGCCGCCCAGATCGCCAAGCACATCTTCAAAGTGCCCCGCGTCGTCTGCCGCATCTACGACCCAGACCGCGCTGATGCCTACGAAAAGCTTGGCATTCACACCATCTGTCCGACACTCGAGGGAGCCAAGCACATCGAAAAGACACTGGGGGAGCGCTAGAAACCGTTGTATGTGATCGTCGTCGGCGGAGGCACGGTCGGCTACTACATGTCACGTGACCTGCTGGAGCGCGGGCACGAGGTCACCCTCATCGAGAGAGATGGCCGTCGCGCCGACTGGTTGGAAACGCAACTGGGCAGCATAGTCATGCGTGGCGACGGTTGCGAAGTGAAGTTCTTGTCGCAGACCGGCATCGAGCGCGCGGACGCAGTCGTGGCAGTGACAGCAGATGATGAAGACAACCTCGTCGCCTTGCAGGTGGCGAAGCGTCATTTCAAAGTCAAGAAGACAGTAGCTCGCGTCAACAATCCGTCCAACGTCGAGATCTTCAAGGCGCTCGGCGTCGACGAGGCGGTATCAGCGACGGAGGTGTTGTTAGGGGCGCTCGAGCCCCCGATCACAACCTGATCCGGAATAGAAAGGACCGCTCCCGTTAAGCGGTCCTCCGTCGAAGTCTGATCAGGTCGATTTGCCGATCCTGTAAATCTTCGTACCGCAGATCGGACAAGTGCCCACCGTGGCCGGCTTGCCGTTCTTCATCGTGATCGGGTGAGGGTCCTTCATCTCGACCTTCCGCTTGTCCTTCAAGCAATAGCCTTCCATTACGCCACCGCCTTTCCGATTTTGTAGATCTTCGTGCCGCAGTTTGGACATGTACCGACGGTCGCCGGCTTGCCATTCTTCATCGTGATCGGCTGAGGGTCTCGCATTTCGACCTTCCGCTTGTCCTTCAAACAGTAGCCTTCCAACTATTCACCATCCTCGGTAGAAATCCGTTTCGGGGGCGGGGACTCGCCCATTCTAGGGGCGGGTCTTACCCCGATTCAACCCCAATTCAAACCGAATTCAGGCTGATCGCGCGCGAAGCGCAACAAATCGGGCCAAAACCGGCCTCATTTCGCCTACTTTTTGTGGTCGCGGAACGTTTCCTCAAAAACTCTTCGGGCCTCGTCGCCAAACAGAACGAAACGAATCTCCTCCGGCTCCCAGCCGCTCGCAAGTGCGCGGTCCACGCAATCGGCCATGACGCGCGCGCACTCGTCCATTGGAAACCCTGCGATGCCCGTGCCGACTGCGGGCGCAGCGATGGTACGAACGCCATGCTCGCGCGCGAGCCGAAATGCATGGTCCATCGATGCCCGCAGCGAGTCCGCGGTGGTGATCCCGCCCAGCTGCATGCTCGCCGCATGGATGACGTGGCGTGCGGCGAGCTCGCCAGCGCCAGTGATAGCTGCTTCTCCAAGTTTCACACGGCCATGCGCATCGCACTCGCGCTGGATGGTCGGGCCACCTCGCCGCCGAATCGCGCCTGCCACTCCTCCGCCCAACAGCAGGTCTGTGTTGGCCGCGTTGACGATTGCGTCCACCTGCTGCTCGACGAGGTCGCCGGCGATGATCACGATCCGCGCTGCACGCATTCCATGACCTCGGCCATACGTTCTTCGAGAAGGCCCCTCGAAACGGTCGCGATCCCCCGGACTCCGATAGATTCGATCGTCAATGACGCGCATGCGACCCCGCAAGCCAGGGCGTCGAGGAGGCCGCCTCGCTCGGCGCCGGTGCTGATCCACCGCGCCAGCATTCCGCCGGCGACCGCGTCACCCGCACCCGTCGTGTCAAGAGCGACGTGGTTCGTCAGGGCCGGCACGTGCACGCTGCCGTCCGCGGTGAATGCGGTGACGCCGCCCGCGCCGGCTTTTAGGACCAGGCCGTCCAACCACCACTGCCTGCGAAACTGCTCAGCGTCCTGCCCGCCGAGCGCCGCGAACTCTTCCTGGTTGCAGAAATACCAGGCCGCCCTCTTCAATACATCCTTTGCCTCTGGCGGTCGCTCCTTCACGTACGAGAGCATGGCGTCGGCGGCCAGGAGCCGGCTGGGGGCCAGCATCTTTGCGACCTGGGCCTGTCGATCTGGGCGCATCGAGCCGACGAAGGCCCAGCCGTTGAAGTCTGGCGGTACCTCCGGCTCCCATGCGTCATAGATGCTGTCCTTACTGCCGAGGTCCACGTTGTGGCCATGCTCCTGGTGTGCCCGCCACCGATACGTGGGGGCGTCGACAACCTGCAGGAAAGTGGTGTCGACCGGCCGTCCCTCGAAGGCGTGCGAAACGAGATTGAATCCGTCGCGCCCAACCGGAGCGACGATCTTCACTGGCAGAACCAGGCTTGCCGCCAGGGCGAAATAGACCGCGGAGCCGCCAAGCTCCTCAGCGACAGAGCCGAAGGGGCCGTCTCGCGTATCGAGCGCCACCGAGCCGGCCACGAGCAGCTCGAGGGCGCTGGAGCTCACGCCCTTCGCCCGGTTCCGCTCTCGGAGGTGACGACGTGGCGCGCTTGTTTCAGCTTGGCCAGGAAGTCGGCGACGTCCGTGTACTCCTCGATCTCCATCCAGGTTCGCCCCATCTCATGTGTAGAGTGCGCGTCCGAACCGGTCGCTGTGACCTTGTCCAGATCGATCGCCAGACGGGCCGCGGCTGAGTTCGCTGCCGGTTCGCACCATGGGTTGTACGTCTCGAGGATGTCGATGCGATCGGCCAGCTCGACGATTCGTTCGGCGCTGAAATGCGAGCGGTTGCGATCGAGTGGATGCGGAACGTAGGTGAGACCGCCCATCTCGTGCACCAGGTCCATCACGCGCTCGGGGCGCTGAAATGCCGGGAGGGCTCCGGTGATGAACAGGCCGATGACCTCACCCTCCAGCGTCTTCGCCTCTTCGCCGACAATGGCGAGCTCAGGCGCGAGTCGCGCCAGGGCAAGCGCTCCCTCGACAGTGTTGTGATCGGTCAGCGCGATGCGGTCGAGGCCGCAAGCTCGGCTGCGCTCGATCAATGCATCGAGGGACGTCCTGCTGTCATGCGAATAGCGCGAGTGAAGGTGAAGATCTACCCGCAACGGAACGAAGCCAGAGGCCGCTAGACCGTGAGGGCTTCAGCAAGCTGGCGCTCACGCGCCTTCGCAAACAGGGGAATCACCTCGGCGGGGCCGCGGCTCCGGCATGCCTGGTCCATCAACGCCGCCTGTGCGTCGTAGATGATCTCCATCACCTGCTCCGGCCTGCGCTCACGACCAAGCCGGCCGGGAAGATCTGTATGCGCCTGTCGAAGCACGACCATCAATCGCGCCACCAACCAGCCAGGAACGAGACGAACTTCTTTCACGAGACACTCCTCGACCCAGAAGAGAAGCTCATCGGATTCCTGAAGCATTCGGCGAGGCGTCATCGCGCGCCTCCGCCTGCGGTGCCAGCGCACATATCGCTCCTGCTCCTCGATGGTCTGCTCGAGCATGGCTTGCAACTCACTATATCAGCGGCTCCCCGCGTTGCTGACCGCCTTACTTGTGGCGGGGTAGCACAACGTGCGCCAGCCGCCCGCCGCGGGAATGAGGTGAACCTCGCGGTCGAAGGTCCATTCTCTCCATTGCTGCTTCACGCGATATCGCATCACCATCTGCGCGACGTTCCTGTACGTGCGCAAATGCGCTCGATCGGTCCAGCCTTCGAGCACGTTCACGCTGATGACCTGCATGTCCAGCAGCTCCATGTCGTCGTTCAACCGCGGCATGCCCTTGATGAACGCCTCACGCCCACCCCACGCGCGCTGTGCGTCCTCCGCCAGCATCTCCCACATCTCTTCGAATCGCCCCTGCGCCTGTAGTTTCATGAAGCGCATCTCGAAAGTTGCCGGCGCGATCGAAACCGGCGGCGGCGGTCGAATGGGTTCGGAGGCAGGCGGGAACGCGGCCGGGCCGCCCGGAAATGGGCCCGCCATAGGCGCCCCGATGAAACGGCCGAAGTCGTCCGAAGGCCACGTCGTGAAGCGCCCCGCGAGGCGGGAGAGCGCCGCCTCGAGGGCCGGCCAGCGGCGAAGTGGATGCAGTAGCCTATTGACCATTGGCGCTAGATGTTGTGTTATTTCCACAGACTGTATACAAAATGTGGATGACTCGCAACCGGAGATGCCTGGCGACCTTCAGGCGGAGACGACCGCCAGATACGCGCGAACGGCATTGCGGCTGCCGGAGCCAAAGGCGCCAGGGGTGGGATTGGCGGGTCGCCTTGAAGGCGCGCTCCCGGTGATCCGGATCGGCGTGGGCGCCTGGCGGGTCGCTCCTAGGCCTCAACCGGCGGCCAGCCGGCGCACGATCGCCGCCACCTCGTCGAGGGGAACTCCCACGGGGCAAGCCGCCGATGCAGCCCCCAGCTCGGGCGAATCTCCCGACAAATCAGAGGCCGCCTCGCCCAACCTCGCGTAGAGCCGCATGTAGGATGTCGCGAGGTCGGGCAGCCGTACACTGCCGATCCGGGCCGCTGCGAGTGCGCACAGGCCGCAATTGATACATCCGATCAACTGGGGGTGACGTTCGCGTTCCTCCGGCAACAGCGGCCGGATTCCATCGTGTGCGTATGTCTCGAGAAGCTTCGCGACTTGTGAGCGCGGGCGGGTCAATCGCCGGCGGGTCAGGTGAACTCCGTAAGCGAACGCCAGTTTGACCAGCGAATCTCCGCGCGCCACTCAGTTACAAAGGCCTCGGTGCGCGCCGATGGCCAGCTCTTCCTGCGCCCAACCCATGTGACCCAGGACCGGCGCGCGTCCCAACCATGCGCCTCGAAGAAACTCGCGCGCCGCATCAAATCGTTGCGATGCGCTCCAGCCCAACTCGTTGCCGATGACCGCCGCCGCGCGTAGCACACACGCCCCTCCCGCGCATGGCCCCGCGGCGAGGCCGACGCGGCGAAAAGCGTCCGCCAGAGTGCCCACCTGCTCGTGACGAGCTGCGTACGCCAGCTCCGCCTCGGTGATTGGCTCGCATCGGCACACCATCCTCCCGGATCGCGCATCCTGCAAAAGCGCGCCTGCATTCGAGCCGTGCCTAGACTGCAGCTTCATCGCAGCGAGCGTTGTGATGCCAGTCCGTCGTCCGAGCTCCGACGGAAGCTCGACATCCGACTCGTTGCCGGGCAGTGGTCGAGTCGCAGTGACGCAGGGAGCTTGATGGCCGAGCTTCTGGCACACGACATCCGAAGTCTCCTCAGCCATCAATCGGTACATGGAGAGCTTGCCGCCGGCAATGGTGACGAATCCGCCCGCGCCGTCGGCTGAGTGGTCGATCACCTCGTACTTCCGCGACAGCTCGTCTTCGTAGCGCCTCCACTTGAACAGCGTCGGGCGGACACCGGTCGTCGTTCGCGCCGGCCGGTACGCGCGAATCGACGGAAAGACCCGTTCGAATGCTTGCAGCAGGTAGTCGACCTCGTCTTCGAGCACATCGACAGAATCGAGGTCGCCGTAAAAGTCATCGTCGGTGGTGCCGAGGAGCGTGAAGCCGGCGTGCGAAACCATGAGCAGGTCGCGACCGTCGATCGACTCGGCGCTGATCGAAAAGTTGGAGATCCGATGCGGGTACACGATATGAATCCCCTTGGCCGGCCGCAGCTGAACCGTGGCGCCGGCCATGCGGCTGATCTCGGGCACCCACGGTCCCGCGGCGTTGACAACGACGTTCGCCCGAGCCTCCGACATGGCGCCGTCCGGCCCGCGATAGCGAACACCGATCACCTTGCCGCCGTCGCGGAGCAGGCCGGTCACGCGCGTGTGGTTGAGGGCGCGGGCTCCGTGCGCGATGGCGTCCTGGACGTTGGCGAAGACCAGCCGATGGGGGTCGACGCCCCACTCCTCCATCGTCACGGCGCCGATGAGGTCGGCCGCGAGGCCTGGCTCAATCTGGCGCGCCTCCTCAGCCGTCAGCCGCACATGTGGGTGCGCGTGCTTGAGCGGTTGGAAGCGGTCGTAAACCTCCATGGCCGTCTCCATACGCTCGATGTTGTTCTTGTCATGCGGCAACACCGGGATGATGAAAACGACCCGATAGACCATGTTTCGCGCGATGGACACGATGTAGCCCGCGTCTTGCGTCGAAAGGCGTGTGGTATTCCAGTCGAACTCGAGGTAGCGGGGGCCGCCGTGGATCATCCAGCTGGAGCTGCCAGTCGTCCCGCCTCCCCAGTCGCCCTTTTCGAGGAGCAGCACCGACAACCCACGCAGCGCAAGGTCGCGCGCGATTCCCGCCCCGGTCACGCCGCCGCCGATGACACAAACGTCGTGCGCACTTGGAGCGCTCAAGCGAAGCTCACTGGCCGAAGCTTACTTAGCTTGCCGCTTCGTGCTGCTTCTGAAATTCTTCGATGATCACTTTCGCAAGGTGAGCCGGCATCTCGTCGTAGTGCGAGAACTTCTTCGTGTAGCTGCCGCGCCCCTGTGTGATGGAGCGCAAATCCAGAGCGAAACGCAGCATCTCCGACTCCGGCACGTTGACGTGTACGAGCTGGTAACCGTCGTCGGGCTCGGTGCCCATGATCTTGCCCCGACGTCCGTTGATGTCCGACATGATGTCGCCGAGATTCTTCTCGGGCACCTTGATCGTGGCTTCGACGATCGGCTCGAGAAGCACCGGGCCGGCATCGAGTGCACCTTTGCGGATGGCCAGCGACCCCGCGATCTGGAAAGCCATGTCGTTGGAGTCGACCTGGTGGAACTTGCCATCGACGAGTGTGACCTTGACGTCCACCATCGGATAACCGGCGACCACGCCCTTGGCCATGTTGTCAACGATTCCCTTCTGCACAGAGACGCGGAAGTTCTGCGGGATGGCGCCGCCGAAGATCTTGTCTTCCCACACGAAGCCCTCTCCGCGCTTGGTCGGTGCGACCTCGATGACGCAGATGCCGTATTGGCCGTGGCCGCCTGACTGCTTGACGTGCCGGCCCTCGGCCCGGCTGTGGCCGGACACGGTCTCGCGGTAGGCCACCCGAGGCGTCTGCGTCGTCGCCTCGACGCCATACTTCCGTTTCAGCTTCTCGAGGGTCACGTCGAGGTGGACATCGCCAAGGCCCGCGATGACGAGCTGCTTGGTCTCCTCCATCCGCTCGACGTGCAGCGTCGGGTCCTCTTCGGCGAGGCGCGCCAGGCCGCTCGAGATCTTCTCCTCGTCGCCGCGGGCCTTGGGCGTGATGGCGAGGCTGTAGGCAGGGGCCGGCAGGTCCAGGGGTGCAGCTGGGCCGCCGTCCTTGGCAGCCCCCAAGGTGTCCCCTGTCAGTGTGTGGGTGAGCTTGGTCACGGCGCCGATGTCGCCGGCGTGGACCTCCGTCGCAGTCACATGCTCCTTGCCGCGCGGGTAGAAGATCTGCGCCAGGCGCTCGTCTCCACCCCGGTTGAGGTTGGTCAGGTGCTGGTCCGTCTTGATCGAGCCGGAGACGACTTTGAAGTAGCTGACCCTCCCGAACTGGTCGCCGCCAGTGCTGAACACGAAGGCCTTGGTCGGTTTGTCGGGCTCGCCCTCCGCCGGAGGAAGCAGCTCGGCGATCGTCGACATCAAGGTCCGGACGCCGAGCAGCTTGGTGGCCGACGAGCACACGACCGGGGCCACCTTGCCCGCGAGGATCCCTTCGCGCAGGCCTCGCTGGATCTCCTCCTCGTTGAGCGTGCCCGCGTCGAGGTACTTCTCGAGGAGCGAGTCATCGCTCTCAGCGGCGGCTTCGATGAGTTGGCCGCGGTATTGCTCGACCAGCTTCTGCATGTCATCTGGAATCGGTGCCTCAGCGCCCTTCCCATCGCTTGCCGTCACGAACGCTTTGAGATGGAGCAGGTCGACGATGCCGCGAAAATCCTGCTCGGCGCCGATCGGGAGGTGAAGCGGGAACGGCCGCGGCGAAAGGTGCTCCCGCATTGCGCTCACCGCGCCGTAGAAGTCCGAATGCTCCTTGTCGAGCTTGTTGACCACCACCACGCGGGGTTTGCTCGTGCGGTTGCACAGCTCCCAGGCGATCTCGGTGCCCACCGCCAGGTTGGGGGTCGGGCCCACCACCACGACCGCGCCTTCCGCCGCGCGGAGGCCACTGAGCGCCTGACCCGTGAAATCGAAGAACCCGGGGGCGTCGAGGATGTTGATCTTGAAGCCGCCGTGCTCGGCGAATCCGATTCCGAGATTGATCGAGATCTTGCGCCGCTGCTCCTCGGGCTCGAAGTCAGTGGTCGCCGTCTGCTGGTCCGGCGAGCCGAGGCGGGGGACAGAGCCGGAGCTGAACAGCATCGCCTCGGCGAGGGATGTCTTGCCGTCGTGCGAGTGGCCCAGCAGGACCACGTTCCGGATCTTTTCGGTCGGGTAATCGGCTGCCATCCAACCCCCAGCAAAGCCTGCCGTACGTTCGATGCCTAAGTCTAAGGGGCGATTAAGGGACGGTTGGCTTGGGTATGATCTGACTCTACATGGTCAAGAAGACCGCGTCTGTCGAAGAGGTGCTGGCGGCGATCGAGACTGCCCGCGACAAGGTGATGGCCGACGAGGTCAAGTCGCTCACCAAGCTGGGCATCCCCAAGACGATGGCCTACCAGATGATCGCCAGCAGGTTCCACCAGAAGGTGGGGAACCAGGAGGAGGCTGAGCCCGACCCGTTTGAGGGCAACAACAACACCACCTCCTGGGAAGAGATCGGCTAACCAGCCGCTGATGATCCGGGCGGCGTGAATCGCGCCCGCCGGCTTGCCCGCCTTCTCAACATCCTCGCCGCGATCATCGCCGAGCCCGGCCTGAACCCGCTGGAGCTTGCCGAACGTGCGGGCGTCTCCGAACGTCAGCTTCGGCGTGACCTGAGCCAGCTTCGCGAGCTCGGCTACGAGGTCGCTTACACGAGCGGCTATGAGGTTCAGGAGAAGCTGAACCTGGAGGGCCGCGCCCCGTCGCGAACCCCGAAACGGGTCTACGAACAGCAGGTCGAGCTCCTGCAAGCGGTCGCGCAGGCCGTCGGCAGCGCGGGCCTGGGTGGCGACGGAACGGCTCGCACGCGCACAAAGTCCGCCCGCGCCAGGGGCAGAGCAATGAAGTCGAAGCCGATCGTGTTGATTCCCACCGGAGAGACCGACGCCGACTTCATCCACGCAACTGGTTTCGCGGTCGAGACGGGCCTCTACATCCGGTACGCGGTGGGCGACGACGTCCTCGTCGCCAGCCCTCTGGAGATTGACCGGGCGCGGGCGCAAAGCAAAGCCAAGCAGGTGCTGGAGGACCGTCAGGCCTACGTCCACGCGTCATGGGCCGGCCTGGCCACCACAATGCTGCGGGAAAGAGGTATTGACTCAGCGCGTGTCTCGCCGCGGCTGCACGCGGTGCACCTGGAAGAGCTGCGCGCCAACGGCATTGCCGCCGAGGTCGATCGCGACCTCTTTCGTGCCGAACGCCGACATAAGTCTTTTGTCGAGGCGCAAGCGATCCAGGCCAGCCAAAGCGCCGCAGAGGCGGCCGTCGTCGAGGTGGTCCGCCACCTGGCGGCGGCGGAGATCAAGGACGGGATCCTCTGGTCGGACGGGCGACCGTTGACCTCGGAATTGCTGTATGCACGCGCCCAGCTGTTGCTCGGCGAGATGGGTCACACCTGCCCCGACATGATCATCGCCGGCTCGCCGGAATCAGCGCTGCCGCACTATCGGGGGGAGGGTCAGATCCGCGCGAATGCGCCGGTGATCATCGACATCTTTCCGGTCGGCCGCGCAAGTCATTACCACGGCGACCTCACACGCACCGTTGTCGTTGGCGAGATCCCGGAAGAGTTCCGGCGCATGCACACCGCGGCCCTGCAGGCGCTCGACGCGGGCATCGAAACCATCCGCGCCGGCGTGCTCGGCAAGGACGTCCATCTCGCCGTGTGCCAGGTCCTCGTCGATCGTGGCTTCGGCACCACGTCGACCGGCTACGAGGGCTCCGAAGGAGTGCCCAAGATGAACCACAGCACGGGCCACGGCGTTGGTCTCGAGGTGCATGAGGAGCCGTCGCTGCGCGAGTCGTCCACCGGACCGCTCGAGGAAGGCGACGTCGTCACGGTGGAGCCGGGGCTCTACAAGCTTGGCCTCGGTGGCGTTCGCGTCGAGGACACGGGGATGGTGACCGCGAACGGCTTCCATAACTTCACGACTCTCACCCGCAGCCTGGATCCCAAGGACTACCTCTGAAGGCCTGCGATGGGTGAGCTGCGCATCGAGCACGACGACCAGCTCTCGTCAGGCACCTGCACGCATTGCGGCGCTCCGTTCGACAGCGTGATCGGCGTCACTTACGAGGACGATGAGCCGATCGCGATCTATCGCGCGGACATATTCGATCATTTTCATCGCGAGGGTGGTCCCCGCGTCGTGCTCTCCATCGCGGTCGGCGACTGGAGCGACGGCACCGGCCGCGCCGATCGTTGCTCGGCGGCGATAGAAGCCTGGGCCGAGGGCGACCGCGTCCAGATGGCGTTCAGTGACCGCGCTGGCTCGCCCTGGCAGGAGCTGGAGGTCGTGAGCTGGCAGCTGAGTAGCGCTGAAGCGCAGGCGGGCCCGCTGCGCGATGCCTTCCTCCGCCTCGCCGATCACATCGCGTACCAGGACCGCAGGCTGCGCCGTGCGCTCGTTCCCGCCCGTCGCCACAGCCAGGGACTGTAAACCCCAGCTTTACGTACCGTAAGCTTTCGCGCGTGCCTCGGCAGGAGACCCTCGGCCAGCGCATTCGCCGCATCCGTCAGCAGCGGGGCATGAGTCTTGCCAAGGTCAGCGGCGGCGACTTCAGCCGTGCGTTCCTCAATCAGGTCGAGCTTGGTCGGAGCCAGCCCTCGACGAGAGTGCTGCGGGTGATCGCGGGCCGGCTGGGCACCGAGGTCGACTACCTCCTCGAGGGCAGGCTGCCGAACCTCGACCGCGAGCTTGCGCTGGAGCGGGCACGGGTGCTCCTCGCTCGCGGCCAGGCGAGGCGTGCGCTGGCGGCGCTCGACGATGCCCTCGGTGCCGCGGACTGGCCCATGAGCACTGACGCGCGCCTGTGCCAGGCCGAAGCCTTGCGTGCTCTGGGACGTACGGAGGAGGCGGATGGAATCATGGCCGTGGAGCGACAGGTCATCAGCTCGCGAGGCGACGCCCATCGTCTCGAGCGCTTGCGCGCGCTGGAACGCGGTCAGGCGTTCTCGGTCGGTCGCGGCGATCCGGAGGCCGCGATTCGGGCGCACCTGCGCCTGGCGGACAGGGCGATGCGGGCGGCCCGGACCTATGACGCGCTCGAGCACTATCGCGCGGCGCGTGTGCTGCTAGAAGCTTCCTCCAGATAACGGGTCAGAAGCCGGAAGGCCACGCGAAGGCCGGCGGCGGAACAACCATCGGCGGGCTGATCTCGAGCGTGATCACCTCGTGGTTCGCTAGCACGATGCTTTTGGGGTCGCCGGCGTACAGCTGTGGTCCCTCCCCGTTCCCGCGATCCACGTAAATGACCAGCTTTTGGTCCTTTGCGAGGACAAAAGACGAGACATGAGCTGAGTCGAGCGGCTGCGCTTTGACTCCCCACGCACCCCAGACCGCAAAGAAGTCACCGAGCGTGAAGGTGCGGTCGGCGGGCGCCTCGACGTGGATGATTCCGGGCTCGCCGCTGTGCATGTGCAGCCAGTAGTAGCAAAAGGAGCTCCGGCCAACGGCTGTGGGGATGGCGACGATGCGGCCCTGGTAGAGGATCTGCACCGCTGCGTGGTAGTGGACCTGCGTGTGCTCGAGCTGATCGCAAGGGATGGCGGTGGAAGCACTTTGGCCGCTGGCGGGCGTCTGGGTGGCAGCCGGGGTCGGGGTGTTGAAGCGAGACACGGCCACGTAGCTCATCACGGCGACGACCACCAGCACGATCGCCGTGACACCGGCGACCAGCCCGACCAGGGCGCCGGTGGAGAGGCCGCGCCGGGTCGGTTGGGCGGCTCCGGCCGCGACCCAGGCCCGGCCGGTCCACCGCCACGATCCATCCGATGACAGTGCCGGCTTCCAGCCCGCGCCGTCCCACCACCAGTACCCGTCAGGCGAGAACGTGGTCGGGCTTTGCATGTGGCCGGGGGGTTGCGCCACCCGCGAAGGCTACCCGATGGCCCTCGCGATCCTCTTTATGAAGGGGCCTCAGAGCCCCTTGTTGGTGCCCGAGTTCCAGTCGAACGCCGGCGGCGGCGTCGGCTTGTCGTTGGTGATCTCGATGGTGATCACCTCATGAGTCTTCAGGACGATCGACTTCGGGTCGCCGTTGTACAGGACCCCGCCCTTGCCGTCGCTGGCATCGACGTAGACGTAGATCTTCTCGTTCGGCCCAAGGGTGAAAGACGAGACATGTGTGGCATCGAATGGCACCGCGCCTTTACCGCTGTCTTTCGACCACTGATCCCAGACCTGGAAGAACTGGCCCAGGGTGAATGTGTCGTTCAAGGGAGATTCGATGTGGATGATGTCCGGATACGCGGTGTGGACGTGGAGCCAGTAGTAGCAGGTCGGCGCCGACTCCCCGCCCTGGATTCCGATCCCTCCAGGAAGGCGGACCTGATCTCCCTCGTGGATGATCCGGAGCGCGGCGTGGTAGTGGGTTTGCGTCTGTTCGAGGTGGTCGCAGGTGACCCCGGCCACCTTCGGCGTGGGGGCCGCCCGGTTGTTGACGAAGTTGTAAACAATGAGGCCGATCGCGAAGGCCACGAGGATCGCGCCGACGGCTACCGGCAGCATGGGGATGTCCGGACCGGTCTTGACCTTCGGCGGCAGCCGCCGACCGGTCTTCCCCTTCGCCCCCCGCTGGGGCGCCTTCGTACGCGTCGATGAGGCCATGCCTTGATAGAATACCGACCTACCCTTTCTGGCCTCGGCCGGTTGGCATGTGCCTCCCGTTCTGACCGCGGCCTGAACCCATAGGAAGGAGGCTCCCCATTGCGGGAATACGAAGTTCTGTACATCGTTCGCGCCGACCTGGACGACGACAAGGTCCAAGACGTGGTCAAGCGCGTCAACACGCTGATCGAGCGATCTGGCGGAGTCGCCGAGCGCACCAACCTCTGGGGCAAGCGAAAGCTCGCCTACGAGGTCAAGCATCAAAAGGAAGGCTCGTACGTCCTCCAGGATTTCCAGATCGATCAGGGACGCATCCCCGAGCTCGAGGCCGCGCTCAAGATCACCGAAGAGGTTCTCCGGCATCTCATCGTGCGCAAGCCGGAGAAAGCCGCACCGGCCCCCGTCGTGCCGCCGCCCCCGGCGGAGGTCGTCCTCGAGCCAATCGCAGTCGAA
>Ga0209471_1001468_pt1 | contig 13988 bp, 10 predicted proteins | sample GraSoiAngelo_128_FD_185885 | JGI IMG/M metagenome (GOLD analysis project Ga0209471, IMG submission 185885) | Grasslands soil microbial communities from the Angelo Coastal Reserve, California, USA - 14_0927_12_20cm (SPAdes) (version 2) | ecosystem: Environmental > Terrestrial > Soil > Grasslands ...
ACCGATGCTCTGGGCGGAGTAGCTCAGTGGTAGAGCAACCGGCCCATACCCGGTATGTCGCAAGTTCGATCCTTGCCTCCGCCATTTCCATGATGCTCCCCAGCCGGGTCGCCATCGCCGTCAGCCTTCATCACGTCTTCGAGCCGGGCGAGCGCGTCGTGGTCGCGGTCTCGGGCGGACCGGACTCGCTGGCCTTGCTCTCGATCCTGCGCGAGATCCTCCCGGCTCTTCCCCTGCACCTGACGGTGGCCCATTTCGACCACGGCTGGCGTAAAGACAGCCAGGACGACCGCGACTTCGTGGCGTCGATGGCGGCGCAGTGGGGCTACGCCTTCCACGCGGCCCGCGCCGCCGACGGCACGCCACACACCGAGAGCGCAGCCCGCACCGCCCGTTACGCCTTCCTGCGGCGGATCGCCGCCGAGACGAACAGCACCGCCATCGCCATGGGCCACACCCAGGATGACCAGGTCGAGACGCTCCTGCTCCATCTCCTCCGAGGCAGCGGCTCGCGAGGGCTCGGCGCCATGCGGCGCCGTGACCGGGACCTGGCACGGCCACTCCTCGACATCTCCCGACGCGAGATCGAGGCCTACCTGGCACGACTCCACCTCACGCCGCGCCGGGACCCGAGCAACGACGACCCGCGGTTCACTCGCAATCGGCTGCGGCAGCAGCTGCTCCCGGCGATCGATGCCTTCGACCCCGCGGCGCGCGAGCTCCTGGCGCGTACGGCCGACATCCTGGGCGAGGAAGATCGCTATCTCGACGACGCGATCGCCCACGTGCCGGACGACCTCGTCCACGACCGCGTCGCGTTTGCGAAGCTGCCGCCGGCTCTGCAGCGGCGCCTGGTCCGGCGGCTGGTCCCCGACGCGGGCTTCGTCGAGGTCGAAGCCCTTCGTCGCGGCGAGCCGCCCGCTAGCACCACCACAGACTCTGCGCCGACCACGCGCCTTGCGGTCACGACCTGCGCCTGTGATCCGACGACCTTCAAGGCGCGCGACCAGGTCGGGCATCTCGATGGCGACCTCGTCCAGCCGCCGCTCGTCGTTGCCACCCGACGGCCGGGGGACCGGATGCGACCGCTCGGCCTGAAAATGGTCAAACGGCTCCAGGACATCCTTGTCGACGCCCACGTCCCGCGACATGTTCGTGACAGCCTACCGGTCGTTTCTGACCGCGAAGAAATCGTCTGGATCCCCGGCGTCACGGTGGCGGAGAGCAAGCGCGTCACCTCCGCTACACGCCGCCAGCTCCACCTCGAAATAGAGTCCCGCTGAACTCGTTCTACTTCGTGTTGGCTAACAGGATTCTTAAAAACCCGGTGTTAAGATAGCGTGGCCATGAGAGGCCGAAACCGCAACATTTTCTACTTCGTCCTGCTCGCAGGTTTGCTGGCGATCATTTGGGCGAGTTACAAGAGCTTCAACACCATCGCCGCGCCCCAGGAGAAATCGACGGCTGACCTGATCGCGGCGGCCGACAACCACCAGATCGACCACGCCACGATCAAGTCGAACGGCACCGAGATCGCGTGGGATTACCAGGGCAACCATTACAAGACGATCTTCCGTGACACCTTCCAGATCGAGCAGATCCTTCGCGACGACAAAATCAACTTCAGCACCGAGGCGCCCAGCTCCTCCAACCTGCTGCTCTCGGTCATCCTGCCGAACGTCATCCTCTTCCTCGTGATCGGCGGCTTCATGTGGTACATGCTCCGCCAGACCCAGAGCGGCAACAACCAGGCGATCTCCTTCGGTCGCAGCCGCGCCCGCCTGCTCAGTGGCGACAAGCCAGCTGTGACCTTCAACGACGTCGCCGGCGTCGAGGAGGCGAAGCAGGAGCTGACCGAAATCGTCGAGTTCCTCAAGTTCCCGGAGAAGTTCACCGCGCTCGGCGCGCGCATCCCCAAGGGCGTCCTCATGGTCGGCCCGCCGGGGACGGGCAAGACGCTGCTGTCCAAGGCGGTCGCCGGCGAGGCGGGCGTCCCCTTCTTCAGCATCTCTGGCTCCGAGTTCGTCGAGATGTTCGTCGGCGTCGGCGCCTCGCGCGTCCGGGACCTGTTCGACCAGGCGAAGAAGAATTCGCCGTGCATCGTGTTCGTCGACGAGATCGACGCCGTCGGCCGTCAGCGTGGCGCCGGTCTCGGTGGCGGTCACGACGAGCGGGAGCAGACGCTCAACCAGCTGCTGGTCGAGATGGACGGCTTCGAGACCAACACCCACGTCATCGTGATCGCAGCCACCAACCGTCCCGACGTCCTCGACCCGGCGCTGTTGCGGCCCGGCCGCTTCGACCGTCACGTAACGCTCGATCGCCCGGATATCCGCGGCCGGCGCGCGATCCTCGAAGTGCACGCACGCAACAAGCCGTTCGATGGTCAGGTGGACCTCGAGGTCCTCGCTCGCCAGACACCCGGCTTTTCCGGCGCCGATCTGAGCAACCTTATTAATGAGGCGGCCATCCTTGCGGCGCGCAACAACAAGAAGGCGATCGGCCAGCTCGAGCTCGAGGAAGCGATCGCGCGCGTGATCGCCGGCCCCGAGCGGAAGTCGCGCATGATCACCGAGCGCGAGAAGAACGTCATCGCCTACCACGAGATCGGCCACGCGCTGGTCGCGAAGTCGCTGCCCAATGCTGACCCCGTGCACAAGGTCTCGATCATCTCGCGCGGTATGGCGTTGGGCTGGACGATGCAACTGCCCACCGAGGACCGCTACCTGGTTTCGCGCAGCGAGCTCAACGACGACATGGCCGTGATCCTCGGCGGTCGCGTCGCGGAGGAGCTGATCTTCGGCGACATCACCTCGGGCGCCTCCGACGACATCGGCAAGGCCACCAAGCTGGCGCGCCGCATGGTCACCGAGTGGGGCATGTCCGAGAAACTCGGTCCGCTCACCTTCGGCCACAAGGAAGAGCTGGTCTTCCTCGGCCGCGATCTTGGCGAGCAGCGGAATTACAGCGAAGAGGTCGCTGGCGAGATCGACCAGGAAGTGCACCGCCTCGTCGATGCCGGCTACCAGCGTGCCAAGAAGATCCTGACGGAGCGGCGCGACAAGCTCGTCCAGCTCGCCGAGTACCTGAAGACCGAAGAAACGATCGAGGGCTGGCAGATGGACGCCGTCATCAACTCGCCGGACGGCAAGGTACCGCCCGTGCCGGAGCGGCCCAAGGCCGAAACGCCGCGCCCGGCGCCGACGCAGCCCAAGGCTGACGACCGAGGCCCCGAGATCCCGCCCGGCCGCCTGGAGCCGACGCCCGCCTAAATCGGGCATCCGCCCGCTCGCATAGGAGGATCGGCCGCCGGCGCGTTATATTGAAAGCGCCCGCTTGGATCCCCGGGACCGAGACGGAACCATGCAGAAGCCGACCATCGCCATCATCGGACCCGGCCGCGCCGGATCGGCGCTGGGGCGCGCTCTCTATCAGGCCGGATACACCGTCGCCGCCATCGGCGGCCGCAACCCTGACAACGTCCGCAACCTGGCGGACGAGTTGGGCGCGAAGGCCTGCCAGAGCCCGGCGACCACCATCGACCTGGCCGACCTGACGATCCTCGCTGTCCCCGACGACGTCATCCTCTCCCTGGCGACCGAGATGGTCGATTCGCTGTGTTCGGCTGCCGGCCACGCCGCGGTCCACCTCAGTGGCGCCCAGAATCGGGCTGCCTTGCGGCCGCTCGCGCAGCAGGGAAGCCTTCGTACCGGGGTATTCCACCCGCTTCAGACGTTTCGGCGCGGCGCCGAGGCTGTCCAGAATGTGGCTGGTACGTACTTCGGAATCGAAGCCGACCCGCCGCTACGCGAGCAGCTGATGCAGCTGGCACGCGATCTCCATGGCCATCCCTTCGACCTGAGCGGCATCGATCTCGCCCTCTACCATGCTGCGGCGGTCTTTGCCGCGAATTACCCGACGACGCTGCTGGCGGAAGCGATCACGCTGGCGGTCGAGGCCGGGCTTCCCGCTGAGACCGCACGCCAGGGTATGACCACGCTGCTCGCCGGCGCCGTCAACAACCTTCGCGAGCTCGCTCCGGCCGAGGCGATCACCGGGCCCGCCTCGCGCGGCGATCAGGGCACCGTCGAGCGACACCTCGAGGCGTTGAAACGAGATCCGCAACTCCAGCGCCTCTACCGGCTCCTCGCCGATCGCACGAAACTGCTCAGCTCCAACAAGGAGGCGGCCGCATGACGACCAACGTCCGCGACCTTCGCAGGTGGAAGAGCGAAGGCACGAAGTTCACGATGTTGACCTGCTACGACTACAGCACGGCGCGCTGGCTCGATCGCGCCGGCATCCCGGTGCTGCTCGTCGGCGACAGCCTGGGAACGACGATGCTCGGCTACCCGGATACCCTCAGCGTGACGATGGACGACATGATCCGCCACGCGGGTGCCGTGGTCCGCGGGGCGCCGGCTGCGCTCGTCATCGGCGATATGCCGTTCATGGCCTACCACGCCTCCGCCGAGGACGCCATCCGAAACGCCGGCCGTTTTCTGCAGGAAGCCCGCGTCGCCGCGGTGAAGATGGAGGGCGGTGGACGCGTAATCGACTACACGAAACAGCTGACCGCCATGGGCATCCCCGTGATGGGGCACCTGGGGCTAACTCCGACGTTCGTCAACCAATTTGGCGGCTATCGGGTGCAGGGCCGCAGCGACGAGGCAGCGGAGCAAATCCTCGATGACGCCAAAGCCCTCGAGGAGGCGGGGGCCTTCGCCGTGGTGCTGGAGGCAATTCCCAGCGCGCTTGGAGAGCGCGTGACGCAGGCACTGACCGTTCCGACGATCGGCATCGGCGCCGGACCTCACTGCGACGGGCAGGTGCTCGTGATCCAGGATGTCCTCGGCTTGAACCCCGACCATGTCGCAAAGTTCGTCCGCCAGTACGCCAGGCTGGGCGAGGCGATCGAAGCCGCGGCGCGCCAGTTCGACCAGGACGTGCGCAGCGGCGCCTTCCCCACCCCTGAGCACGAGTACTCCGCCCGCTAAGGCCGCCGTCATCGAATCGGCGAACGCCATGCAGGAGCAGGCGATCGCCTGGCGGCACGCCGGCGACGATATCGGCGTCGTGCCAACCATGGGAGCGCTTCACGCCGGCCACGACAGCCTGGTCACCCGCGCACGGAGCGAAAACCAGCGCGTGATCGTCACCATCTTCGTCAACCCAGCGCAGTTCGGCCCCAACGAGGACTTCGAACGCTACCCGCGACCATTCGATCAGGACCGCGCCCGGCTCGAAGCGCTCGGCGTGGACGCCATCTTCCACCCGCCGGTCGACCAGATCTACCCGCCGGCGTTCAAGACCCGGGTCGATCCGGGCCCACTCGCCGACGTCCTCGAAGGCAAGAGCCGTCCCGGCCACTTCGCCGGGGTGCTGACGGTCGTGCTCAAGCTCTTCAATCTGACCCAGCCGAAGCGCGCCTACTTCGGGCAGAAAGACTTCCAGCAAGTGGTCCTGGTGCGCCAGCTGGTGCGCGATTTCGGGTTGCCCGTCCGGATCGTCGCCGTGCCGACGGTCCGACACCCGGACGGCCTCGCGATGAGCTCCCGAAACGTTTATCTCGACCCGGGTCAGCGACAGCTCGCGCCCACCCTCCAGCAGGCTCTCACGGAGGCGGCACGCGCGTTCACTGCCGGTGAAACAGATCCGCTCCGGCTGGAGGGTCTGGCCCGCGGCCGCCTCGCGGCCGCCCAGGGCCTGGCGGTCGACTACGTGGCCCTCGTCGACGGCGCCACGCTGAGTCGTCCGGAACGTGCCATCCCGGGCAGCGTTTTGGCGGTCGCTGTTAAACTTGGATCAATCAGATTGATCGATAACGTGGTATTGGGAGCGGAGCGCCTCTGAGTTCAGAACGGCGCTCGAAGGCGAAGGGGCGAGTCACAACTTCAAAAGCCAAAGGGAAGCCGACCGCCAAGCCGGCACGCCCAAAACTCGCGTCCCCCGCCAAGAACGGCTCGTCGGTAGCCCGCAAGACGGGGTCGGCCGTCGCCCCCCGTCCTAAGGTCGCGCCTCCCCGGAGCCAGCCCGCGCCCCAGGTTCCCGTCGTGAGCAGCCCGCCGGCCGCCCAGCCGGCACCGGCTCAGCCCCCGCTGGCCCCGGGGGTTCCGATCATGCCATTCCCCCGGCCGACTATCCTCGGCCTCGGGTCACCGTGGCGGACCGCCGGCCGTCCGCCGGGGATGCCACCGCGCCCGGCACCGGTTCCGCACCCCACACCCGCGGCCCAGCCCCGCCCGGCGGCCGTCCCGGTCGTCACCATGCGCTTCCCCATGAGCGCGGTGGACAAGTTGGTCAAGGAGGCGCTCGCCGAGGACGTCGGCGACGGCGATCTCACCACCGAGTCGCTCTTCCCGGGCAAGGTCAAGGCCCGCGGCAAGCTGATCGCCAACGAGGAAGGTGTCCTCGCCGGCCTGCCGATCTTCAAGCGCGTTTTCGAGCTGGTCGACAAAAGCATCAGCTTCGAGCCGCGTGCCACTGATGGGATGGCGCTCGCGGGCGGCCAGCTCGTGGCTCGCGTTTCCGGCCCGGCGGTCAGTGTCCTGCGCGCGGAGCGGACTGCCCTGAACTTCTTGCAGCACCTGTCGGGAATCGCGAGCCAGACCGCCAAGTTCGCCAACGCGGTAAAGGGCACCAAGACCCGAATCCTGGATACCCGCCGCACCACCCCAGGGCTGCGTTTCCTCGAAAAGTACGCGGTCGAGGTAGGCGGCGGCGTCAGCCTGCACAAGGGGCTTTCAGACCGGCTGGTAGTCACCGAGTCCCACCTGGCGCTGAGCGAGGGCGTGCCGAACATCGTTCGCCAGCTGCGCAAAGCCCATCAGGGCAAGCGCATCGAGCTCACTGTCACGAACATGCAGGAGCTCGACCAGGCCCTGACGGCCAAGGTCAACGTTCTGCTGCTCGAGAACTTCCCGCCGGGCCAGGTGCGCCAGGCGATCGCGCTGGTCCAGGGTCGCGCCAAGGTCGAGGTCACCGGCAAGGTCGGCCTCGACAATGCGCGCGCCTATGCCCTCGCCGGCGTGGACTACATCTCGGTCAGCCAGCTGACGCAGTCGGTCAAGGCGTTCGACTTCAGCTTCCGCGTCTCGCGGTAAATGGACTTCGTCGACCTCCTGAAGAAGCGGCGGATGGTTCGTCGCTTCAAGACGGATCCGGTTCCGCGGGAATCCCTCGAACGAATCGCACGTGCGGCAAAACGCGCGCCGAGCGCCGGCTTTAGCCAGGGCCAGCGTCTGGTCATCGTCACGGACCCGGCGATCATGGCGCGAGTCGCCCAGGGGGCGGACGAGGACGACTACGCCGACATCGGCTACTACCGCTGGGTCAGCCAGTGCGGCGCCCAATTCGTGCCGTGCGTCAGCGAGCGGCTGTACCACGAGCGCTACCAGCAGCCCGACAAGCTGGAGGAGGGCAAGGAGTTGACCTGGCCGGTTCCCTACTGGTGGATGGACATCGGGTGCACGGTGATGCTGATCATCCTGGCGGCGATCGATGAAGGCCTTGCCTGTGGGTTCGCCGGACCATTTCCGCACCCCAAGGGTATGAATTTGATCCGCTCGACGCTGCGCATCCCGGAGCACTTCACCCCGGTCGGGATCATGCCCATTGGCTACCCGCTCCCGGACACGCCATCGCCCTCACTCAAGCGCGGCGCGGTCAAGCCCGAGGACTTTGTCCGCTGGAACGCCTGGTAAGTCGGTTAGTGGTAGGCGGGCGCCACGATCGGCGCCACCTCGGAGGCCCGGCGGCGCTTGAGGCGGGTGTCGAGCGCCTCGCTGGCGAAGCGATAGCCCTCGTTGAGATAGAAGTCTGTGGCGCCGAAGTCCATCGAGTTGCGCAGAAATCCGGCATCCGGACGCAGGTGGATGATCTCCACCGACCGGCCCATCTGCTGGATCGTCCACCGGGTGCGGTGCTGCGCGGCGATCTGGAAGGTGTGATCGACGATGGCGTTCATCGACCCGAGCGGCGCCGGTAAACGCCCCGCATAGCCCGAGTCCAGCACGTAAACGCGCCGAGCACCCAGTTCGATGGCGGTGTCCAGCCCGGTTGGATCGACGAGGCCGCCATCGACGTGCTGCCGCCCCTCGATGACGACCGGAGGGAAGACGCCCGGGATGGCCGAGGAGGCCAGCACTGCCGGCGCGAGTGCCCCATGAGAGAAAACGGCCTTCGTACCCAGGGTGAGGTCGATCGCCACCGTGTGGAGCGGGACGGCGAGATCCTCGAAGTTGTGTACCTGGAGGTGGCGGGCCACAAAGCGGGAAAGCCCATTCCCTTCGTAGAGGGACGGCCTCCGGCGCGCCATGTTCCGCGCCGCCCGCCACCAGACCATGTCCAGCGTCCGGCGGCTGACCTGGCGCCAGACCTGCTCCAGCTGTTTGACCCAGTCCAACTCAGGCCGGTAGGCGATCCAGGCACCGTTCCAGGCGCCGATCGAGACGCCGACGATCAGGTCCGGCGTGATGCCGCGCTCGATGAGGGCCCGCAGCATCCCCACCTGGGCTGCTCCCCGTGCCCCGCCACCAGAAATCGCGAATGCCGTTCGGTCGCGTCGCCAGGGCAGCATGACAGTTTTAGTTTATGCATAGATCGTCATCGACGTCTACGTTGGAACTCGTTTTCGAAAATGATGACAAAGGCAGCTTGCTATACTTCTCGTTGACTCGCGCCCCTGCTAACAACTTGACGACCAACGAGTTCCAATAACACAAGGTGGTGGCCTACTGGTTTGTCTGATTTCGAGCTTTCTCAGGACTCGTCCGACTCGCAGAACGGAAGCGCCGCGACGATGGAGGAGTTCCTCAACCAGGAGGAAGCTTCCAGTAAGCGCTTAGCCCACGGAGACATCATCGATGGTGTCGTCGTCCGGGTCGATCCCGACGAAGTTCTGGTCGATGTCGGCTCGAAATCCGAAGGGGTCATTTCCAGCCGGGAGCTGGGGACCCGGGAGGCAGGAACGCCCGACCTGCACTCCGGCGACCACATCAAGGTTTTCGTGTTGCAGCCTGAAAACGAGGACGGCAACGTCGTCCTGTCGCTGCGACGTGCCCGCGCCGAGTCGGTCTGGATCAAGGCGCAGGATCAGCAGGCCTCCGGCGAGATGATGGACGCCGAGGTTCGCGAGCAGAACAAGGGCGGCTTGATCGTCAACATCCTGGGCCTGCGCGGCTTCTTGCCGACCTCCCAGGTTTCCCGCACGTACAGCTCGAACCTCCAGGAACTGGTCGGCCAGCGCATCGGCGTCAAGATCCTCGAGGTCAACCGCAAGCGCAACCGGCTGATCGTCAGCCAGAAGGCGGCCTTCGACGAAGACCGGGCCCGCCAGCGCGGCGAGCTCTTCGAAAAGCTGAAGATCGGCGACGAGATCCACGGCAAGGTATCCGGACTGACGACCTATGGTGCGTTCGTCAATCTGGGCGCGGCCGACGGCCTCATCCACATCTCCGAGCTCTCCTGGGATCGCGTGGCCAACGTTGGCGATGTCCTCCAGATCGGACAGGATGTGCGCGTCAAAGTCATCAAGCTCGACCCGGACACATCGCGGATCTCCCTCAGCCTCCGCCAGCTCGGCCAGGATCCCTGGGACCACATCGAGAAGCGCTTCCCGCCCGGGGCTATCGTCGAGGGCGAAGTCACGAAGATCAAGAAGTACGGCGCCTTCCTCCAGATCGGCGACGGCATCGAGGGCCTGCTGCACATCTCCGAGTTGGCGTGGGAGCATGTCGAGCACACGGAAGATGTGGTTCAGGTGGGTCAGAAGCTACGGGTTCGGGTGCTCCAGGCTGATCGCAGCCGCCGCCGCATCAGCCTCTCGCTGAAGCAAGCGGAAGAGCCGCCGCCGGGAGGCCGCACCGACGAGGCCGAGGTCTCGGACTATCCGGGAGAGATCGAGCGGGTACCGCAGCCAGAACGTCAGCCGGTCTACGCCGAGGTCAGCGCCGCCCCGCAGGAATAGGGCCCCCGCCCTACGTCAAACGGGGAGGAACCTCTAAGGCGACCTCCCCAAACGGGGGAGTTCGCCTACATTTCCCTCCCCCTGAGGGGGAGGGCAGGGTGGGGGTTTCGCTAAGGGATTATTAGATTTGGCGCGTATTCAAACTGAATTTGCGCTATGCTTCCGAGAACGATTGTTTAGCCCTACCCGAGCAGTGGTAATTCCCTAACGTCTCAGCAGGCGGAGTCGGCCGCAGTTCCAGCCGGGAAGTCTTTCGAGATTCCGGGTATCGTAACAAGTAGCAGAGAACTTAGTCGGAGGATATTGGTTGTACCCCTTTGAGCGATTTACGGAGCGAGCGAAGAAGGTCCTGACGCTGGCCCAGGAAGAGGCCGAGCGCTCGCACCATTCTTATATCGGCACCGAGCACCTGCTTCTTGGTTTGCTGCGCGAGGGCGAAGGCCTCGCCGCCAAGGTGCTGAACAACCTTGGGGTCGAGATCAACAAGGTCCGCGCCACCATCGAGTCGGTGTTGGGCCGGAACGAACGCATCATCATCCAGCAAATCATCCCCACCTCGCGGGTCAAGAAGGTCATCGAGATCTCCTTCGAAGAAGCGCGCCGCATGGGAAACAACTACGTCGGTACCGAGCACCTTCTTCTTGGTCTCTTGATCGAGGGTGAGGGCATTGCGGCCCACGTCCTCGAGGACCTGGGTGCGAATCTCGAGAAGGTCCGGGGCGAGATCGACCGCCTGCTCCACGAGAGCGGCCTCGACGAAGAGGCAGCGACAGCGAAGAAGCCGTCCAAGACGCCGCTGCTCGACCAGTTCTGCCGCGACCTCACCGACCTGGCCGCCAAGAACACGCTCGACCCCGTGATTGGCCGCGAGACCGAGATCGAGCGGGTCGTGCAGATCCTTTCCCGCCGCACCAAGAACAACCCGGCGCTGATCGGCGAGCCCGGCGTGGGCAAGACCGCGATCGCCGAGGGCCTGGCCCAGCAGATCGTGCTGGGCAACATCCCCGAGTCGTTGCGCGGCAAGCGGGTGCTGACCCTCGACATGGGCGCGCTGGTCGCTGGCACCAAGTACCGCGGCGAGTTCGAAGAGCGCCTGAAGAAGATCCTCGATGAGATCCGCTCGAGTCGCGAGGTGGTCCTGTTTATCGATGAGCTGCACACCCTGGTGGGCGCGGGCGCCGCGGAAGGCGCGATCGACGCCGCCAACATCCTCAAGCCCGCGCTGGCGCGTGGCGAGATCCAGTGCATCGGCGCCACCACGCTCAACGAGTACCGCAAGTACATCGAGAAGGATGCCGCTCTCGAGCGCCGCTTCCAGCCGGTCTTCGTCGACGAGCCGTCCCTGATCGAGACCATCTCCATCCTGCACGGCGTCAAGGCGCTCTACGAGAAGCATCACCGCGTCACGGTGACGGACAAGGCCATCAAGGCCGCGGCCGAACTTTCCGTCCGCTACGTCTCGGACCGCTCGTTGCCGGACAAGGCGATCGACCTGATGGACGAGGCTTCGGCCCGCGTCCGCATGAAGCTGACGACGACACCCCCGGATCTCAAGACGATGCAGAAGGAGATCCGCGACCTTCAGATCAAGAAGGAAGAGGCGATCGCCAATCAGGATTACGAGACCGCCGCCTCCTTCCGCGACAAGGAGAAGAAGCTCAAAGACAAGTACGTCAAGGAAGAGATGGAGTGGCGCGACAAGCTGGGCGCCACCGTCCCCGAGGTCAACGAGGAGCACATCGCCGAGATCGTCAGCTCGTGGACCGGCGTACCGGTGTCCCGCCTGGTCGAGGAGGAGTCGACCCGCCTGCTCCGCATGGAGGATGACATCCACGCGCGCCTGATCGGCCAGGAGGATGCCGTCAAGGTCATCTCCCAGGCCGTCCGTCGGGCGCGCGCCGGCCTCAAGGATGCGCGCCGCCCGATCGGCTCCTTCATCTTCCTTGGGCCGACCGGCGTCGGCAAGACGGAGCTGGCCCGCCAGCTGGCCCGGTTCCTCTTCGACAACGAGGAGGCGATCGTCCGCCTCGATATGTCGGAGTTCATGGAGCGCCACTCGACCGCGCGGCTGGTCGGCTCACCGCCCGGCTACGTCGGCTACGACGAAGGCGGTCAGCTGACGGAGGCGATCCGCCGGCGGCCCTACTCGGTGGTGCTCTTCGACGAGATCGAGAAGGCACACCCCGAAGTCTTCAACATGCTGCTGCAGATCCTGGAGGATGGCCGCCTCGCCGACGCGAAAGGCAAGCAGGTCAACTTCGCGAACACGATCGTGATCATGACCTCGAACATCGGCGTGTCGAACCTGCAGCAGGCGACGACCTCGATGGGTTTCCAGCCATCGATGCCGAGCACCAGCCAGGAAGAGAAAGAGCACGGCAAGATGCGCGAGAAGATCATGGACGAACTGAAGAAGACGTTCCGGCCCGAATTCCTCAACCGCGTCGATGCCGTGGTCGTCTTCAAGGCCCTCACGCCGGCCGAGATGCGGCAGATCGTGGATCTGCTGGTCATCAAGGTGGCACAGCGGCTCGAGGAGCACGAGATGAAGCTCGATGTCACCAACGAGGCCAAGGATTACCTGGCCAAGGAAGGCTACGACAAGATTTACGGCGCCCGCCCATTGCGGCGCGTGATCCAGAGGTTGATCGAGGATCCGCTGTCCGAGACGTTGCTGACGACGAAGTTCAGCGCCGGCGACTCGGTGCTTGTCGAGCTGACGGACGGCCAGATCAAGCTCACGCCGATCCAGAAGCAGCGCGAGCCGAAGGCGGAGAAGCCAGAAAAGCCCGAGAAGCCGCCGAAGGAACCCGTCGCCGGCAAGGGCAAGGGCGAAAGCTAACCCGACCGACCTCCGCACGCGTTTAGTCGAGGGCCTGAAGGCGGGAAGCTACATTCGGACGGCCGCCGTCGAGGCCGCCTTTCGAGCAGTGCCCCGGCATGCCTTTCTGCCCGACGTGGGAATCGACGACGTCTACACCGATCGGGCCTTCCCGACCAAGCACGCGGACGGAAAGCCGATCAGTTCCTCGTCGCAGCCTGCGATCATGGCGATCATGCTCGAACAGCTCGCGTTGCAACCGGGTCAGCGCGTCCTCGAGATTGGCGCCGGCACCGGGTACAACGCCGCACTCATCGCGCATCTCGTCGGCGACCGCGGACAGATCGTCACGATCGATATCGACGAGGATGTGGTGGTCGCGGCGCGGCAGCATCTTGCCGCTGCAGGGTTCGATCGCGTCGATGTGCGCTGCGCCGATGGCGGATATGGGGATCCCGAGGGGGCACCCTTCGATCGAATCATTCTCACCGCGAGTGCCTGGGACATTACGCCGGCGTGGTTCGAGCAGCTGACACTGGGCGGTCGGCTCGTACTGCCCTTGAGCCTTCGCCAGGTGCAGCAGTCGGTGGCCTTCGAGCGGCACCAGGATCATCTCGAAAGTGTCTCGGTCGCCGACTGTGGTTTCATGCCGCTGCGGGGAGACTTCGCCGGCCCTCAGCGAGTAGTTGCGCTGAGCCAACCGTCCGGCCCGTTCGTCGTGGTAGAAGGAGACCGTCCGATCGATCCGAGTGCCCTGTCGGAAGCCCTGAAGACCGCCCCTATGGAAATGGCGACTGGCCTCAGGGCGACCGTTGCAGAGGCATGCGGAAGCCTGAGCCTATGGCTCGCCCTGGAGGATCCCGATTCGTGTTTGCTCAGCATCTACGCGGACCCTTCGGTCGTCGACCGCAGCGCCGTCCCACTTCTGATCGAGTGGTCCGCCGGCGACATGAAACAGCGGTCGACCAGAGCGATACTCGGGAAGGGTGGGCTGGTCGCGCTTGCCCGTCCATCGCACGACTTCCAAGAGGCTCGAGTGCCGCTCTCCATTGTCAATTTTCGCGCGGAGCCGGCGCTCGTCGAACGAATGCATTCCCACCTGGAAGCCTGGGAACGGGCCGGCCGGCCGCGAACTGACGCCCTGCGGATTTCTGCCTACCCGAAAGACCGGCGCGCTCAGGTAACACCCGATGCCCGGGT
>Ga0209471_1001474_pt1 | contig 13963 bp, 12 predicted proteins | sample GraSoiAngelo_128_FD_185885 | JGI IMG/M metagenome (GOLD analysis project Ga0209471, IMG submission 185885) | Grasslands soil microbial communities from the Angelo Coastal Reserve, California, USA - 14_0927_12_20cm (SPAdes) (version 2) | ecosystem: Environmental > Terrestrial > Soil > Grasslands ...
ATCTATCGCTGCTGGAAGGAGCAGGTGGCGTACAACGAGAACGTCTACCTGGCGGCCTTGGCCAAACACAACTCGCCGCTGGTGGCAGCAACGAAAGCGGTGGCGTTGTGAGAAACGTGTTTGAAAACTGTGCAGGAGGGGGGGTGAATTTTCCTGTGGAAAGTCAATTTCTCCTTGACAGCATTCCTCAGAAATCTGAAGGCAAGGGGCTTTACGGCTCCCCTCGGTACAGTGTGCATTTCACGGCCAATTACTGGCGCTTCCACGAAATTGATTTCATCGAAGCTCGAGGTCAGCGTAGGGAATAGGCCAGTCGGCGAGACCCGCCGACCATTCCGCCGTAAACAAGCGCGCGATGGCGCTTCGCCTTTTCCTGCGGAATCCTGCGAAACGTGGCGGGTTGAAGCTCCGGATGATTCGTCAGCTGGTTGCGGTTTACAACTTCCACTTCGTTGTGGGTAAAATCCGCTTCGGTAAGATAAGGTCCCTGTTCGAGGACCACGACGCGAAAGCCGTTCCCGGAAAGTTCTTTGGCCAGGACGCCGCCTGCCGCGCCGCTGCCGATGATTATGAAATCTACTTCGTCGGTCGTTTTATACTTTGGTTGGTCGAGCATCCTGCTCCCTGGCTGCTGTAAGCACTATACCATTCCCGGTTCTCCCAATTGCTGTGTCTGGCGGGGCTGGTGTAGGATGCCGCGGAATCGGGGTCCATTGCATTTCGCGAAAAACAGTTCGTTCTGAGAGACTATTCACTGAATATGGCTACGGTCACGGGGGCAATTGGCACTGGAAGTAAGTGGCTGCTCGACAAAATTGTTGGCGCCATCGCGGCAACGGGAATCAATCCAAACATCCTTACTTTTCTGGGCCTGGTGGTAAACTTCGGTGCCGCGGCCTTTTTTGCCGTGGGCGGTTTTCGCACCGGGGCCATCATCATTTTCTTCGCCGGTTTTCTGGACATTCTGGATGGCCAGGTGGCCCGGAAACAGAACCGCGTCACCGCGTTTGGCGCGTTCTACGATTCGACGCTCGACCGCTACGCGGACATGGCCCTGTACATGGGTTTGCTGGTGTATTACTCCGTGAGCGGGCGCACACCGTACGTGATGCTGGCCGCGGTCGCGACCGCAGGTTCGGTGATGGTTAGCTATGCCCGGGCGCGGGCTGAGTCCCTCATTCCTTTGTGCAAAGTCGGATTCATGGAGCGGCCCGAGCGGCTGGTGCTGCTTATCATTGGCGGGCTCTTCAACCGCATGGGGCCGGTGCTTTGGGTGATCGCGGTGGTGTCCACGATCACCGTCATTCATCGCATCATTTTCACTTGGCAAGAGACCAAGGCGGGGCGCACCTTGCCGGGAATCAAACTTTCCTTGTAGTTGCGGTGGGCTATCAATGTAGCGACAACGCTGGGTATTCGAGATAAGTCCAGTCGAGCTCGCAGTAGGAGTACTGGCTTCTGTTCCAGGCTTCACCAAGGCTCACCCATTACCTGGCGCAGACGCGATTCACTTGGCCTCCGCCCTTTGACTGCGAGATGCAGCAAGGTTGGGAGCGGGTCCTTCGAAATACGATCGGGAAGTGGAGTTCTCCTCTTCTGACCGTCAACTTTGCATCGCGGCTGGGAAATTCGGTCTCGGAGTATTCAACCCGCTGACATCAAGATAGCTTTCATTTCTTTTCCTTCCAGCTGCGCTTCGACTGGTGCAGAGATGATTTTCCGCACGCGGTCGCGCAACGCAGGCACATCTTCCTTGCGAAGACCTTTTGTTTCGATCGTGTCGTGCAAATAGACGGTAACTTTTCCCGGCCGGAGCATCCAGTGCCCCGTGCGGAAATGCTGGAACGAGCCAACCAGGCTCACTGGAACAATAGGAACACCGAGTTGTTGCGCGACGCGAAAGCCGCCGTCCTGGAATTCATTCACATGACCGTCGCGGGTGCGCTTGGCCTCGGGAAAAATCACCAGGCTCGTCCCGGAATCGATCGCTTGTTGTGTCTTGCGCCACATGCGCTTCAAGTCCGAAGGGCGGCGCACGTCCGGTACGGGAATGTTGCCAAAACGTTTCATCAACGACCCATACGCGGGAATCTTGAAGTGCGACTCGAGTTCCCACCCGCGGACAAATTGCGGAATGGCGCAGTACAGCATGAATGGATCGAAGAAATTGACGTGGTTCGAGAAAAAGATTGAAGTGCGCTGGGGATCGAACCCGGGCGCGCGGCGAACCTCAACTCTTGCTCCGGAGAGAAAGGCGATGCGCCGGCATAAGCTCCGCTGCAGCCAATCGTGCTTGCGGGCGTCGAGAAAAATTCCCAGAAACACCAGCACCGGCACTACGAGGAAAAAATGCAAAACGCTGACAATCCAAAGAAATACGCTGCGGAGGATGAACCAGGCCCTCTTCATAGAAACACATCGACGGCAGCGGGAAGCACGTCGAGACAACGGCACTCCAGCGTGGCAACTTCTCCGTCAATCATGATGTCCACCGGAGTCGAAATGTTGAATTCTATGTGGCGCACCGCGCGGCGCGAAGCGAGCGGATGCTCGATGTGCGAGCCGTCGTAAAGGCGCGGCAAGTTGCGCAGCAAGCCCAGCCGCCCGATGGGGCCCCAGCGGACGAACTCGATCAGGCCATCAGCGGGATCCGCTTGCGGGGCGATAAGCATTGTCCCGCCAGTGTACTTGCTGTTATTGAAAGTGAGAAACAGCGAACGGCGTTCGTCCCATTGCTGATCTTCGTCGCAGCGCAGGGAAAACGAGCGCCGCCGCAATTGCACAACGCGGACAAATACCCCTAGCAAGTAACCGAAAGGGCCGAAAGGTTTGAAAGCGCGGTTCGTCAATGCCGCCACGTCTGCGGTGAAACCGACGCTCAGCAGGTTGAAGGAAAAAATCTCGCCCGTGGCATGGTTCAAGCGAAGCAAGTCGATCGGGCGCCTGCGGTTTTCAAGGATAGCTTGTGTGGAAGCCTCTGCGCCGTTTTTGCTGAAATCCTTTAAGAAGGAATTGCCTGTTCCCAACGGGAGGAATCCCAACGCGACGCGCTCCACAGTCTTGCGGCCCGCGAAAACGCCATTCAGGATTTCATGCGCCGTTCCGTCTCCGCCAATGGCGAGAAACTGCCGGTAGCCTTGATCGTAGGCCTCTCGCGCAAGCTCGACCGCGTGCCCGGGTCCCATCGATGCCACGCTGTCTATTTGCAACCTACTCTGCCGCAAACGGGTGAGGGCAGGTCCGGCGAGTTTCGCAGAGCGCCCGTTGCCGGCAGCCGGATTCACGATAGCGAAAAATTCCATACGGGACACGACCGAACTTGGAGCCTTTCCCAAAGGAAAAAGGAATTCTCACACGAATATCGGAAAAGAAGATTCACAAAGGCAGAATCGCGGCGGCCCTCTCGAGCTTCGAAAGCCGCTCCGCAAGGACACTTCTCTTGATTTTCAGAGATGCCGTCCGCGGAAAGTCCTCCTCCAGGAGAACGACCCCGTGAATTCGCTTATAGTTTAGCAGGCGTTGGTTGCGCGTGTTGATGTCGGCGCGAAGTTCGTCACTATATTGCTGCCCTTGCTCGAGACGAAGCACGAGCACAAGCTGCTCCCCGGTCATCGAACGTTTGGGCCAGATATAGTTGGCGGCAAAAACACAGAATTCCTTGACGAGCAGCCCTTCGAAAACGCTCTCGATGTCTTCAGGATAAATATTTTTTCCTTCTTCGGTGACGATCATGTTTTTTTTACGGCCGCGCAGCTGCAAGTGGCCGTGTTCGTCGAACTTGCCCAGGTCGCCGGTCATTAGCCAGCCATCCACAATCGCTTCGGCAGTCAGCTCCGGATCGTTGAGATAGCCAGCCATGACCGTTTTGCTGCGCACAGCAACCTCCCCGACGCCGTCACTGGCAGGATTTGCGATACGCACTTGCATTCCCGGAAGCGGCTTGCCAACTGTATCCGCTCGAAATGGCTTTAGATCATTGACCGTGATGGCCGTGCCTGCTTCCGTCAGGCCGTACCCGTTGGCCACGGGAATTCCCAGGTCATAAAAAAACTGCAGCGTCTGTGGTTCCGTAAAGGCCCCGCCGACAATGATCGCCCGCAGTTCGCCTCCAAACGCTTCGTGAACCTGCTTGAGCAACACGCGGCTGAGGCCCAGACGTGGCCGGCTCTTCGTCAACATTTTGTTGATTGCCACGAGTGCGCTGAAAATTCTGCGTTTTCCTGCGGGTAACGCAACTAGGCGCGCTTGCAGGCCTTTCTGCAAATTCTTTAGCACCAGCGGAACCAGGCTGACGTAAGTGATCTTGTACTTTGGAAAAGCTTCTCGCACATACTCCGGACGCAGCGTGCGCAAATGCACGACCGCTGCGCCGCAGGTAAACGGACCGAAAAAACCCACCATGAAGTCTATGGCATGGTTCGTCGGCAAGATGCTCAAATAGCGCACCCCGGGCCAAAACGGATAGAGCGAAGTCAGGGCGAGGCACTGTTCTAGGTAGTTCTCGTGTGTCATCATGCAGCCCTTGGGGCGGCCGCCGGTTCCGGAAGAATACACAATACACGCAGTGTCCTTGCGTTTGCGCGGCACGAAGGTCGGCTCCCCCTCGCTTCGAAATTCTTCCCAACGCTGCGCCCCCGCGAGTTCAGCGTTGATCGGAGCCTCCGTCACCAGAACCGTTTGCGCTTTTGCCAGGGGGCGTCCGGCGCAGATGCCGAGTTGCCGCCAGATGGGATACTCGGTAATGAGCACCGTTGCGCCCGAGTGCTTGAGGAGCTGCCATTGCTCTTTTGGCGTGAACTTGTAGTCGAGCGGAACTAGCACTCCGCCCGCGAAAAATATGGCATAAGCCGAAATCAGCCACTTTGACTGATTGGTCATAATAATGCTGGCGCAATCCCCGGGCGAAAAACCGGCCTCCTGTAGGGCCTTGGCCAACGGATGTGCGCGTCCCTTGAAATCGCGATACGTCAGCCTTTCTTTTTCGCGCTCGCGGTCGGCTTCAATCAAACACACTTCGCCTGCAAAGCGGTCCAGCGCATCCTTCAGCGCCGACCCGATGGATTGGTATTTGTTCAGATCCAGCATTGGCGAAGAAGATTCAGCCACTGAGTCACGGAGACACAGAGAAAATAAATTTCAAAGAATAAATCTCTTGACGCCTTCGCGCAATAAACAGGAATTGAGGTTGATCAGGAGGCCCAACTTAAGGTTCGCGATTCTCATGTAAGTCAGCACCTGAGCCTCAAAAACGGGATCAAACCGCTCCACGCTTTTCAGTCCAAAACCGCAACATTCTCCATCTCAAATTCAACCGCCAACGCAGATTCATAAATGGATTCCAGAAGACCCGGGCCAAGATGTCGATGAACTTCCATTGCGCGGCCAATGATCCTGCCGGTCAAATCGTCGTTGCGCGTTGCGGGCTCAATCGCGAGTCTTCTCCTGCTCTCTGAATCTCTGTGACTGATGCGGTTTACTCACAGGCGGGACTGAATTCGTTCGGCCAGGGTTTTGAAATCACTCACGCCTTGGACCTCATAGTCGGGCAATTCAATGCCAAAGTGATTTTCCAGACGCGAAAGCATTTCCAGCGTTTGCAGGCTGTCGATGCCGAGCTTTTTGAAAAAATCATCTTCTGGCGCGAGCGAACCAGCAGGCAATTGGAAATGCTTCGCAGCCAAGTCGATTACTTCCTGCGTCGTTTGTTCCAGAGTGCGCATGAGAACCTAAATCTAACACTCCCCTCAAAAGAAAGAAAATTCGGCAAGCTGAGTCCGGATAGTCGCTTTCAAGGCAGATATGGCATTGGTCCGGAGTCTTCTACGAATTTCTTCAGCGCAGCCATGACTTCGGGACGCGCGAACAGTTCACAGAAAATGTCGATCTCGCTTTCTAATTCTTCCCGTGGAATTGGCTTCATGAATTCCTTGGTCGCCGCCCGCGCAACCGGGTCGTACTTTGCTACTTGCATGGCGGTGGACCGCGCCATGCGCAGAGCCTCGCCTTCTCCGGCAAGCTGCGCCACTAGGCCAACGGCGTGCGCACGGGTAGCATTGAGCGTGCGGCCGGTAAACAACAAATCGCGCACAACGGCATTTCCAAGATCGCGCTTCAAACGCGGAATACCCCCGAATCCGGGAATAAACCCGAGCCGCATCTCCGGAAACGCGAAGCGCGCCATTTTGTCGGCAATGACGATGTCGCAGGCAAGCGCCAGTTCGAGCCCGCCGCCCAGGCACGCTCCGTGAACCGCTGCGATCGTGACAAACGGAGCCGCGTCGATTGCGTTCATGACGGCATGAATCCGTTTCAAGAAGCTGCGAATCCCTTTTGGACGCTCGTTTTCCGGAACTGACGCTGCCTGGTGATACAACTCTCGCAAGTCCCCGCCCGCCGAAAAAACAGATTTTCTGGCACTGGCAATGATGCACGAGGAGGTTTCCAGGGCGAGCGCTTCAAAAGAGCTGGCGAATATTTCCAGCTCCTCAAGCATGGCCGTGCCGATTTCATTGGCAGGCTCACGGTCGAGCGTCAGTTCAAGCCCGCCGTCTCTCCATTCCCAGCGCAGCGTCTTTCCCGTGAAGCTTTTCATGGGTGCTGCCTGCTGACCGCTTCGCGTTCTTTTCTCTCTTCGTACATCGCGTTGATTTCTACGGCGTAGCGCGAGTTCACCACGTCGCGGCGAAGTTTGCCATTGGCTGTCAGCAGCCCGCTTTCGGGCGTGAAGCCGCTGCCGATTAGCTTGAAATTTCTAACCTGCCGGTAATGCGGGAGTTCGCGATTTATGACCTCGAGCACGGCTTGCACGGCAGCCGATTCCAACGTCCCCGTAATCAGCGCGCAAAGGTAGCCGCGCCCATTCCCCACAATCACCACCTGCCGTGCGGCAGGCAGGAGCCGCGCGATTTTTTCCTCCATTAGCTCCGGTGCGATCTTATGACCCGAATTCAGGACGATCAGGTTTTTAATGCGGCCGCTGATGCGCCACTTCCCGCGGGCATTTACTTCCCCTTGGTCGCCGGTGTGGAACCAGCCATCCTGTAATACCCGCAGCGTTTCTTCGGGGCGGCTCCAATAACCAGGAAAAATGTGCGGTCCTCGCGTAACGATTTCGTCGTTTTCGCCCGTCTTCATCTCGATTCCCGGGATCGCTGCGCCGACATAACCGGGCTCAGCGGTCTCCCGCGGACCGTCCATCGTGCAGATGCCGGTGGTTTCCGTAAGGCCGTAGGCCTGGAGTACCGGAATGCCCGACATCTGGAAAAACTGTTGCGTCTCCGGCGCGAGCGGCGCGGAGCCGCAAATGAGGGCGCGCAAATCATGGCCAAATCGCTGCTTGATTTTGTTGAAGATCAGTTTCTCCGCCACCAAAAGCCGGAATCGGTCCAACCCGCTGGCGTGTCCCTCGCTTTTGCGCTGCCAAGCCACGCGCGATTTTTCGAAGAGGGAACGGATGGGTGTAGCGCGTTTGGAAAGGCTTTCTTCCACTCCGCACCGCACGCGTTCTAGCAGCGTCGGCACATTCAGGAAGTAGTTCGGCGAGGAAAGCCGAATCTCATCCGGAAGTTTGTTTAGGTCAGTCGAGAGAGTCAGCGTCGTCTCGCGCTTGAGACACGAAAGCAGGAGAAGCCAGGACGCCGCAAAATTAAACGGCAAATAATGAAATACGCGGTCTGGGCCTTCGGCGGCCGCAGCAGACATCAATTGCCCGAGGCGATCGGTGGTCTGCCCGAGCATATAGTTCAGGTTTCCTACGTTGAGGCACACGCCTTTCGGTTCGCCGGAAGTTCCGGAGGTATAGATGATCGTAACGATATCGGAATCCGCGCGTGAAATTGGCCCATCAGGAGAGGCCTTCGCCGGGTTTTCTTTGAGCACCTGTTCTAGCAAGATTCGCGGTGGCGCCTCGGGCCAGGACTGCGCGAGGGCTTCGCCAAGTTGGGCATCGCTTACAAACAGCAGCAGCGGCTGGCAATCTTTCATCATTGCGGACAGTTCATCTGGAGACTGGCGCGAATAGAGCGGCACCACAATCACTCCTTCCGCCATCATCGCCAAATCAGTCGCAACCCACCTGATGGAATTCGGCGCCAGCAGCGCGCAGCGCTCTCCAGGCAGAATGCCAGAGCTGCGCAGGAACACCCGCACTTTCCCAACTTGCTCGAGCAATTCGCTCCCCGTCACGCCAACAAATTGCTCGCCGCGGATTTCCCGCAAGACGACGCGGCCATCTGCCCTTTTCAATTGCGCGAAAATATTTTCGAGGAAATTTGGCATGAAAAAATCAGTGCGTTGCCGCCATTGCGGCCGACGAAGAATCGTAGCGCTTCATTAGCTGGAACAGGTTCTCGCTTAGCGGCGGCAGATAATCCTCCCAGGAAAGGACGCCGCTTCGAATGGGAAACTCCGGATACCGGCGCTGTACGGCATCCTCCAGGAACGTGCCCATGCGCGCCATCACCTTGAGATTACGCACCACCGTTTGCCCAATTCCCTCGCGCACGTCCTCCGCTTCCTTCACCAATTTTTCCATCGTTTGTAGCAGCTTTGACTCGAGTTCAGGGTCATCCACGGAAAGCAAAAGGTGCTGATGCCCGCGCTCGCGCATCAGGTTGCGGATGCGCTCGTCCATCGTCACACCCGCAGAGGCCACCAAGCTCGGCATGCTCGCCACAATACCGTGGTAGCGCGAAGAAACCATGTACGAGCAGGCTCGCAAAAGCGAAACGAGCTGGAACATATCGTAATCGTCGGATGTAAACACCGGGGTAGTGGGAATTTGTTGGGCGATCTTTCGGCAAGCGTCGGCGTCGAGACGTTCCATGGCCACCAGAATCGGAAACACGCGGCTCCGCTGCAAGAAGGCTTGCGTCGCTCGACTAAACGCGGAGATGTATTGTTCGTATTTTCGATCCACTTCTGCTCCCGACTGAAAGAAATAAACCGTCCGATATTGGCTGTCCTTGAAAGCTCCCGTCGTCGCCCGGGCAATGTACTTTGCAATCGACGCTTTTACCGGCCAGACGTACGGATGAATCGGGCATAAGACTAAAACCGGCGACTTCTCGTCCCAGCCCGCCTTTCGCAGCACCTTCCGCGCATACTCTGGCGGGTGCGGTTCAAATGTCCAGGCTGTGTCGGTGCCAAGCTCCGTAGGGATTCCCAGCGCGCTCAGAAGCTGCTGCGATTCCACATTGCGCGTAATGACCTGCGAATCCTTGACGTAGCGCCCGCACATGGATTCCAATAGTCGGTCCATATGCCCCGCTTCGCCGCCATAGCCGACCGAAAGCTTGTTTTCCGCGGAAGCCAGCCCCAGCGAGCCGATCATCATCGTCGTCAAAGCGTTGGCGAACTTGCTCTTGAACATCGAACCTTCGCACGCAATCACGCCGTGATTCCGGCGCACCTCGCGAAACAAGAAAGGTGGGTAGACATCGGGCAGATGTACCTGCCGCGTGCCTTCGAAATATCCCTTGGTGCGCCCAAAATCCTGCGTCATCACGCTGAAGTCGACGTTGTCCGCTCCCAGCACATGCCGAACCTGCCGCAACATTTCCTGCACACGCACGTCGCTTCCCGTGTTCCGAGTGCCGTTGTATCCCGCAAACAACAACTTCAGCTTTTCTCCGGGCGTCCACGGTTTGCCGAGGCCCAGCATCCATCCGAAGCGCCGCAACTCGATCAGCGCGCTGACCCACGCGACTAGAAGAAAGTCGGTCATGGCCTGGCTCTCCCCACTGCCGTCTTCTCCACGCTTGCATTGGCCGGCCAGGGCTTTGCCGGATAGCGAAAATGATTCTCACGGCTGAATCTCAGAAGTCCTGCCGCATACGACGAAAACTTTGCCGGCGCCTCGCCCAATTCCGTAACTACGCGCGAATTATCGAACACCGTATTCCAATCCAGGTACGGCCAAAACACTTTCAGCCGGGAAGCGGCGTGCCCGACTGAGCCTCCGCGATTCGCCGCCCAATTCACCGTTTGCGAGAAAGCCCCACCCATCCATGGCCAATACACCGGCTTCCGCATCCCCCCCGCCCTCGCGATCGCATCCGTTATTTCCGCGTACGTCTGCGATCCTCTTCCGGAGGACAGGTGATAGATGCCATGGGCCGGCTGATCTTTTTGATGAATCGTCACTACCGCTTTGCCGACGTAATTCGCCGGCACGATGTCGATTCTGTCGTAAGGTCGCAGCGGAAGCACAGGTATCCGCGCCAGGAAATGGACCGCCTGCACCATGTCGAATTGCGAAGTCTCCGGCCTTTGGCTGTCTCCCAGCACGATCGCCGGGCGGAAAATCGTCTTTTGCACGTCAGGAAGCAACCGGTTCGCCATCAGCTCGCAAAACTTCTTCGTGCGCGCGTACGGATCGTAATCGGACCGCTCCCAGTCGATGGCCTCGTCTTCGGTCACCGCCTGGTTCTTTCTTTTTCCCGCCACCGCCACAGTCGAAACGTGCGAATACCGCCGCAAGCCATGTTGGTCTTGTGCCCGTCGCGCCAACTGAATCACTTCCAGCGTCCCGCGCAGGTTCACGTTCAAGCATTGCTTCTCCGACTTGCGGTTCAGCGAAGCCGCGCAGTGAATCACGGAATCCGTCGTTTCCACCAGCGCGCTGTAATCGTCATCGGACAGGCCAAAACGTTCGCTTGTCAAATCTCCGCCGAAAATGCAGACGCGCGTGTCGAGATATTCGAGGAATACAGGAAACTCAAAATGCAGCTGCAGAGAGCGCCAAAGCCGTTCGCGCGCTTCTTGCTCCGTTTTTGCCCTGACCAGCAGATTCAGCTTGCTGCGATGCCCGGACAGTAGCCCCGCCACCACGTAGCTGCCCAAATAGCCGGTTGAGCCGGTTACGAAGATCGCCATAGTTAATCGGACGACGGCGCCGCTCTGGAAAGAGCCTCTTGCTCAGCGAGCGCGCGCGGTTCGCGTGCTTCGAGCGGTCGGCCCTCCATCAGTGGATAGCACCACCGTCGCAGCGCTGGGATGTGCACGTTGATCCAGTAGTCCCACCAGTCCACCGCTTCTGGCGTGAAATCAAAAAGCTGGCGCTCTTCCGGGGGCAACGCTGCGGAAAGCAACCGCGCATTCTGGCACTCGAAGACATGCTCGTTGTGCAGGATGAAAGGCTCGTAGAGCTCGATGAGTTTCTGGGCGCGAATCAATTCGCGTTCTGCTTTCGCGAACGGCGCCTTCTTCATATGCAACGTTGTCGCGGCGCGGTTGATTCCCGAGACCACGGCCTTCTGCATGGGAATCGAAAGCCGTTCGTAGCGCTGCTTGGATACGGGAATGGTCTCGAACTTGACCTTCAGCCAGTTCTCCACCGTTTGTGAAGTTCGGTAATACTTCCGGTGTGCCAGTCCTGTCAGCTCGATACTGCGTCCCATGTTCACCGGATTGATGGCCGAAGTCGCCAGTTGATACAGCCGCGCGTGCCTGCGCGCCACCAGCGCCGCCGCAATCAGTGTCATCCCTCGGCTCACCATGTCTACCGGAATCACGTCCAGGCATTTCCGCTCGTTCGAGGGCAGCTGCCGGAAGTTAGTTCCCAGCAAATACGAAAGCGGTCCCGACGTATTGATCCCCTCATTCCATCCCGTAAACGGCGAGCGCTCCGAGCTTTCAACGATGGACGGCCGCACAATGGCAATGGGCAGACCCTTGCCGTGCCGAGCCAAAATTGATTCGCCCAGGCTCTTCGTGAACGTGTACGTGTTGGGCCAGCCCAGGTGTTGTGCCCGACGCATGCCCACGTGCGTTAAGCGGTTGCGCACCCAGCGTGCGCGGTTGCGCCGCAGGACGCCCTCGAGCTGTTCCGCAGGCGCCGACGCTTCGTCGCCGCCGCGCCCCAAGGCTTGCCGGAGAAGCGCTTTGTTCAGTTCCGGACCCTCGGCGCGCGCTTCAATGCGTCGGACTCCTTCCCGCAGGGAAGCGATTTCACTTTCTGCATCAAACCGCGGATCCCGCACAGGGTTGTAATTGCCTTCCAATTGTTCGCCCACGCGCCCGTCGCGCATTCCCACGACATAGCAGGTGGAAAGATGCATCAGCGCGGAGTGCTTGCACTTTCGCAGGAAGTCCAACAAATGAAGCGTCGAATCCACGTTCGAAGAAAGCGCGTCCCGCAAATCAGGGTTGAAATCCGTGAGGCCCGCGCTGTTCACCACCACGTCGAGGGATTTCTGCAGCCGCGCCTGTGTTTCTTCGTCCAGCCCGAGGCAGGGCAAGCTCACATCTCCTTCGACCACTTCCACTTTTTCTCTTAAGAATGCAGCGAGCTTTTGCCCGTATTCCTCGTGCAACGCATCGAAGGCCGGGGACTCTTCGACGAGTTTGTCGAATCGTCGCTGCGCTGAAGTGGTGCGGTTGCGCCGAATCAGCAGTGTGATTTTACCGATGTTCGGAATCTTTTCGAGCAAATCGACCAGCCATACTTTGCCGATAAATCCCGTCACGCCAATCAGCAAAATGTGGCGGCCCGTCAGTGTCTCCCGCACTGAGAAATTCTCCACCCTCGGCGCATCCCCGAATACCGCGACCGGGCGCTTGATCGAAGATGCTGGCCGGCGGGTTGACTGGATTCCCTTCTCCAATAGCTCGGGCTTTGCCGTCCAGCCCAACTGGTTCAAAAGTATTTCCCGTGGGACGCGCCCGTCTACGGAACCACCCGTTAGCCAAGCGAGAGGGCCGCGCGGACGCACTACCGGATCCAGCAACCGCCCGGTTGCTTTGCCATCCCGATATTCCAGCCGGTTCGCTAGAAACAATGGCACGCCGAGATGATGCGCCAGCGGACGAAGGATATTCTCAAGCAGCTGCCCGACCAGCACGACCCGCTCGCCTTGGAGAATCGCGCCCACGACCTTTTTCACCGCCTCCTCGCGGAGTTGAGGTTTTAGGACGTAGTGAAAATATTCTTCCCCCAGCAGGTCCAGCCGATCCCGGCTGACCCCTCTCAACAGCGAGTGCAGAAACCGCGTCGCAAACGTGCGGCTTGCCGCATACGCGAACGGACGGGCCAGCGCCATTCCGGCCATGCCGGCCCGCCGCGCCCAGCGCTCCGCAAAGCTCCGCGAATTCCACGTGAAAAAGCCCACCGGACGCATGGCGCCGAGCTCCAGCAGCGAACCTTCCACCCGCCAATAAGCGGCATTCCCGCTTCCCTTGGCGGCGTCGATAGGCTCCGATTTGGAAACGCGATTGGTCATCGTTTATGCATTACTTGCGCAGCATGATCCGTTTCTCACAAGAGTTTCTTGGAAAACGTGATCCTGTGACACGCTTCTCATTTTTTCAATCAATCGGTTCTAGGACGGAATCGCAGCCTCTTCCGGCTTCACCCGAACGTATTCCCCGACTCTAACCGGCAGGCCGCTTGGGAAAAGTAAAGGTAGCATTCTAAATAGGTTCCTGCAAGGGAACGGCCTTGGCTTGGCATCCTTGGCAGGGACTCATTTTGCTGAAGTGCGTGGCCTGGGAAGCACCGAAAACGTTGCCAGGATTTCCCGTTCCAATTTCTTAGTTTCCGGAGTAGGTGTCTTGTCGTTGAGGTATGGACCTTGACGACTCCCACGCCAAAGGCGGGGGATTCCTCGGAGTTACTATGCGACATGGCCACATACCTCCGACGATGTTTCCTGCTTCCCGGGCACACGCCTAAACTCGCGTTTAGGTCCTACTGTGCCTCCACAGGCTAATACCGAGCGTCCCTCGGCTAAGATTCTCAAACCTTGGACGAAAATGTTTACGACGGCATTCTCGTCCCGCTGATGTTCGGTATGGCAACTCGAACACGTCCAACGGTCTTGGAGTTTGAGGTCTACCTTCTTTTGGTGACAAATGCAGCACAACTTTGATGACGGGAAGAACCTAGCTACTTTGACGAGCGTTCTTCCAGGCCACTTGCACTTGTATTCCAACATGCGAACGAACTCACCTGTGCCCGCATCCG
>Ga0209471_1001476_pt1 | contig 13956 bp, 10 predicted proteins | sample GraSoiAngelo_128_FD_185885 | JGI IMG/M metagenome (GOLD analysis project Ga0209471, IMG submission 185885) | Grasslands soil microbial communities from the Angelo Coastal Reserve, California, USA - 14_0927_12_20cm (SPAdes) (version 2) | ecosystem: Environmental > Terrestrial > Soil > Grasslands ...
AGGCGCCGACGGACGCCCCAGCAATCGCGTCAATCGGAATGTTGTTTTCTTCGAGCGCGCGCAGAACTCCGACGTGCGCGATGCCACGCGCTGCTCCGCCCGAAAGCGCGAGACCGATGCGCGGACGATTCGTGGTGCCGGTATCGGGAAGCACGTTCGTGATCGTACGCGATTATTTTGCTTTCGGGTAGTAGCCTTCGCGAGCGCGCACTCGTAGTTCGGGGTGGGCCGGTGCGCTGACGGCAATGCGGCGATACGCGCGGCTGCCGGATTCGTTGTTTGAGTAGTATTGCAGCAGGTACTGCGAACGAATTTCGGAAGCAATACGATTAAAGATTCCGGCGAGTTCACTCTCGTTCTTCGGCACGAACGCCGCGCCGCCGGTCGCTGCCGCGATTCGCTCCATACCTTGCTCCGATCGCGCCGTACGAACGTTCAGGTGCATCGTCTGGCCGCTCGGATTGATTGAATAGAAGGTTACCTCAGCGCGTTGTACCTCGCGTTGAGTATCGAGTTGCGCCTGCTGAATCAGTTGAAGCTGCGCGTCCATCCCGATCAATTGAATTCCGCCGTTGCGCGTTTGCGCCGAGGACACGTTCAGAATTCGCGCCGTGTCATCGCCATCTGAAATCACCACCGCAATGCGACGGCGACCATTTGACGAAGATTGATCGAGGTATTTCGAAGCCGCCAACAGCGAATCATAAAACGCCGTATAGCCGTTCGAAGGCTTCAGCGTCATGATGCTCTGCGAAGCGACTTGCGCAGTCGCCAGCCGCTGAATCAGCCGCGGCGTTTCATCTATCGCAAAAACTGTCGCGCGATCCTCAGGTTTCAGAACCTGTTTCAGAAAAGCGGCTGCGGCTTGTTGCTCAAAGTCGAAACGCGCGACGACGCTCCCGGATACGTCGATCAAAACAGCGATGTCCAGGGGCACCTGTTCAGGATCGCCGAGCTGCGTAAGCCGCTGCGTGCGTCCATCTTCTTCGATCCGAAAGTCTGTCGGCTTCAATCCGAGAACCGGTTGGCCCTGCGCGTCGGTGATTGACACCGGCACCATCACGAGATTGGAACTGATCTTAACAACCTCGTATTCGGGTGTTGGGGTTGGTTTGGGCTTGTATCGAAGTGGAGGCGGCGGTGGCGGCAGTTGTTTGACCTTCTGCGCCGATGTGATCGGCGCGATCAAAAAACCCGCCGCGCAAAAAAGAAAGGCCAGCGCCGTGATTAGCAGCGCCGGCGAAAAATGTCTAGGGTTTCTTAATTGCATTCGCCAATCTCTCATGCCGCCAGCTTGCGTTTGCTGACCTTTTTTATTTGACGCTCGTTGACGGCATGATAGTTGGCAATGAATAGCAACTTAAGTCGCGTTCGAAAAACGAACCAAGACGCAAATTGACAATTTGCGCTACTGCCCGCTACCGCTGCTCGGATTCATGGTCGGCGCAGGCTGCGTCAGACCTTTGTTGACCAGTACCTTGACCTCAACCCGACGATTTTGCGTACGGCCTTCGCGAGTCTTGTTGTCGGCAACCGGATTCGATTCACCGAAACCGTACGGCGTCACGATGCGACGCAGCGGAATCTGATGATTCTCAACCAGGTAACGTATTACGGCATCCGCCCGCCGTTGGCTCAGCGCGCGATTGCGAGCGGTGCTGCCCGTCGCATCGGCATAACCGGTAACCTCAAGCACGTAGCCCTTCGCGTTCAATGCCTTGGTAGCGATCTCGTCAAGCTTAGTCTTGGCGTCCGGATTCAGCACTGAGCTGCCGACGCGGAAGTTCACCGCGGCCGTTTCCTGCGGCACGTAATCATCCAACGCCGAGATGCGGTCGTTGGTCGCGTTCACGCCGGCGACTGCGGCATCAGCAGTTTGCTGTGCAGCTTTGGCGCCGCCGCGTGCAGCGTTCGAGACCGCAGCAAGTTCGTCGAGTTGGCCGGACAGCTTCTGAGCATTCTGCTCAACTTCGCTTAAGCGGCCTTCCGACGCGCTGGCGCGTTCTTCGAGCGGTGTCGCGCGCGATTCAACCGCCCGGGCGGTGCGCATATCAGAGTCGTTGAAGCGAACTCTATCGGCTTCCAGTTCGCCACTTGATCCGCCGTGTCCTTCAACTTCCAAATTCAGGCCGCGAAGAATATTGGTCTGACCATAGTTGGTGCCGCTGCGCAGAAAACCGCCGCTGCTCTTGACTGAAGTTCGATCAGTCAGTCGCACGACGGTATCGACGCCGTTGAGATCGCGAACTGTGAACGTGTCCGCGTCACGCTTCACAACCACGCCTTTGATTTTCATTTTCTGGCCGCTTGAGACAGAGCGGGCTCTTGACGCATCAGTCGGCGCGTTGTTGGCAGTTTGTGTCGAGTTTTGTCCGAAAGCTAATGGGGAAAGAGCCAGCGCCAACCCGAAAGCAAGCGCCATCAATCGTAATGTTTTTGCGTTCATGATTCGAATTTCACTCCTTAGTTTAGGTCGCGACGCGCAGCCCTGTCCGCGTCGGAAAATTTTGAGTTTGACGATGCACTCTTGAATCAAGTTGTCTGCCGAACGGCAAACCGATTTAGAGAACGTCGGGTTAACGAGCCGAACCAGGCTGGTGCTCATCAACTTGAACTCACGAATAGTATAGAACGAGGTGAGGCTGTCAAGAGATGAAAAGACGAAAACGCAGATTTGAAGCAGTTACTAGAGATTCACTAGTTGTTCGTTAGCGGATTGCAAGAAAAGCGTTGAAGCATCTATCTCAGAAGCCCGATCGTCAGGGAGGTGAACTTAGGCATCGGGCCCTTGCTAACGCGCGGGCTTCTGACACTAGATCGCAAATTGCGCACGCTCGAGATGATCCTTGAGGTAAGCCAGAAATCTCTCGGCATCCGCGCCATCGATGATGCGATGATCGAAACTCAGTGCGAAGTAAACCATGTGACGAATCGCCATGTAGTCTTCGCCGTCCGAAGTCGTCAGCACCTTTGCGCGCTTCTCGATCTTGCCTACACCAAGAATTGCAACCTGCGGCTGATTGATGATCGGTGTGCCAAACAATCCACCGAAGACGCCGGGGTTGGTGATCGTGAAAGTGCCGCCGGCAACTTCGTCAGGTTTCAGTTGTTTGGTGCGTGCCCTATCCGCTAGATCGTTAGCCGCGCGCGCCAGGCCTGAGATTGAAAGATCGTCAGCGCGCTTGATCACCGGAACAATCAAACCCCAATCCAGCGCTACGGCCATGCCGAGATTGATGTCTCGCTTATAGATGATCTGATCGCCGCTGATTTGCGAATTGAAGATGGGGAACTTGCGAATCGCATCGGTAACAGCTTTGAAGATAAACGGCATGAACGTGAGTTTCGTGCCGGTCCGCTCCTGAAAAGCCTTGCGGTTTTCGTCGCGCAGCTTCGCCACCTTCGTTATGTCGATCTCGTAAACCGTCGTCACGTGCGCGGACGTGCGGCGCGAAGCGATCATGTGATCGGCGATCTTCTTGCGCATGACGCTCATCTGCTCGACGCGATCGCCCTCGCCCGGTTTCATCGCCGGAACTTGTTGCGTTCCGGGCGCACCCATTTGCGGCGCGGCTTGTGAGGTCGCGCCCGCCGGCGGCGCAGCAACTCGCGGTGGCGCCGGCGTGCCCGATTCGATGAAGCTCAGAATGTCGTTCTTCGTCACGCGGCCGCTCATCCCGGTGCCTTCAAGCTGCTTGATGTCGATGCCGTGCTCTTCGGCAATCTTGCGGACCAGCGGACTCGATTTTGTACGACGGAGTTCGTCGGCAGTCGCGTTGTCATCTCCCGCGGGCGCTTTCGCAACTCCCGCGTCAGCCCTGCGCACCAGCGGTTTCACTTCTGTTTTATGCACTGCGGGGGGTGGCGGTGCGGGCTTTGATTCCGGCGCGCTTGCGATCACTGGCTTCGGTCGTTCAATTACGGCCGGAGTTTGCGCTTCAGGTTTCGGCGCTTCTGTCGTTGCGGGTTCGGGAGCCTCCTGTTCTTTCGCGGCGGTTTCGATTGTCGCTGCCGGCTGCTCGGTAGCCGGCGTTGGCGCGCTCGCGGGTTTGATTCCGTCGCCATCAAGCACAGCAACGACGGTATTCACTTCGACCGTCTCGCCTTCTTTATGTTTGATCTCAGTGAGCATTCCCGCTGCCGGTGCAGGAATCTCGGCGTCAACTTTGTCAGTCGAGATTTCGAAGAGTGGCTCGTCGCGTTCGACGTGATCGCCGACGTTCTTCAGCCATTTCGTGATTGTTCCTTCCGCGATGGATTCGCCCATCTGCGGCATTACCACTTCAGTCGCCATGATGACTCCAGAATAAGCTGACAGCTTTCAGCATTCAGCTGTCAGAGGTTAATAGACGATTATGCTTTTGCCGACTGCTGAGAGCTGACAGCTGAAGGCTCCGCCGTCGTCGGATCGATAACTGTTTTGATCTCGGAAATCTTATTCGCCGGAAAGCCGCCCTGCTGCGCATGCGCGCGAATCATGTCTTCGCTTGGCGCGATGTAAACACAATAAACCTTATCGTCAGTCACATAGCTCTGCACCCATTGAATCTGTGGTCCGAGGTTTTGCAGCACGCTGCATGATTTCTGCGAAATGCCTTGCAGATCCTCCGCGGTCAAATTGCCTGCGCCCGGAATTTCTCGTTCGATAACATATTTCGGCATGTTAGTTCCTCCCTGATGATTCGTTCTTCTTTCTTACAATTACCCGGTCGCTACCGCTCCCAGTACTGACTCAATATGACGCCAGCTTGCGGGCTGCGTCCAAAACATCTTTCACTTGCGGCAAATAATAATCTTCAAGCGGTGGCGAGTAAGGCACCGGCGTGTCGATCGACGCGAGCCGCACCACCGGCGCATCGAGCCACTCAAAGGCTTCCTGCGAGATGATCGCGGAAATCTCGCCACCAATCCCGCCCGTCAATGACGCTTCATGAAGAATCATCACGCGACTGGTTTTTTTCACGCTCGCGAGAATAGCTTCCTTATCAAGCGGCGCCAGCGTGCGCAGATCGATCACTTCAACGTCGAGTCCTTCCTTCTCCAACTCTTCCGCCGCATCGAGAGCGGTCAGCACCTGCGCGCCAAAAGTGATGATTGAAACGTCGCGACCCTCACGCGCCGTGCGCGCCTTGCCGATCTCGACGATGTAATCGTCTTCCGGCAGTTCTTCGCGCAAGCGCGGCAGACGATAAAGCTTCTTGTGCTCAAAGTAGAGTACCGGATCGGGATCGCGAATCGCCGCCTTAATCAATCCTTTCGCGTCGTACGCGGTCGCAGGTTCGACGATCTTCAGGCCCGCGGTGTTCAGGAAAAATGATTCTGCGTTCAGCGAATGAAACGGACCTGAGCGGACGCCTGAGCCGCACGGCCCGCGAAAGACTGCCGGAATGTTCGCGCCCCAACGATAGCGGCACTTGGCCGCATAGTTCGTCAACAGGTCGAAGCCGCACGAAATGAAGTCGATGAACTGAAATTCGGCGACCGGCTTCATGCCCATCAGTCCCGCGCCGCAAGCCGCGCCGACGATTGCCGCTTCCGAAATCGGCGTATCGATCACGCGCTCTTTCCCGAAGCGATCGATCAAGCCGTCAGTGACTTTGAACGCGCCGCCGTATGCACCGACGTCTTCGCCAATACAGAACACAGTCGGATCGCGTTCCATCTCTTCCCAGATGCCTTGCCGAATCGCCTCGACCAGCGTACTCATACCGCCACGCGGCGGGCGCTCAAGTTTGTGTTCTTTTTTTAGAGCGGTGGACATCTCAATTCTTAATTGTAGCCATTCAAACAGTCGGCGTAGCCGACGGCAGAATTTAGCCCAGGGCAAGCGAAGCGGAACGAAGTGAAGCGAAGCGCCGCCCTGGGTATCATCGAAAAAAGAATTTTCAAAGCGAATTAATTAAGAACCTGACCCTGGGCTAAATTCTGCCGCCAGCTGCGCTGGCTAGTTAGTCTGTTTCTTCCGAGCGTCAGAATCATAAACGATTCAGTTTTCCAAAATCTTCGGCCTAAACGCCGGCGGCACAATCGAGTTATCAAACACGCCGTGCGCCGCAACTTCGGCTTCAGGCATCGGTGAACTTTCTGCCCATTCGCAATCTTCATCGATCTCGTGCATCACGTCGGCGGCGATCTGGTCCAGCCTTTCTTTGGTCGCGACTTTCTCGTCGAGCAAGAATTTTTCAAAGCGATCGATCGGATCGTTGTGCTTCTCCCACCACTCGATCTCGCCCTCGGGCACGTAACGCTGATCGTCGTGTTCAGCGTGACCTTTACGCCGATAAGTTTTGGCTTCGATCAAAACTGCGCCGCGACCCGAACGCGCGTAATCAACGGCCTGCCTGGTCACTTCGTAGCAGGCGATCACGTCGTTACCGTCGACGATGTAGCCGGGAATTCCGAAGGCCGCAGCCTTCTCAGCGAGATTGCGCACCGCGGTCTGCAGGTTTGTCGGCGTCGAGTACGCATAACGGTTGTACTCAGCGATCGTGATCAGCGGCAGCTTCTGCACCGCGGCGAAATTGACACCTTCGAAAAATGCGCCGGTGCTCGCGCCGCCGTCGCCGATGTAAGCGAGCCCGACAATATTTTTCTGCTGCATGCGCGCGGCGAGCAGGATGCCCGTCATCACCGGAATCATGTCGCCAAGATGCGAGATGGGACCAAGGAAGCCCTTGTCGAGTTCTCCAAAATGTACGTTGAGATCTTTTCCGCCCGAAGGTCCCCAAGCCTTGGCCATGTACTGCGCAAAAATCTGGCGCGGGCGAATACCTTTGACAAACACCGATCCGAGATCGCGAATGATCGGCGTGATAAAATCGTCCGAACGCAAGGCGTAAGCGGAACCGACCGCAGTCGCTTCCTGCCCGAGCGAACGGAAGACGCCGCCCACAACTTTCGTCTGGCGATAGAGATTAACGATGCGCTCTTCAACCAGCCGCGTGAGTTTCAGATAGCGAAACAAGTCGAGCATCTGATCAGGCGTCAGCGAAGTGTTCTTTATGCACGACAGCGGCTGACCATCGGCAACTTTCCGCGGCGCATACTTTGTGCTGATGCGCATTTGGAAAGCCGGACGGCGACGCCGCGCGTTGCCCTTTCGCTTTTCGTTTTTCGGTTTTTCGTTGGCCATCACTTGTAGGGGCGGGGCTCGTCCCCGCCCGTGCTTTGCCGCAGTTTTCGGGCAGGGACAAGCCCTGCCCCTACATTTATTAAATATGAATCGTCTTATCGTGCACGCCTTCGGCGGCTTCCATGACGGCTTCGGAAACTGTCGGATGCGCGTGCATCGTGTTGCCTAACTCTTCCGCGGTTGATTCAAGCTGCATCGCGACGCAGGCCTCAGCGATCAGCTCAGTCGCGTGCGGGCCGATGATGTGCACGCCGAGAATCTCGTCGTATTTCTTCTCACTGACGACCTTCACGAATCCTTCTTCTTCGCCGATGATGCGCGCTTTGCCCGATGCCGAAAACGGAAATTTACCGACCTTAACGTCATAGCCGGCTTCTTTCGCTTTCGCTTCAGTCAAACCAACTGAGGCAACTTCCGGATCGCAGTAAGTGCAGTTCGGCACGAGACGCAGATTAATCGGCCGCGGATTCTTTCCGGCCAGATGCTCTACCGCGACTATGCCTTCTTTCGAAGCCAGGTGCGCCAGCAAAGGCGTCGGCACTACGTCGCCGATTGCATAGACACCCTTTTCTGCCGTCTGCTGATGCTCGTCGACTTGAATGAAACCTTTCTCGACTTTGATCTTGGTCTTCTCTAATCCAAGTCCTTCACTAAAAGGCATTCGACCCACCGCCACGAGAAGCATCTCTGCTTCGAACTTCACGTCTTCGCCTTTAGAAGTCTTGCCCGTGACTACGACTCCGCTGTCAGTCTTCTCAAGCTTTTCAAGTTTGGTGTCGACCTGAGATTTGATTCCGCGCTTACGAAACGATTTTGCAAGCTCAACAGAAACTTCCTCGTCTTCGAGCGGGACCAGTCGCGGGAGCAGTTCGACGATCGTCGTCTCTGCGCCGAAACGTGAATAGACGGAAGCGAACTCAACGCCGACGGCGCCTGCGCCCATGACGATCAAAGACTTCGGCACTTCGGTTAATTCGAGAATGTGATCGCTGTTGACGATCTGCTTGCCATCAGTTTCGAATCCCGGAATCGGCCGCACGACTGAGCCCGTTGCAATGATAATGTTCTTGGTTTGAATCGTTTGTTCCGATCCATCTTCACCGGTGACTTCAACTTTTCCGGGTAAGGCCAGACGCGCCGTGCCTTTGAAGACTGTCACCTTATTCTTCTTCATCAGGTATTCGACGCCCTTCGAGTTCTTCATCACGACTTTGTCTTTGCGCTTCTGCACATCGGCAAACGCGAGCTGAATCGCAGAAGCCTGCACGCCGAAATCCGCCGCGTGCTGCATCTGCTCGTAAATATGCGCGGACATCAGAAGCTGCTTCGTTGGAATGCAACCACGCAAACCACACGTGCCGCCGAGACGCTTGTCTTTTTCGACCATCGCGACTTTCAAACCCAATTGTCCGGCGCGAATTGCGGCGACATACCCGCCCGGACCGGCGCCAATCACCGTTACGTCGAATTGTTCGTTAGCCAATTTGAATTCCTCTCGAAAGCTGTAGCCCAATCCCGACGCATCGGGATTGCGTGATTAAATCGAGTCTTAGATCATTTGAAAGACTCGCATTATAATCGCTCGCGCAAGGTTTTCGCCAATTAGCATGTCAGAAGCCCGCGCGTCAGCAACGGCCAGCTCGCGAAAGTTGCCCTCCCTGACGGTCGGGCTTCTGACACATCCAAAACCATGAAACATTCTGAAGGATTTCTAACAATAGTTAATGACTCGAAGAGCCGGATCAGGGAAGTCACCGTCCCGGAAACGCATGACCGTCTGAAGCGCAATCCGGATGCAAAGCTCGTCGACGTGCGCGAAGACAACGAATGGGACACGTCGCACGCGGCCGGCGCGATTCACCTCGGCAAAGGCATCATCGAACGTGACATCGAAGCGACCGTGCCCGATAAATCAACCGAACTGATCTTGTATTGCGGTGGCGGCTATCGCTCGGCGCTGGCGGCGGACGTTTTGCAGGAGATGGGTTATACGAACGTCTTCTCGATGGCCGGTGGCTGGAAGGCCTGGAAAGATTCAGGCGCGCCGGTTGAGTGATATTCAGATGAGCGGCCACGCCTACTTCACGCCGGAACTATTCAAGTTCCTGCGGCAACTCGACAAGCACAATAATCGCGAATGGTTTCAAGAAAACAAGTCGCGCTATGAACAGTTTGTGCGCGATCCGTTCCTCAAGTTCATCGAAGATTTTCGTCCGAAGCTAAATGCGATCAGCCCGCACTTCATCGCTGATCCAAAGCCTGTCGGCGGATCGCTGTTGCGCATTTATCGCGACATGCGATTTCGCAAAGATCAAGCGCCGTACAAAACGATGATGGCTGCTCGATTTCCGCATCGAGCTTACAAAGAACGGATGGCTCCCGGTTTGTATCTGCATCTCGATCCGCAGCACAGCTTTTTTGCCTGTGGTCTGTGGCATCCCGATGGAGATACGCGTGCGTTAGTGCGCGACGCAATCATTCGCGAATCGCAAAAATGGAAGCGAGCCGCGAAAAGCAAGACCTTCGCGTCGATCTGGGAGTTGTCGCGCGAATCATTCAAGCGTCTGCCGCCCGGCTGTGATCCCGATCATCCGTTTGCAGATGACTTAATAAGAAAGGATTTCGCCGCCGGCATGCGCTTTTCAGAGAAAGAAGTCTGCGGCGCGGACTTTCTCAATCGAGTCACGAAAAGCCACGAAGGCAGCCGCACCATTCCTGGAGTTCCTGACCCGGGCGGTGGGCTTGCCTTGGGCTCCGGGCGATCGCGCCGCTCGGCGTGAGATTCTTTTGGTCGAATAGCGTTAAGCTCGCGTAACCAGATTGGTAAGCGGCGCGTCATAATGATCGAATCAGCCAGTTTTCCTTCGAAAACCGAGGTTCATCCGACAAACAGTTCACTTGCCGGAAGTTTTCCGGTCTGAACGATCCGAATTGCTGCAACACAGGAGAAAGTCATGAAGAAACTCTACCCAGTAGCCCTCATTCTATTTGTTAGTCTGTTCATTTTCGCGTTCACGTCCGTCGTGTTCGCGCGCGAAGCGAAGCTGGTTCGTTATCCCAGCTACTCAAACGGAAGCGTTGCGTTCACTTATCTCGGCGACATTTGGACGGCCGATGAAAACGGTCAGAACGTTCAGCGTCTGACGGTGAACAAAGCGCGGGATGCTTATCCGCGTTTCTCGCCGGACGGAAAGTGGATCGCGTTTTCGAGCGACCGCAATGGCAACCTCGATGTCTACATTATTCCCTCGACCGGCGGCACGCCGACGCAGTTGACGCATCACTCGGCCGACGATGTCGTGCTCGGTTGGACGCCCGACGGCAAAGGCGTTCTGTTTAGCAGTCAACGCGGCGAAGATTTCATGGGCATACTTTACGTGGTGAGCACGAGTGGCGGCCTGCCGTGGAAGGCGGGGCCGGACATGGGCAACGCAGCGAGCTTTTCTCCTGATGGTTCGCGCATCGCCTACAACCCAAAAGGACAGGTTTACTGGCGCAAGTATTATCGCGGCGCTTACCAGACGGACGTTTGGATCGAAGACGTTTCTTCAAAGAAGTTCACGCAGCTGACTGATTTCGATGGCCTTGATTCATGGCCGATGTGGAGCCGCGACGGCAACATTTACTTTGTCAGCGATCGCGACGGCAGTGGCTTAACGAACATCTGGCGCGAGTCTGATAGCGGCGGCAAAGCGGAGAAAGTAACGTCGTTCAAGAGCGGTGACGTGCGCTTTCCGTCGATCAGTGCCGATGGGAAGACGATCGTTTTCGAACACGATTTCGGAATTTGGAAACTCGACACGGGCAGCAAGAAAGCGTCGCCCATCAAGCTCGACATCGATGCTGAAACTGAGGAGAACGACAGCGAAATGCGCGCGTTTGCTTCCGAAGCTGATGATTACGATCTCGCTCCGAACGCTCGCCGAGTTGTGGTTTCAGTTCACGGCGAAGTCTTTACAGTGCCCGTCGAAGAAGGCGACATCAAACAGATCACCGACAGTTCTGCGCGCGATCGCAGCGTCGGCTATTCGCCGGACGGAAAATGGATCGCGTTTATTTCGGATGCGAGCGGACGCGAAGAACTTTACGTGACTGCGACGGACGGCACGAGCCAGTCACAGAAGCTCACCGACATTGACGCGCTCAAGTTCGGCTACAACTGGTCGCCTGACTCGAAAGAGATTGCGTTCGTTTCTTCCGACAGCAAACTGCGCAAGTTGAACGTCACGAGCAAACAGATCGTCGAGCTCGATTCTTCGCGCTTCGGAAACATCTCGACGCCGGAATGGTCGCCGGATGGAAAGTGGCTGGCTTTTTCGAAATCCGATGCGAGTCGCACGACTGACATTTATTTGATCTCGTCGTCCGGCAGCGACAAGGAAGCGCGCAAAGTTACATTCGACTCATACGATGAGCGCAGCCCGCGCTTCTCTCCCGACGGCCGCAAACTCTTCTTTGTTCGATCGGATTCCATTGGCGGAGGCGGTGGTGGATTCGGCAACGCCTCGGTGCAAATCTATTCAGTTGGATTGGAAAAACTCGAACGCGATCCTGACGATCCCGAAGAGAAACCCGAGACCGCCCAAGGTCCGGCGCCCGACGGCGAAGAAGGCGCTGGCCCACAACGTCGCCCCACGGGACCGCGTCCGCCTCACGAAACAAAAGTTGATTGGGCGGGGATGAAGCGGCGCACGCGCCAGGTCACGCGCATGCCGTTTCCGATCTCATCATTCACAATCGCGCCCGACAGCCGCACGATCGTCTTCATCACGACCGAGCCTGGCGCCACGTTTGCCACGCCGGTCATTTATTCGATTCAGGAAGACGGCAAGCGTTTGACGCGCGTTGCTGCCGGTGGTCCACCGACCACTGAAGGCGAAGGCGGCGGTGGTGGAGGATTCGGCGGAGGTATTAGCGATCTAAACATTTCGCGCGATGGCCGCACGCTTTTCTTCAGCGAACGCAACGCGATTTATTCAGTGCCGCTCGGCAGTGGCGCGTCCAGCCCAACGACTGCGGCCGGACGTGGTCCGGCAACCGGCAGTGAAGGCGGCGCGCGGCGGCGAATCAACTTCAACGTCCGCGTGAAGATCAATCGACCGGCAGAATGGGCCGAGATGTTCGGCGATGCCTGGCGCACGATGAAATATCGCTTCTACGATCCGGCGATGCATGGCATGGATTGGGACGCAGCGAAAGCGAAGTACGGGCCGCTCGTCAAAGACGTCGGCGATCGTCAGGAACTTTTGAACATCATCAACGAGATGATTGGCGAGCTGAATGCTTCGCACACTGGCGCTGCACCGCCCCCGAGTGGACGCGCCGCGGGTGGAGTCTCGACCGGCAATCTCGGCGTCGAACTCGAACCTGACAAAGTCGCGGGGCGTTATCGCGTCTCGTACGTCTATGAAGATGGCCCAGCCGACAAGGATTGGGTCAAGGTAAACGTCGGCGATTACTTGATCGCGATCGGCGGCAAGCAAGTGAAGGTTGGCGATGAATACTGGGAGCTGCTGAACGATCGTCTGAATCGCAAGGTCGAAGTAACTTTCAATAAGAACCCTAACGAAGATGGAGCCTGGAAGACGCGCATCGAAACGATCAACGGCAACGCTTATTCGACGCTTCGTTACGATCGTTGGGTGAAAGAGCGGCGGCAAAAGGTTGATGAGCTGTCGAATGGCCGCATCGGTTACCTGCACATTCGCGCGATGGACCAACCGAGTTTGCGCAAATTCGAAAAAGAGATTCGCGAGTTCCGCAACAAGGAAGCGCTGATCATCGATCAGCGTTGGAACGGCGGCGGCAATATCGAGCAGGAGTTGCTGGCGATTCTGGTGCAGCGCGAATATCAAATCTGGCAACCGCGCGGGACCGAAGCCAGCGGCCGTCCGTTCGCCGGCTACTTTGGTCCGAAGGTCGTTTTGCAAAACTGGCGCTCAGCTTCGAACGCGGAAATGTTTCCGGCTGGATTCAAAGCGCTGGGACTCGGCAAGACAGTCGGCACGCCGACGATGGGCGCGGTGATTGGCACCGGCAGTTATTCTTTGATTGACGGCTCGACCGTGCGCACGCCGGGCGTCGGTGTATTCCTCGCTGATGCGAAACGCACGAACATGGAAAACTATGGAGTGCAACCGGACATCCGTGTGGACAATTCTCCGGAAGATAATCTTGCTGGTCGCGATCGCCAAATCGAAACCGCCGTCGAAGAATTGATGAAGCAGATCGGCGGACCCAAGCGGACTATCGCGAGCAAGGAACAGCAGTAGGGGTCAGTGTGGCGCAAGTTTTTGACTGGCGTCGGATGAACAAGGCTTCACCCAAGCGTCACTGAAATCATGGGCAGTGACCCTGGTTTTGCCTGTTTGCAAACCGCCTCGGAATGAAACTTTGCTTCCTCAAATTGCGAGGATAGCTACCAGCGGTGCTCACCACAACTATGCTGCCCGCCCTGGTGCGAAAATGTATTCACGCACGGCGAGCCACATTGCGGGCAAACGGAACTACATTCGGTGATGATCATATCCACTATCCGGTGGAAAAGCCTGGCTATCTTGCGCATAGTTTTCTCTCCCTTTGAAGATTAATGATCGAGGGCCCAAAAAAAAAGTACACCCCCGGACGATGGTTAAAGCGAGGGCTTCAGATTACCCGAATTTTGGAACCAGGTGAACCCCTGACGGTTTTCCCTGGTGTCTTAATTATCTTCTCTGCGATCCTCTGCGTCTCTGCGGTGAGTGTATTTGAGCGCCTTATTCATCACCGAGACGCAGAGATCGCGGAGACTACGCAGAAAAGAAGGTAAGAATATTAAGACACTA
>Ga0209471_1001482_pt1 | contig 13915 bp, 14 predicted proteins | sample GraSoiAngelo_128_FD_185885 | JGI IMG/M metagenome (GOLD analysis project Ga0209471, IMG submission 185885) | Grasslands soil microbial communities from the Angelo Coastal Reserve, California, USA - 14_0927_12_20cm (SPAdes) (version 2) | ecosystem: Environmental > Terrestrial > Soil > Grasslands ...
CTCAGCGACTCGCCCCGCGAGGGCGTCTTCGTGAAGGAGCTCGAGCAGGCGTTGCTCGACGGTCGGGCCGAGCTGGCGGTCCACTCGGCGAAGGATCTTCCCACACTTGCGACTCGCGGGCTTGTGCTCGCCGCCTTTCTCCCTCGTGGCGATGCTCGCGACGCGTTGATCACCCGTGTGCCGGCGACCCTCTCGGAGCTTGCGCCCGGGTCGCGGATCGGTACCGGGAGCCCTCGTCGAGCCGCGCAGATCGCCGCCTTCCGGCCGGATCTGCAAACCGTCGAGATTCGTGGCAACGTCGACACCCGGCTGCGCCGCCTGGCGGAGGGCATGGTCGACGGGCTCATCCTGGCGGTCGCAGGTCTGGAACGCCTCGGTCGCCTTGGCGAAGCGCACGAGCTGCTGCCGTTGGACGTCATGTTGCCCGCTCCCGGCCAGGGGGCCCTGGTGTTGCAGACCGTCGAGGGCAGCGAGGCCGGGAGGCTGGCGGCGGCCATCGACGACGCGCCGACCCGGCGGGCCGTGGAGGCAGAGCGGACGCTACTGCGGCGACTCGGCGGCGGATGCCTCTCCGCGCTGGGTGCCCACGCGCTCGCCGACGGCGACACCCTGGCGCTGCAGGCCGTCGTGCTCGATGCGCGCGGCCACACCGTGATCCGGGCCGGCGCTCGCGGCCCGGATGATGCCGGCGTCGTCAGCGACGTAGCCTCCCGGCTCGAGGCACAGGGGGCAGCCCGTCTTCTCAAGCGCCCAGGCGCGTCACTCGCGGGCTTACGGATTATGGTCACGCGCGCCGATCGCCAGGCGACGACGCTGGTAGACGCGCTGACGGCGCTCGGCGCGCAAGCCATCCGGTGCCCGGTGATCGCCATCGAGCCGATCGCGGTCGACCCGGCGCTCGTCCAGGATCTCGGCCGCTATGACTGGCTGGTGCTGACCAGCGCCAACGGCGTCGACCGGCTGCGCGAGCTGCTGCGTGAGGCGAATCGCGATCTTCCGGCACATATAAAGGTCGCGGCCATCGGCCCCGAAACGGCCGCGCGCGCCCAGGAGGCCGGCATGACCCCTGGGCTCGTTCCGTCAAGGTTCATTGCCGAGGAGCTGGCGGAAACCCTCGCGGCGGCGATGGCACCCGGGGCCTGGATCCTGCTGCCGCGGGCGGCCGGCTCGCGCGACGTCCTGCCGGATCGGCTTCGCGCCCGCGGCGCCCGCGTCGACGTTCTCGAGACTTACCGGGCCGTCCCACCGGCCGACGTGCGACCGCGGCTGGCCGCCTGTTTGCCCGGTGTCGACATGATCACGTTTACCAGCTCCTCGACCGTCCGGCACTTCGCCGAGGCGATGCCGGGTCCCCTGGCTGACCGGATTACGATCGCCTGCATCGGGCCGATCACGGCGCAGACCGCCCGCGATCTCGGGCTGCGGGTTGATATCATCGCGCAGGAGTACACGACGCGCGGACTGGTCGATGCCATCGTGCGTAGCCAGACTCCAATTCCAGCATGACCTTTCCCACGCAACGCCCCCGCCGGTTGCGGTCGAAGCCGGTGCTTCGCCGGCTCGCCCGAGAGACCCGGATCGCCCCCGAGGACCTGATCTATCCGCTGTTCGTGCGCGACGCCATCGACGAACCGCGCCCGATCGAGGCGATGCCCGGGCATCACCAGCACACGATCGAGTCCCTGACGCGCGAGGCCGAGGCCGCGCTGAAAGTCGGCGTGCGGAGCTTCGTGCTCTTCGGCATCCCTGCGCACAAGGATGCGCAGGGCTCGGACGCGTGGGCCGAGAACGGTATCGTCCAGCGGGCCCTGGGGCACCTGCGTGAGGCGTTTGGCGCGGACGCGTTGCTGATCGCGGACCTCTGTCTGTGCGAATACACCGACCACGGGCATTGCGGCGTGCTCGAGGGGGAGACCGTCGCCAACGACCCAACGCTCGAGCTGTACCAGCGAATCGCCGTCGCGCAGGCCGCCGCCGGGGCCGACGTCATCGCCCCCTCCGGCATGATGGACGGTCAGGTCGGCGCGATCCGCTCCGCCCTCGACCGGCAGGGCTATGGCGACCGCGCGATCCTCGCCTACGCCGCCAAGTACGCGTCGGCATTCTACGGGCCGTTCCGGGAAGCGGCGGGATCGGCGCCCCGCGTGGGCGACCGCCGTGGCTACCAGATGGATCCGGCCAACGCGCGTGAGGCTGTCCGCGAGGCGCAGCTCGACATCGAAGAAGGCGCCGACATCGTCATGGTCAAGCCGGCACTCGCCTACCTCGATGTCATTCGGGCGGTCGCGGACGCGACCGATGTTCCGGTCGCCGCCTACAACGTCAGCGGCGAATACAGCATGGTCAAGGCTGCCGCGGCGAACGGCTGGATCGATGAGCGCCGCGTGCTGCGGGAAATCCTGCTCGGGATCCGGCGCGCCGGGGCCCAGATGATCCTGACCTACCACGCCAAGCAGGTCGCCGCCGACATCCCCTGCTGGGACGAGTTGGGATGAGCCAGGTTCCTCGCCGGGTCCCGCAACTGCTGGCGACGCTCGCCATCGTGGCGGTCGCTATCATTGCGTTCTCTGTCTATGTGGGACGTAATGCCGGCGGCAGCCCAGGCGCCGCTCCGACCCCAACCCCGAGCCCGAGCGTGAGCGCGGTCGCCGCCGCCTGCGGCTCGCTGAACTTCGGGCCGGCGCTGACGCCCACCGCCGGCAACGCCGGTAAGCACACCTATAGCGCCCCACCGCCGATGGCGATCAACACCGCCCACCACTACCTGGTCACCATGAACACCAACAAGGGGACGATCACGCTCTGCCTCGACCCCAAACTGGCCCCGAACACCGTCAACAACTTCGTCTTCCTGACACGCAATCAGTTTTACGACGGCCTGAAGTTCCACCGCGTCGTCGCCGATTTCGTGATCCAGGGTGGAGATCCGCAGGGCACGGGCTCGGGCGGCCCCGGTTACAAGTTCAACGACGAGCCGGTGCTCAGCGAGTACACCCCCGGCGCGGTGGCGATGGCCAACTCTGGCGCGAACACCAACGGCAGCCAGTTCTTCATTTGCACCGTCGACGACAGCAAGAAGCTCGCCAAAAGCTACAACCTGTTCGGCAACGTCCAAACGGGGATGGACGTCGTGCTCAAGATCGCGCAGGGCGACACGATGACTACGGTGACGGTCCAGGAAGAGACCGGCTAGTCCTCATTGACATCTCAGGAGACCGTTACAACTCGGGCGTATAATGGGGCCCCAAAGGGAGCCTGAATGCCATTTTTCAATCACTGGTACATCCTCGTCCTGATCCTGATCATCGTGCTGATCGTCTACGGGCCGGGAAAGCTTCCCGAGGTCGGCGGAGCGATCGGGAAGGCCATGCGCGAATTCCGCAAGACCTCGAGCGATATCCAGGAAGAGTTCAAGAAGAGCGCCACATCTGAATCGAGCACCGAGGCCAAGACCACGACCGATCGGCCGACCGACGTCAAGGCGGCTCCGGACGTGAAGTCGCCGACCGACAGCAAGGCCTGATTCCGGTCCGGCGCCGATAGCGGCAGCCATGGCCAAGCCCAGCATCGTTCCGGTGGACGAGGAGCGCCGGATGACGGTCATCGAGCACCTCGAGGAACTACGGCGCGTCCTGATCATCTCGCTGATCGCCTGGGCGCTCGCCACCGTGATCGGCTTTGCCATCTCCCAGTGGACACTCGGAATCCTGCTGGGCCCGGTCCACAAGGTGATCGGCAACCAGCGGCTGATCTACCCGGGTCCGGTCGACGCCTTCCTGCTGTTCTTCAAGATCGGCATCTTCACGGGGTTCGTCCTGAGCAGTCCGATCATCCTCTGGCAAGTCTGGACGTTCGTCGCGCCCGGCCTGCATCGAAACGAGCGGCGCTTCGCGGTGGGCTTCGTCGCCTCGGCGGTCGCACTCTTCGCGATGGGCATCGGCTTTGCCTTCTTCGCCCTGCCGATTGCCCTGAGGTTCTTGACCGGGATCGGCAACTCTGAGCTCCAGTACTTACCCTTTGCCGACAAGTACATCAACTTCGTCCTGATTCTCATCGCTATCTTCGGCGTCACCTTCGAGCTGCCGCTCGCGATGACGATGCTCGGCCTCGCCGGGATCGTCAGTGCACAATTCCTCAAACGCAACCGGCTGAAGTTCTGGATCGGCATCTTCGTCGGGGCCAACATGGTGACCCCGGGGGTCGATCCCTTCACGCCGTTGTTGCTGACGGCTCCGCTCATCATTCTTTTCGAGCTCAGCATCCTCGTGATCCGCGCTCTGCGAAGATAGGCCCATTGGCCCAAACGCGACCTGACGGCAGGAGGGTGGATCAGCTCCGGCCGGTAAAGATCGAGACCGGCGTGAACCTATACGCCGAAGGCTCGGCGCTCATCAACATGGGCGACACCAGGGTGCTCTGCACCGCGAGCTGGGACGACAAGCCACCGCCACACAAGAAAGGGACCGGGGAAGGCTGGGTCACGGCCGAATACTCGATGCTGCCCAGGGCGACACAGACGCGCACCGCGCGCGAATCGCGGACCGGACGGGTCGACGGGCGCACCCAGGAGATCCAGCGCCTGATCGGTCGCGCACTGCGAGCCGCCATCGATATGCCGCTGATGGGCGAGCGCACCATCATGGTGGACTGCGACGTGTTGCAGGCTGATGGTGGCACCCGCACGGCGTCGATCACCGGCGGATTTGTCGCCCTCCACCTGGCGTTGCAAAAAGCGGTCGAGCGCAACCTGCTGCGCATTATTCCCATCCGGCATTTCGTCTCGGCGGTTAGCGTTGGGATCGTCCAGGGCCAGCCGCGTCTGGACCTCAATTACCTGGAGGACTTCGCCGCGCAGACCGACATGAATTGCGTGCTCGCCGAGGACGGCCGCTTCATCGAAATCCAGGGTACCGCCGAGCAGGAGCCCTTCAAGCCCGAGGAGATGGACCAGATGCTCAAGCTCGCTGTCAAGGGGGCCGCCGAGCTGGTCGAGGCCCAGAAGAAGGCGCTGAAGCTGCACTGAACCGGCTGCTGCTCGCCACGACCAACCCGGGCAAACTCAAGGAGCTGCGCGCGATCCTGGGGGATCTGCCGATGGAACTGGTCAGCCCGGCCGATGCTGGGATCGTCTTCGACGTCGTCGAAGACGGCGCCAGCTACCTGGAGAACGCGCGAAAGAAGGCCGAGGCCGGACGGCGCCTGAGCGGGTTGCCCACCCTGGCGGACGACTCGGGACTCGAAGTGCCGCTCCTCGATGGTCGACCCGGCATCGATTCGGCCTATTTCGCCGGTGCCGACCATAAGGGCGACGGTCCCGCGCTGGTCGCCGCCTTGCTCACGGCCCTGGGCGATGCAGCGACGAGCGCGCCGCCCGCGTTCTTCCGCTCCGCGGCGGTGCTGGCCTTGCCGGACGGGCGAGTCTTTACCGGCGAAGGGGTGCTGGCCGGCACGATCGCGTCGGAGCCGCGCGGCACGCACGGCTTTGGCTTCGACCCGATCTTCCAGCTGTCCGACGGCCGCCGGCTCGCCGAGCTATCCACGGAGGAAAAAAACCTCCTGAGCCATCGCGCCCGGGCGCTGAACGCGCTGGAAGTCCATGGTGCGTTCGACGCCGCGCTTTCCGCGTCTGAAGGTCGCTGACGTGCTCAGGGCGTCGTTTCTCTACCTGTCGCATCGGCGCGGCCTGCAGCGGTTCGTCACGCGTCAGCGGCTCACCGCCTCGCTCGCCTATCGCTTTGTTGCGGGGAACCACCTCGATGACGCGGTTCGGGTGGTGAGCGACGTCAACCGTCGCGGCTGGTCCGCGAGCCTCGACCATCTCGGTGAGAACGTCATCGAAGAGAGGGCGGCGCGCGCCGCCACCGACGATTACCTGGCGGCGTTCGAACGGATCGCCTCGGAGCGGCTGAACGCGAACGTCTCGGTGAAGCTGACGCAGCTGGGACTGGATATCTCGCCAGACCTCTGCCGGGAGCTCCTTACACGAATCCTCGAGCGGGCTCAACAGCTCGACAACTTTGTGCGGATCGACATGGAGGGCTCGGCCTACACGCAGCGGACGCTCGACCTGGTCCTGGACTTGCACGAACGCTTTTCCAACTGCGGCGTCGTGCTGCAGAGCTACCTCTATCGCACCGCCGACGACGTTGCCCGTGTGAATGCGGCGAAAGTTCGGGTGCGGCTGGTCAAGGGCGCTTACGACGAACCGCCGGAGGTCGCCTTCGCGAAGAAGGCCGACGTCGACGCGAAATACGAGGCCGAGATGCAGGAGTTGCTGCTACGGGGCGTCTATCCGGCGATCGCCACTCACGACGATCGCTTGATCGAGGCCACCAAGCGATTCGCGCGTGAGCGCGAGATTCCCGCGGACCGCTTCGAGTTCCAGATGCTCTACGGCATCCGCCGCGATTTGCAGGACCGCTTGCACCGCGAGGGCTACCGTGTGCGGATCTACGTGCCGTACGGAACAGAGTGGTATCCGTACCTGATGCGACGGCTGGCGGAGCGCCCCGCCAACCTCCTATTTATCGTTCGTAGCCTGATCCGGGAGCGTCGGGCCGCCTGACCCGGGCGGCTCGGGCTCACCGGCCCGAGTCGTCAGTTCCATCTTCGCTTGCGGCGGCGGCGGAACGCGGTGGCCGAAGATGCCGCCGAACCACATCAAGAAACCAAAGGCGGCCCCGCGGAACTCGCTGGTGCGCCAGGCATCGGTGTAGCGGTAGCGCTCGAACCAGCGGAAGGCGAGCACCGCGAGCACGGTGATCGCGCCGATGATCACGAGAACCGGAAGCATATGGTCAGTCCTTCCTGGAATCTGGTCGGGGCGCCGGGATTCGAACCCGGGATCTCATGCTCCCAAAGCATGCGCGTTAGCCAGGCTACGCTACGCCCCGCGTGCTGGATTCTACGGGCTAGCCGGCGGAGGTGGGCGGGACGGCCAGTTGCTGCGACCAGTGATACCCGCCGTCGGCCGTCGCATCGATCACGTAGTCCCCGCCGGCGTTCCTGGTGAGGACCCAACCCGCCGTGACGCTGATGAAGGCGGCGGCGAATGTCTCCGGTGCGTTGTCGATGCGGCCGGTGCGCCGAAGAATGGCGCCGCCGTTGCTGGCGACGACGCATTGCGCGACATTGGTCGCAGGGCCGTCACCGATAAAGACGGCGTCCTGAGGGTCCACGACGCTGAAGCTCGGTGGGTACGTATCCGGGCCGGCCGGCACTCCGGGGAGGATCTGCCCCTCGGACATTGATTCCTTCAACACGGCCTTCCAGGTCGAGCCGTCCACGGTCGCGTATGCGATATACGGGCTGTGGCTCATGGCGCTCGGGCCACCAACAAAGAGCACCCAGAGCGCGCGTGGCGCGGCGCACTGGACCAGCGTGGCCTGGGGGAGGCCCGGCTGGGGGTCGGGCCGTTGCAGCACCTTGCTCCAGTTATGCCCCAGGTCGGTATTCCGATAGATGAAGACGCCCTCCGGGGTGCCGATCCATCCCTGGGCCGGGTCGCTGAAGCACACGGTTTGCGGGTTCGCCGGACCGTCGAGCGTTGACCAGGTCGACCCGCCGTCGTAGGTGAAGGCCAGCGTGGCGCCGTCGTGGGGAATCAACCATCCATGGCTCTGCTGCGGGTCAGTTCCACCGGCAATCCCCCAGCCCTGCGTGGCGGTCGCAAAGTGGATCGACCGAAGCGGCACGCGCGGCTCGCCCAGCTGGCGCCAGCTACGGCCGCCATCGGTGGTCCCCAGCAGCGTCCGCGTAGCGACCGCCCACCCGGTGGTGGTGCTGATGAAGTCGACGCCGACGAATTCCTCCGTCGACGCGTACTGCTTGGTCCAGTGCGCCCCATCCGTCGTGGCAAAGATCGCGTGCGCACCGACGGCCCAGCCGAGCCGCGGCCCCACCATCTGAATGGCGGCCAGTGCCGGCACGAAGGCGGGGTCGACGACCGCCGGGGTCGGTGTCGGCGATGGCGACTCGCTGGCGGAGGATGTCGCCGATGCGGATGCGGCCGGAGAGGGCGATGCGGTCGGCGTGTCGGACGCCGGCGGCCTCACCGCCGCCGCCGGGACGCAGCCTCCCAGGAGGATGGCGACCGCGACGGCTGGCAAGCTAGCAGTGATGCGCCGAAACGGAATCCCCATGCCTTCATATACGACGAGGCCGGTGCCTTGGGGCATGCACCGAGGCGAAAACCTGCTACCATACGCTTTAGGCAGATGACCTACGCTCACAGCGAAGATGCGAGTTCGATCCGGGTTGCGCTCGGCAGCCTGCTGCGCCGGCGGCGCGAGGAGGCGGAGCGGTCGCTGAGCGACCTGGCTGAAGCCGCGGAGCTGTCACCGGCCTATCTCTCCGAGTTGGAGCGGGGCCTCAAAGACGTGTCGTCCGAGCGGCTGCTGGCCATTGCCCGGGCTTTGGAAATCCCCGTCGCCGAGCTGTACCTCGACCTGGCTCGATCGCTGGGGAGCCGGGACGCGATGGAGCAGCGGCGCAGCTGGCCCGAGGACCCCCGACTGCAGCTCAGGATCGCGACCCAGAGCCTTCGTCCGCAAGCTCTGAGGAGCGTTGCGCATTTCAGCTTGTATCTGGCCGCCACGCAGGCCGCCCCAACCCGGCGGCGAATCGGATTCACCGTAGACCGCTAAGGAGGAATTTCATGGCCCTCGTCCCCAACGTCATCGAGAGCACCGCGCGCGGTGAGCGCGCCTACGACATCTACTCCCGGCTGCTGCGCGACCGCATCATTTTTCTGGGCAGCGAGATCGATGATGACATCGCCAACCTCGTGATCGCGCAGCTGCTCTTTCTCGACAGCGAGGACCCGGACAAGGAGATCAGCATTTACATCAACAGCCCTGGCGGCTCGCTCTCGGCAGGACTCGCGATCTACGACACCATGCGTTACGTCCATCCGCCCGTCAGCACCTTGTGCACCGGCATGGCCGCCAGCGCTGCGTCGCTGATCCTGGTCGGCGGGACGAAGGGCAAGCGGCTCTCGTTGCCCCATTGCCAGATCGTGCTCCACCAGCCCAGTGGCGGGATGGGAAGGTCGCAGGCCACGGACATCGAGATTCATGCCCGCGAGATCCTCCGGCTCCGGGAGATTATCGTCGGCATCTACGCCCAGCACACCGGCCGATCCACCGAACAGGTCGAGCGGGACATCGAGCGTGACTTCTTCATGACGCCGATGGCGGCGAAGGACTACGGCCTGATCGACGGGATCATCGAACCCTCCGTGAAGTCGCTCGGCAACGGCCATTCGCCGAACGGCCAATCCGTGCTCAAGGCCCCAACGATCACGCCAAAGAGCTAAGTAACGCCAGGCGAGGCTACTGGAGGACGCCAGAGACGGGGGCGATGAAGCCGACGTGTCCGCGTGGAGAGACCAGCACGTGAACATACCAGCCCTCCCGGACCCAGTTTTCGGCCCCTCGTAGCTCCTCGCTCGGTACATCGAGCGCAAAGCACCGCGTCACTGCCTCGTTCCCCGCGATCAGGCTGAGGGTCCCGTACTGAAGGCAGATGGTTCGTCCGTTGAGGCTAGTCACGGACCCGTAGACGGCCTCCGGTTTGGCCATGTAGCTCTGCAGGCTGATCACGACATAAAACGTCGCGACGGCCAGGCCAAGGAGTGAGATCGAAGCGATCAAAAGCCGGCCCCTGGCTGCGCCTCTCGTTGCCACGGCGTAACAGAGTGACGGCAAGAAGATCATCAGCATCGCGAGGCTGATCTGCGTCTCGGGCCAGATCGCACGGGCATAGGCTGCCTGGTTGGCGTCGTTCAGATCAGCGCCAGCGGGAACGATCGGCGGTAGGAGGACCGCCGCGGTGACGAGGAGAACCGTGAGCGCTGCGAGCGCCGCGATGGAACGGCCACGGATCGCGAGTCGCGGCTGGGGAGACGTGGCCGCGGCCGAAGACGCCGGCTGAGCCATCGAAGGTATAACCAAATCGGAGCCGCCTTCCCGTCAGGCGGCAGGGTGTTCGATACGATGGCGGCCAGTGCCTTCCGAGGAATGGTGGCGCGAGGGCGTCATCTATCAGATCTATCCGCGTTCCTTCCAGGACTCCAACGGCGACGGCATCGGTGACCTGCGCGGCGTGATCGACCGTCTCGATTATCTGCAATGGCTCGGCGTGGATGCCATTTGGCTGAACCCGATCACGGTCTCGCCGGACGCCGATGCCGGCTACGACGTTGCCGATTACTCCGGGGTGCAACCGGTCTTTGGCGACCTGGGCACAGTCGATCGGCTGATCGCTGAGGCGGCGAAGCGCGACATCGGGACCGTGCTCGACATCGTTCCCAACCACAGCAGTGACCGGCACCCGTGGTTCATCGATGCACGGTCCTCTCGCGCGTCGGCCCATCGCGACTGGTACGTCTGGGCCGATCCCAAGCCGGATGGCAGCCCGCCGAATAACTGGCTGAGCGCCTTTGGCGGGCCGGCCTGGACGCTCGACGCGCTCACGGGCCAGTACTACCTGCACAACTTCCTTCCGGAACAACCGGATCTCAACTGGTGGAACCCGGCCGTTCGTGATGCCTTCGACGATATCTACCGCTTCTGGTTCGACCGTGGCGTCGCCGGCTTCCGGATCGACGTCGCTCACGGCATCGTCAAAGACAAGGAATTACGTGACAACCCGCTCCCGACGAAGGACGATCCGCCCTGGGTCCACGCCCACGGCCAGCGTTCGGTCTACAACGTTGAGCGGCCGGAGGTACACGATGTCCTACGCCGCTGGCGCGCGCTCGCCAACACCTACGATCCGCCGCGGATCCTGTTGGGCGAGACCTACGTCCGCGACGTGCGGAGCATGGGACTCTTCTATGGCAAGGACGATGAGTTGCAGTTGGCGTTCAACTTCACATACGTGCACGCGCCCTTCGAGGCGGCTGCGCTCGCCAGCGTCGTCGACGAGAGTGAGACGATCATCCCGCTGGACGGTTGGCCGGTCTGGACCGTTTCCAATCACGACGTCTCACGAGTGATGAGCCGGTGGGCCGTTGGCGACGAGCGCAAGCTGCGCTGCGCGCTGCTGAGTCTGCTGACGTTACGGGGCACCCCGGTCCTCTACTACGGCGATGAGATCGGCATGCCCGACACACGGCTCCGCAAAGCCGACCTGCAGGATCCCCTGGGCAAGCGCTACTGGCCGGCGCCGCGCGGTCGCGACCCGGAGCGGACGCCGATGCACTGGAGCGATACGCCGGGGGGCGGGTTCACAAAGGCTGGCGCTAGGTCCTGGCTCCCCCTCGGCGACGTCGCCGCGCGCAACGTCGCCGACCAGCGTCGTGATCCATCCTCGACGCTGAACTTCGTCCGCGGCCTCATCGCCACCCGCCGTCAGCGGCCCGACCTGCGCAATGGCGCGTACCAGCAGCTGCCAGCACCGGCCGGTGTCTGGGCCTGGCAGCGCGGCCGCGAGACGTCGATCGCCCTCAACCTTTCCGATGAGCCCGTGTCCGTTGTCGCGATTCGCGGCACCGTGCTCATCAGCACGATGCGATCCAGGGACGGCGAGCGGATCGATCGCGGCCTGGAGCTGGCGCCGTGGGAGGGAGCGATATGTTCCTCGGCATCGACCTAGGCACGAGCTCCCTCAAAGCGGTCGTGCTCGACGTCGACGGGACGACCGTGGGCACCGGGTCCGCCTCGTACCTCTTGACCACGCCCCAGCCCGGCTGGGCCGAGTCCGATCCGCAGCGCTGGTGGGAGGCGGCCGCGACGGCCGTACGGGATGCAGCCGGCGAGCATGCGTCGGAGATCGCTGCCGTCGGCCTCTGCGGCCAGATGCACGGCGTGGTACTGAGCGACGACGCGGGCGAACCACTTCGGCCGGCCATCCTCTGGGCCGATAGTCGCGCGCGCCGGCAGCTCGAGGCCTACAACGCGCTCAGCGCCGAGCGACGGCGCCAGCTGGCGAACCCGCCCGCGACCGGGATGGCGGGCCCAACCCTCCTGTGGTTGCGCGACAACGAGCGAGAGCTGTATCGCCGGGCGCATTGGGCCCTGCAGCCGAAGGACTGGCTGCGCTTACGCCTCATCCACGAGGCGGCGACCGAGCCGAGCGATGCATCCGCCACGCTGCTCTACGACCTGAGCACCGACTACTGGGCCAAGGACGTCATCGATGAGCTCGACCTGCGCATCGATTTCCTGGCGCCCATCCGCGAGTCTGTGGAGATCTGCGGCGTGCTCGCGGCTTCGGCGGCCGCCCACCTCGGGATCCGCCCGAATCTCCCAGTGGTCGGCGGCGCGGCCGACACCGCCGCCGCGGCGCTCGCGGGAGGCCTGCTCGATCCGGGCCCGGTACAACTGACGATTGGGAGTGGGGCGCAGGTAGTCGCGCCCCGCGATCGGCTGGCGATCGATCCCACTGGGCGGACGCATCTCTACCGCGCGGCCGCGCCGGACCGCTGGTACGCGATGGCGGCGATGCAAAACGCGGGCATCGCACTCGAGTGGGTACGCACCACGCTCGGTGCGACCTGGGAGGATGTCTACAGCGAGGCGTTTGCTGTCCCGGCGGGCGCCGAAGGTCTCGTATTCCTTCCGTACTTGACCGGCGAGCGGACGCCGTACTTCGACCCGCTCGCGCGAGGCGCCTGGATCGGGCTTCGTCTCAGCCATTCCCGCGGCCACCTTTTGCGCGCCGCGCTCGAAGGGGTCGCGTTTGCCGTCCGGCAGGGGACGGAGGCGTTGCTTGCGACCGGCGTGGCGGCGACTGAGTTGCGACTGGCCGGCGGCGGCTCATTCGACCCGCGCTGGCGGCAACTGCTGGCCGACGTGCTCGAGCAGCCGTTGCTGGCGACGGCAACGAGCTCCGCCTCGGCACTCGGTGCCGCGCTGCTCGCCGGTGTCGGGTTCGGCGCCTGGCCGGATGCGCAGCGCGTCGCGGCGCTGGCCGCACCGCCAACCCTGGTGGCGACGCCCGGGTCGTCAGCGGCCGACGCATACGAGGCCGCCTATCTGCATTATCGGCAGCTCTATCTCCCGATCGCCGCGGCGCTTTCCGGCTAGCTCCAGCCGGTGCGGCGCTGCAGCCACTCGAGCGCGGGCAGCCCCTGGTCACGCTGGAACGCGCGCACCGTCGGGAGGCCGGGTGGCGGCGGAAGACGTGACCCGAAGATCATGAATCCCGCCGCAGCGGCAACCACGGCCGTGACCGCCCTATCCGGCGCCCGCCGTCCGAGCGGGTGTTCGTCGAAGATCTCCCAGGGTTTGGGGCCACGCTGCATGGCCACGCTCGGCAACATGAAGAGCAAGTCAACCCAGGGCGCTCCGCGGCTGGCCCAGGGCCAGTCGATGAAGAACACGCGGGAGGGCGTGAGCAGGATATTGTCGGCGCGCAAATCGGTATGCAGCAGTGTCGTTCCCCTGGCGGCATCGGCTGATGCCGCTTCGAGGACCACCAGTTCGTCGAGATGTCGCTGAACCCAGGGATCGATGCCGTGCAGGTCGTCCTCTCCCGCCGCGACGCTCGCCGTGAGCCGTTTCCAGCCTGCGAAGACATTCGGCATCAGCTCACCGACCGGCTCCACGTCGATGGGCGCCGGCGTCAAGCTAGCGCTCAACTCCTCGATCGCGCGGAGGACCCGATCGAGCTCTGCGGGCTGCCACGGTGTTTGCGGCGTGGTCCCTTCGATGTCTTCAAAGATGAGCGCGATCCAATCACCGTCGTCGTAGGAGTCGAGCAGTCGCGGTGCGGGTACCGACGACGGCAGTGCAGCGGCAATGCGAGCCTCGCGACGGTGCATCCCCGGCGAATCCGGATTGATCGACCCGCTGACCGCCTTGACGAAAACCCGGCGGCCGTCGGCGAGCGAGAGCCGGGCCGCCACTCCAGGCGAGAACCCGCCCGGCTGCGTTGCCGCCGCCACGACACCGGCGCCGAGCCTCTCCTC
>Ga0209471_1001484_pt1 | contig 13902 bp, 8 predicted proteins | sample GraSoiAngelo_128_FD_185885 | JGI IMG/M metagenome (GOLD analysis project Ga0209471, IMG submission 185885) | Grasslands soil microbial communities from the Angelo Coastal Reserve, California, USA - 14_0927_12_20cm (SPAdes) (version 2) | ecosystem: Environmental > Terrestrial > Soil > Grasslands ...
ATGCCGAGCCCGGGGCGATTGCCTCGGACTACGCGATGAGCACCGAGAATCTGCGCGAGGGATATCTCATGCGTTACCCGGACAGCGATCCGGAGCGGATTCTGGAAGCGCTGCACTGCCCCGAGGAAGGTGCCCACAACATGTTGAGGTTCCTCGCCGATGCGGGCGGCGTGCGCGCCTACCTCGGGCAGATCGGACTCACGGAACGCGAGATCGGGCGACTGCGGGCGCGGCTGCGAGGCTGACGGGGCGGCGCGCCAATGGGTGCCGCTACGGCAGCCGCAGCCGCTGGGCGATCAGCCCCGACCAGGGCGGCAGGGTCCATGCGCTCGCGCCGCCGACCGCCTCGAGCACGCTCCATTTCCCCGTCGGCGGGGAGGGAAGCGTGTGCGCGCGGCGCGCGAAGTTGAAGGCGCAGAGGAGTTCCTCAGTCTCGTGCACGCGCTCGAAGAGGAGCACCTCGGCGCCGGCGTCGATGATACGCAGGCCGCCGATGCGAAGGGCCGGAACGCGGTTCCTCAAGGCGATGAGGTGGCGGGTGAGCGCCAGCTGCGAATTCGGCTCGCTCTCCTGCCGATCGACCGCGAGAGCGACGTGCGCTTCCGGCACCGGCAGCCAGGGACGCACGCTCGAGAACCCGGCATGGGCGGCGTCCGCGACCCAGGGCATCGGGGTGCGCGCGCCGTCGCGCCCGAGGATCAGCGGCCAGTTGCTGATCGCTTCCGGGTCCTTGAGGTCGGCAAGGGCTAGCTGCGCCTGCGGCAGGCCGAGCTCCTCTCCCTGGTAGAGAAAGATGTTGCCCCGCAGGGTGACGAGCAGCAGCAGCGCGGCGCGTGCGCAGGCCCTGCGGTCCGCGGGCGCGGCCCAGCGCGAGACCGCGCGCGGCGCATCGTGATTCGAGAACGCCCAGCTCGGCCATCCGGTGCTGCCGTCCGCGGGCCACGCTTCGGTCGCCGCGCGCACGAGCTGCGGCGTCAGCGTGTCGGCATACAGGAAGTTGAAGCCGTAGGCGGTGTTAAAGCGGCGCGCGCCGGACGTGAACGACTTCATGGCGGGCTCGCAGTCCTCGCCGCCGACCTCGGCCACCGTGAAGCGCCCGTCGAAGCTGTCGGTGAGCGCGCGCACTCTCTCGATGAAGCGGACGATGTCCGGGTGTGACTTGTTGTTGCGCGGCTGCTGGAAATCCAGCGGACGGCTGCGCGTCCTGCCGGTGGCGGGCATCGGGGGGTTGTCGGTCAGCTGCGGATCGTGCATCGCGTAGTCGATGGCATCGACCCGGAATCCGTCGACGCCGCGCTCGAGCCAAAATCGCGCGACCTCGAGCAGCGCATCCTGCACCGCGACGTCGTGCACGTTGAGGTCCGGCTGCTCGGTGAGGAAGTTGTGCAGGTAGTACTGCCCGCGCCGGGCATCCCAGGCCCACGCCGGGCCGCCGAACACCGACTGCCAGTTGGACGGCGGCGAGCCGTCGGCCTTGGGATCGGCCCACACGTACCAGTCGGCTTTCGGATTGGTGCGATCCGCGCGGCTCTCCCTGAACCAGGGATGCTGATCGGACGTGTGCGAGTAGACCTGGTCGATGATGACCCGGAGCCCGAGCGTGTGCGCGCTCTCGAGCAGCCGATCGAAATCCTCGAGTGTCCCGAAGATCGGGTCGACGCCGCAGTAGTCGGCCACGTCATAGCCGAAGTCGCGCATCGGCGAGGTGAAGAACGGGCACAGCCAGATCGCATCCACCCCGAGGGAGGCCACGTAGGGCAGATGCGCGGTGATGCCCGGGAGATCGCCGATCCCATCGCCGTTCGAGTCGGCGAAGCTGCGCGGGTAGATCTGATAGATGCACGCCCCGCGCCACCATTCCCGCCGGGGATCGAGGCCGCTGAGCTGTCCGTGCCTTGCGCTCATGGCCCGGTCCCGGAGGCGCACACGATGTAGTCCAGCGGCGGCACGCTCACGTGATAGCTCCCCGGCGCGCTCGCTGCCGGTTCGCAGGCGCCGACCAGCGAGGCGAATCGGCCGGAGGCGGCCTCCACACTCACCTGCGCGCTCACAGGGGTGGTCGAGGTATTGAACGCGATGAGGAGCTCGCGCGCGCCCTCCGGGTCGAGGCGCGAGACGGCGAAGACCCCGGGCGCCGCCGCATCGGCGCGCACTCGCTGCGCTCCGCGCCGCAACCCACCCTCGCGCCGGCGCAGCGCCGCGAGCGCAGCGATCGCCCGATAGAGCGGGTGCTCGCGATTGAAGCTGCTGTGCGCCGTGGTGCCACCGGTCCCGAGCAGCCGCTCGTTGCTGTAGGAGGTCACGCGGCTCGCGAACATGTCCTGGCGGGCGTCCTGATCGCCGCCGCGGCCTGAGAATCCCTGCTCGTCGCCGTAGTACACCGCGGGCACCCCTCGCAGCGTGAAGAGCATCGCGTGCGCCAGCAGCACGCGCCGCAGCACTTCCTCATCGGAAATTCCGGGGCGCGCGGTGCGCACGAAATACGCGAAGCGCCCGTCGTCGTGATTGCTGATGAAGGTCGGGAGCCGCCGTGCCGCCGCCGCACCGCCCTCGTAGAGGGCATCCCCCTCGAAGAGCCGGGTCAGAACCTCAGTGCCCTGCGAGCCGGCGACAGTCGCGCGCACCGCCGCCGCAAATCCGAAATCGAGCACCGCGGGCAGCCGGTCGACCCGCGTGTGGACGGCGAGCGGCCCGGCGTCCGGGCTCTGGCTGTGGACCTCACCGAAGATATGGAAGTTGGGAATGCCTCGCACGTTCGCGCGCGCGAGCATGGCCGGCACGAAGGCCTGCCAGAACTCCGGGTTCACGTGCTTCGCGGTGTCGATGCGGAAGCCGTCGATCCCGTACTCGTCGATCCAGGCGCCGTAGATGTCGATGAATCCCTCGAGCACCCGCGGGTTCTCGGTCATCAGATCGTCGAGTCCGAAGAAGTCACCGAAGGTCGAGCTCTCGCCGCTGAAGGGCGAGTTGCCGCGGTTGTGGTAGTAGATCGGGTCGTTGAGCCAATCGGGAATCTTGAGGTGCTCGTCGCCCGGCGGCACGTACGGGGTGTAGGCGTAGTCGGGGCGCGTGAGCCTTGCGAAGTTCCCGGCGATCTGGTGCGGCGCGTCGTCTCCGAGGAACCCGCTGTTGATCGGCTCGCCGCCGAGACCGCCGCGCCTTTGATACGGGAACTCGGCGTGCGAGCGATAGGGGCAGCTGGACATCGGACACTCGCGGTAGGCGATCACGTCCGCGGTGTGGTTGACGACGATGTCGAGGTAGAGCTTCATGCCGCGCGCGTGCACCGCGTCTGTGAGGGCGCGGAAGTCGTCGTTGGTTCCAAGGTGCGGATCCACGCGAGTGAAGTCCGTGATCCAGTAGCCGTGGTAGCCGGCGGACTCCCTCCCCTTCGCCCCCTGAACGGGCTTGTTCCTGAAGACCGGCCCCACCCACACCGCCGTGGCGCCCAGTCCCTGAATGTAATCGAGCCGGGAGATCAGCCCCTTGAGATCCCCGCCGTGGTAGAAGCCCTTGTCGGTGGGATCGAAGCCGGTCGCGAGGCGGTCGCCCCTGAGGCCGCCGCGATCGTTCGATGGATCGCCGTTCTCGAAGCGGTCGGGCAAGAGGAAATAGACGACTTCGTCCTCCGGCGGGCGCGCCCGGAATCCGGCGGTCCCGGCCGCATCCTGGCCGGCGCCGGCCACCGGCAGTGCCAGGAGCGCCAGCATCGACAACGCCGGCGCAGCCGGGAACGTCCGGCCGAGGTGGTTGCGGGCCTGCGGCGCCCGCGCTGGTGAGTCGAGCATGGTCGTCCCCGGCCGCTGCTCCTGCGCTGTGCCGCACTCCGCTCGGCGCGCGGGGCGCCGGCCGGAGCGCAGTGCCTCGGCCTGGAACGGCTTGTTTTACGGCGCACGCGGTGGCAGGCCCCGCCTGCGGCGCTCCCCGACCCCATCAGCTTATCGAGCGCCGGCGACCGATCGGAAGGGCCGGCATACGTATTCATCGTTTGGATCTATACTGAGTCGTTGCCAGAGGGGGGACAGGCGAGTGAGTCGCGAGAAAACTCACGGGCGGGCGACGGCGAAAGCTACGTCGTTTGATATTGCCTATCAGGCCGGGGTGTCCCAGCCGACGGTGTCGCGCGCGCTGCGGGGCAGCCCGCAGGTGAGCGAGGCGACGCGCAAGCGGGTGCTCGCAGTCGCGCAGCAGCTGAACTACACGGTTGACAAGAATGCCTCGAACCTGCGCTTCCAGCGCTCCAACACCCTTGCCCTCCTCATCTTCGAAGACCCCACGCCGGACGACTCCGCGATCAATCCGTTTTTCGTCTCGATGCTGGGCTCCGTCACGCGCGCCTGTGCGCAGCGCGGCTATGACCTGCTGGTCTCGTTCCAACAGCAGTCGGGCAACTGGCACGAGGAATATGAGGACAGCCACAGGGCCGACGGCCTGATCCTGCTCGGCTACGGCGACTACCTGGAGTACTGCGAGCGCCTCGAGCGGCTGGTGGAACAGGGCACGCACTTCGTGCTGTGGGGCGCGGTGCAGACCGGGCAGCCCGGGCTGTCGGTGGGCTCGGACAACTACCAGGGCAGTTACGATGCCACCCGGCACCTGCTCAAACTCGGTCGCCGCAACATCGCCTTCCTGGGTACCGCCTCCAGCCAGTATCCGGAGTTCTTCGAGCGCTACCGTGGTTATACACGAGCGTTGCAGGAGGCCGGTATCCTGGTCCATCGCGGACTGCAGGTCGACGCAATCACCACCGAGCGCTGCGGCTACATGGCGGCAGGCGAATTGCTGAATCGCGGCCAGCCGGTCGACGGCATCATCGCGGCCAGTGATCTCATCGCCATCGGCGCCATACACGCGCTGCAGGAGCGCCGTATCGACGTGCCCGGCAAAGTCTCGATTGTGGGATTTGACGACATACCGGCGACGACGCTGAGCAACCCTCCGCTCACGACCGTCGCGCAGGACACGAAGCTCGCGGGTGAGGTGCTGGTTGATACTGTGCTCAGACGAGTGCGGAACGAGCCTGCAGAAGGGAAAATGCTGCAAACCCGCCTGGTCGTACGCCAATCATGCGGCGCCCGCGGCGCTTAGAAATCCACCGGGTCGCGGCACGAGAGCGCGGTAGTACCCCGCTGCTGGACAGCTGCGTAGTCCTCGCCTAGCGTCATCGCAACTCGCGACGGACGTGCGGCATGAACGTCGCTCAAACTCCGGGGCCCATCCCCTCTGTCGTCATCCTCGGCGGCGGCACGGCCGGATGGATGACGGCGGCATCGCTTCTGCAGCGCCTCAGCCGCCTGGGCATTACGGTCACGGTGGTCGAATCCTCGCAGATCGGCACCATCGGTGTGGGCGAAGCTACTGTGCCGGCGATCCTGCGTTACTTCAGTTCCCTGGACTTGGATGCCTTCGACGTGCTGCGCGCGACCAACGGCACGATCAAACTCGGCATCGAGTTCGACGGCTGGAAGCACGAGGGCCACAGCTTCATCCATCCCTTCAGCCGCTACGGCATCCAGGCCGGGCCCGTGGCCTTTCATCACCTCTGGAACCGCTTGCGTGCCGCGGGCGAAACGGCGCCTATCGATGACTACTCCCTCGGCGTGCAGATGGCGCGGGCGGGGCGGGTCTTTCTGCCGCCGAAGCAGCCACGTGCGGAGTTCGAGATCTTCGACTGGGCCGTACATTTCGATGCCGGGCGCTTCGCGCTATTCCTGCGCCGCTTTTGCGAGGCTCGCGGAGTCCGGCGCATCGATGCGCGCCTCACGGAAGTCGTGCGTGACCCGCAGAGCGGGCACATCACCCGGCTGCGCCTCGACAATGGCGAGACAGTCGACGGTCAACTGTTCATCGACTGCTCCGGCTTCCATCGATTGCTGATCGAGCGCGTACTTGAGAGCGGCTACGAAGATTGGCGTCACTGGCTGATGTGCGACCGGGCCGTTGCATTACCCTGCGCGGCAGCCGATCCAACCCAGCTCGCACCCTACACACGAGCACGCGCGCTCGCGGCCGGCTGGGCCTGGCGCATTCCCTTGCAAAACCGCGTCGGCAATGGCTACGTCTACAGCTCGGACCACATCTCCGACGAGGATGCCGTGGTGAGCCTGCGCCGCGAGCTGGAAGGCGAGGCGCTCGCCGAACCGAACTTCGTGATCGGCTTGTCGGGCGGCTTCCTCGAGCCGCTCGAGTCCACCAGCATCTCGCTCATCCAGATGGGCATCGACAAGCTCATCCACCTCTGGCCGGACACGCGCATGGCGCCCGAGCTGGCGTCGGAATACAACCGCCTGTCGGTGCAGGAGTTCGCGCGGGTTCGCGACTTCATCGTGCTGCATTACGCCGCCAACGGGCGCAGCGAAGGGGATCTGTGGCGCTATTGCCGGGAGATGGCGCTGCCGGACACCCTCGAGCACAAAATCGCCCTCTACCGCGCGGGCGGGCAGCTGGTGCAGTACCAATCCGAAAGCTTTTTCGATTCGAGCTGGGTGTGCATGTACGCCAACTTCGGGATCGAGGCCCGCAACTGGGATCCGCTCGCCGAATTGATTGACCTGGATGAGTTGAAGAATCTGACGCGCCGGTTGCGCCCCGACATCGCTGTGCTGGCGCGCGAAGGATCGCCGCATCGCGAGTTCTTGCGCCTGAAAGGCGCGCTCGCGGAGACCCGCGCTTAAGTCACCGCGGCCGCAGGGGCAGGCGCCCGGCAGTGCCGGGCTATGAATTCGTCGTGGAGCGGGAGCTCGCTCGCGGCCTGGGCGATGAGGTCGCGGATGTTCTTCAGGTACTCGACGCGGTCGTGCGGCGCCACGGTCTGAACGAACGGGTGGGCGCCGCGCGGTCGGACCCCTTGACCCCACATCACCTGCAGCCAGCTCGTGAGGTGGAACAGGTCGTACATCGTCGGGAAGATTCCGCCCGTTTCACGAAACAACTCGATCTTGTGGGTCAGGCTGTCGGGCACCGACATATGCCGGCACTCGTCCCAGAACCGCTCGCCGACCCGGTTGTTCAAGTAATAGTGCAGGATGATGAAATCGCGCACGTACTCGTACTCGGCCGCGGCCGCCTGGTTGAATTGCGCGCGCCGGTGATTGCAATCGCCGTGGTGCGGGAAAAGAAGAACCAGACGCTGAATGTTGGCCTGGATCAGGTGGATCGCCGTGGATTCGAGCGGCTCGAGGAAGCCGCTCGCCAGGCCGAGGCAAACCACGTTGTGGCTCCAGAGCTGACGTCGACGGCCGGTTACGAAGCGGATAGGGCGCGGATCGGCGAGGGGCCGAGAATCGAGATTCGCCATCAGCAGCTCGGCAGCCCGATCATCGTCCACAAAGGCCGATGAATACACGTGGCCATTCCCGGTGCGGTGCTGTAAGGGGATGCGCCATTGCCAGCCGGCCTCCAGCGCTGTCGATCGTGTATAGGGGGTCAAGGGACCGACCCGCTCGGTCGGTATCGCAAGCGCACGATCGACGGGTAGCCATGGGGTCCAGTCGTCGTAGCCGACTTTCAGCGTGCGTTCGATCAAGAGTCCACGAAAGCCGGTGCAGTCGATGAAGAGCTCCCCGCTGATCTCCCGCCCATCCTTGAGTCGCAGTGCGCTCACATCCCCGCTTTCGGGATTCTGGAGAACCTCCGCAATCATCCCCTCGACACGCCGCACGCCCATCTGTTGCGCCAACCGCCTGAGATAGGCCGCGTACAGCGAGGCGTCGAAATGAAACGCGTAGATCACACCGGGCAACGGCGTGTCGGCGATCCGTTCCAGGCGCGCAAAGCGGTCCTGATGAGCCGCCATCCAGTTGAGGCTGTAATGCCACAGGGACTCGCCACGGCCCTGCAACACTTCCTGCAGCCAATAGTGGTGGAACGGGATGTAGGCGAGATCCTTGCCGATCGCGCCGAAGGCGTGCATGTAGCGATGACCCGGCTCGTACCAATTGACGAACTCGATGCCGAGCTTGAAGGTGCCCTGCGTTTGGCGCAGGAAATCGTTCTCGTCGAGGCGCAGCAGATCGTTGTAGAGCGCGATCGAGGGGATGGTCGCCTCGCCCACCCCGATGATGCCGATCTCGTCCGACTCCACCAGCGTGATGCTGAGACGCGGACCCATGACCTTGGCGATCGCAGCAGCCGCCATCCACCCGGCGGTGCCACCGCCGGCAATCACGACGGATTTGATCTCCTGCGCGGGCACGGGTCTCCTACTGGGTGACCGGGATGGATGCACGATGCACTCGCCGGCTCGAGCACCGGCGAGTGTCCGCGGGATTCGCGCTCAGGTCTGGCTAGAACTTGTAGCGGACGGCGCCGCTGTAAAGGGCTCCGTATCTCTCATACTTGATGACATCAAATGGCGGAGCGGTCACCCCATAGAGCGCGAACCGCTCGTTGGTCAGGTTACTGCCGGAGAGGTTCATGCTCAGGCCGTTGAACCGACCCTCGGTGAAGGTGTACCCGATCTGTGCGTCGACCAGGTTTTCAGACTTCACATTATTGACCGTCAGCGTAGCGTCGTACGCGGGAACCTCACCCACAAACGCGCCACGGAATCGGTCGCTGACGCGCACCGAGAAGCCGCCGCGCTCGTAATAGAGCGTCGAATTGATCACCTTGGGCGACAGGCCGGGCACCGGCACGCTCAGGCCATCGGGGTGAATCTCGGAGCGGTTCCACGAGGCGCTCGCCAGCAGGCCAAAGCCCTGAAGCACGGGCGTCAAGACCTCCGCGGGGAGCGAGACCGACAACTCTGCGCCTCTGATGGTGCCGCCACTGCCGTTGCTGGCAATCTTGCCGAAGCCGATCCGGTTGGCATCCGCTTTGGTATAGGTCGGGCCGCCCGACACGTTCGGCGGTAGGGGGAAGCCGGTGAAGTCGACCAGTATGAGGCGGGGGTAGATGTAGCTCGTCAGGCTCTTGTAGTAGAGGGCGCCCGACACGTAGCCCCGGTTGGAGAAGTACTTCTCCAGCGCCAGATCGAAGGCATTGGCCATCCAGGGCCTGAGCTTCGGGTTGCCGCCGCTGTTCTGCTCCCAGTAGACCGGCTGACCGTTCGGGCCGGTCAGGGGCGACACGTTATCGCTGATGGTGACGAAGCCGCCGCCGCCGGCCAGATCGTCCATACGCGGACGCGCCTCGGTCTTTGCCGCCGCAAACCGCAGCTTCGAATCGTCGGGCAATCCCAGAGCGAGATTTAGGCTCGGCAGGACGTCGGTATATCTCCTCCCGGAGTCCTGATACGAGCCTTGCGACGCGGCCCCCGGCGAGAAAAAGAGGTTCGCCTTCTGGTCCGCCGTCAGCGTCTGCACGCCGAGGTTGCCGGTCAGAGGGAAGCTCGAGACATGCGTGTCGATATCAAGCTTGGCGTAGGCCGTGGTCAGCTTTTCCGTGACGCTCCAGCTGTTGGTGTAGTCGGCCGTGGTATCGCTGGGGTTGGCATTGGGGTCGACGCGCGAATCGATGGTAGTCCAGAAGCCACTGTTATAGAGGCCATAGGCGTCGTAGTTGATCATGCCGTTGGGATTGCCGAAGAACGACGTGTTGATGATGCCTTGCCGGTAGGCAGCCGGCACCACCGCATGAGAGACGCCGCCCGGCAGATACAGGATGCTCTGCCACTGGTACTTCCATTTCGTGCGCTGCGCGTAGTTGACGCCCACCGTGACGTCGTGCAGCCCGGAAGCGGACAGCTTGCGGATGGCCGCCAGCTTCACCGCCTTGATATCATCGTACACGGTCGGGTGGCCGAGGTAGCCCGAGCGCGTCGGTCCGCCGCCCCAGTTACCGGGATCGGTCAAGAACGTCGTGTTGTAATCCGAGTAGCTGTGTTGGGTGACCAGATTGGTCACGCCCGTGCTGTTGGTCGTGAAGTTCACCGTTTCCGGCGGCGGCAGAAATGCCGGCTGCGTAGAGTCGTTCCTGCCGAGACCGGCGGTCGACTCGAGCCGCAGATCCGTGCGCCGGACCCACGAGTAGCTCAGGTCGCTATCCAGCGCCCAGTTGTCGCTGGGATCGAATTCCAGGTTGTAACCGAGCGAATTGAGGTGCGCGCGGCGATCGTTGTTGTAGTTCTCGGCGACCAGATAGGGAACGTTGGTGAACGTTCCGGCGGTCACCCGCTTGCTGGCGTCGACCGACCCGATCTGGCTCAGGGTCGCCCCGGCCCAGATGGTGCCGTATTCCATGCGTCGGATCGCCTGCAGCTCCTTGAAGTCGGAATGGTATCCGTCGAAAACCATGTGCACGGAATCGACCGGCTTGAATTCGGCGACGCCCATAAAGCCGGTGCGCTCATAGTAAGCGGACTTAATGCCATCCTTGTCGCCGCCAAGAACCTCGTCCCCGACGGGTAAGCCCTGAGCGCCGTTGTTGGTTGTGGCGTAGCCCCAGGGCTCCTCGGTCTGCGCCTGGTACGGCGTTTTGTTGTACGCCGCCCCGAACGCGACCCCCAGCGTGTTATCCCTGAACTGATCGATGTACATCAGGTTGACGCGATTACCCCCGCGCTCATAGCCGGGTACGTTGACCTGCTGCGAATCCTGGTCGCGCTGATAACCGAACGCGACCGCGCGGCGGCCGTAGGCGATGGGACGAACCGTTTCGATGTCGGCCGTGCCGGCGATGCCCTGGTAGGCCATGCCCGCATCAGGGGTCTTGAAGACCTTCACGGCGCTGACGAGCTCGGCGGGATACTGGTCGAACTCAACCGTACGGTTGTCGTTGACGGAAGCCTGCTCGCGGCCATTGAGCGTGGTCACGGTAAAGTCGGGGCCGAGACCCCGAATCGCAAAGATCTGCGCGCGGCCGTTCGTGCGCTGGGCCGCGAGGCCCGGCAATCGCGCAATCGATTCGGCGATGGACGCGTCGGGAAGCTTGCCGATGTCTTCGGAAGAAACCTCCTCGATCATGTCCGCGCTCGCCTTCTTGGCGGCGACCGCATCCTCGATGCCCTTGCGGATGCCGGTGACGACGACTTCCTGCAGCGGCTGGTCCGCCGGGGCGGCGGCGGTGCCGGTGGGCTGGTCCGCGGCCCGCGCGCTACCGGCTGCGGCCAGCAGGATCGTCGTGACCGTCGAGCTGATGCTGAGTGTAGAACGCCGGGCGGCCGGCCGAGTCGCGTTAAGGTTCTTCACCAGGCGTCTCCCTTGAAAATCCCATTGGTGCGTCGCGTGCCTCCCGCCGGACCCGCGCCGACCATCCCCCGAAGGGTTTCTAGTAAATCGCCCTGTGGAGGCATCTTAGCCGCCTCGGGCTTGTGGCCAAATTGCCGGCATACGTATTCATGCCGCCGCGCCTAGCGTCGCTTGCGGAACACACGGTATTCCCAGGCGGCCAATGCCAGGGCCGGAAGCGCCGCCGCACGTGCCCCCTTCGCAGCATCGGGCGCCGGCGTGACTTCCGAATAAGTCGAATCGCCGGCCTCGACCACGCCCACGAACGGCTGCGAGGAGAGGTTGACCGTGACCAGGAGGGTTTCATCCGCATCGCGCCGGATGAAGCTGAGCACGCGCCCTTCCGCGGAATTGTGCAGCCAGAGGAGCTCGCCGTCGGTGAACGCCGGATGCGCGTGCCGCAGGGCGGTGAGCTGCCGATAGGCGCGCGGGAACTGCGGGTGGCGCTCGGCACTGCTCCAGTTTATCGGCAGCTTCTCGAACAGCGCGGGCGCGCCCGATTCGGTCGCGTCGCCGACCTCCATGCCGTTGTAGAGCAAGGGCACGCCGTCGAGGGTGAATACGAGCGCCGAGGCGGCCAGCGCCGCCGGCTCACCGAAGCGCGCGATGGCCCGCGTCTCGTCGTGGTTGTCCGAGAACCGCATGCGCAGTGCGCCACGCTCGTACCGGGCGTTGTCGCGCTGCCACTGCTCGCGCACCACCGACGCTGGCGTGCGGCCGGTGATCGCGTCGGCTAGGGCGGCGTAGCCCTTCCAGGCGTAGTCGACATCGAAGGCGCGCGCCATGAGCGCCGGCTGGTCCCACTCGGCGAGCATGAAGAGGCCGGGTTTGAGCGCGTCCAGCTCGGTGCGCGTCTGTTCCCAGAAATCCGTGGGCACCATGCCGGCCGCGTCGCAGCGGAACCCGTCGAGATCGAACTCGCGCACCCAGTGCTTCAACATGTCGATCATGTAGCGGCGCAGCCGCGGATTGTCGTAGTTCAGCGCCGCGACGTCTGACCAGTCCGGATTCGGCGGGATGATCTGGCCGGCGGCATCGTGTTTGTAGAAGTCCGGCGTCTTCATCAGCACCGAGTCCCATGCCGTGTGGTCGGCGACGATGTCGATGATCACTTTCAGTCCGCGCCGATGGGCTTCGCCGATGAGCCGGTGCAGGTCGGCCGCCGTGCCGTATTCCGGATTGATGCCGTCGTAGTCGCGCACGGCGTAGGGACTGCCGAACGTGCCCTTGGCCTTGAGCTTCCCAACTGGGTGGATAGGCATCAGCCACAGGATGTTGACGCCGAGCTGCTGGAGTCGATCGAGTTGCGCCGTGATGCCTGTGAAGTCACCCGTGGCCGAGAACTGGCGCGGAAAGATCTCGTAGATGATGCCCTGGCGCACCCAGGCCGGGCTGGACCGCGCCGGCAGCTTCGAATAATCCGCCGGCTCGCCTGCGCAGGCGGCAGCGACGGCGAGCTGCGCCAGGGCCAGCGCGATCGCCAGCATCCTGGCAGAGGCCCGCAGTGCACGCGCGTCCCGGCACACGGCAGTCCACATGACCCGGACCCCCACTGTCCCCATCATCGTGGAACATACCCAGTCGGCTGCGCGCCACGAGCTTGAATACGTATGCGCCTTGGATTGCCGCGGTCGAGCAGGTACGCTGCCAGCGGAGAGTCTCCGGGGTGCTCGTGGTCTGGAGCACAGCACTCGTCGTGCCGCGCTCCGGCGGGGCGCTGGCGGAGCGCAGAACGAAGGAGCACGGGCCGGTGGCTGCCGAGGCTCTGCAGACCCCGCTATTCAATCCAGCTGCGACCGCGCAGGTCGCCCAGTTCGATGACCGGCACTTCTGCCTGGTCGTCGATGACGCCCTGCTCAATCCGGATGAGCTGGTGCAGTTTGCCGCGGAGCGGCGTGCGGAATTCAACTCGGTCGACTTCAGCCATTACCCCGGCATCTATCGGATGGCGCCTGCGGAGCTGAGCGAGCGGCTCACCGATTACTTCCAGTTGCACGCGCGGCGCCGCTTCGATGCGCGGCGCTGCGTCGAGACCATTTGCCGCTACTCGCTCGTGACGTTGCCGCCACAGGCGCTGCATCCGATCCAGTGGCTCTGCCATCGGGATGATGTTGGATTGGACGCGAGGCTGAGCATGCAGGCCTCGGTGCTGTACCTTTTCCACGATCCGGAGCTCGGCGGCACCGGCTTCTACGTTCCGACGCACAGCGCGGCCGCCACTGGAGCGCTGTTCGCGGATGCCCGACTCGCCTCGCCCTCGGCCTTCGCCGCCAGATACGGTCTGTCGCCCGGGTACATGCACGAGAGTAACGCCTGGTTCCGGCGTATTGGCGGCATCGCTGCCAAGTGGAACCGTCTCATTATCTACGATGGCGGCATGCTGCACGCCAGCGACATCGCAGCCCCCGACCGGCTGAGCGCCGACCCTGAGAGCGGTCGCCTCACTCTCAACGGCTTCTTCACGTGCCGCCGGAACCTCCGCTGAATCAACCCCTCGCAGCGCTCGCCGGTTGCGGAACGCGCAACACCAGCGCCCCGGCGAGCACCAGGCTCACCCCGCCCATGACCAGCGCGTAGATGGGCGCGCCGCCGAACAGTATCCGCAGGAGGAATCCCAGGACCGTGGCGGCGACGAGCTGCGGGATGACGATGAAGAAGTTGAATATGCCCATGTACACGCCCATCTTCTCCGCCGGCACGCTGGTCGAGAGCAGCGCGTACGGAAGCGACAGGA
>Ga0209471_1001487_pt1 | contig 13878 bp, 12 predicted proteins | sample GraSoiAngelo_128_FD_185885 | JGI IMG/M metagenome (GOLD analysis project Ga0209471, IMG submission 185885) | Grasslands soil microbial communities from the Angelo Coastal Reserve, California, USA - 14_0927_12_20cm (SPAdes) (version 2) | ecosystem: Environmental > Terrestrial > Soil > Grasslands ...
CCGGCGCGGCCGGGGACGCGAGCGCAATGGCGATATCCCTCCCCTGCCTGCGCGCCTTCACATCGCCGCCCGAGAACGAGAGCTCGAGCTCATCGCCTCCGTGACGGTCGAGCAGATAACGTGCAGCGCAGCGCGCGCCGTTCCCACAGGAGCCGCCAAGCGAGCCGTCCGCGTTGTGGATCGTCACCGGCCAGCAGCGTCCCCGCGCCGCGCCGATCGCGAGCACGCCATCGGCTCCGATCCCGCGCCGGCGGTCGCAGAGGTCGCGCGCCTGCGCCGCCGTGAGGTCGGCCGCGCCCTCGACGAGCACGAAGTCATTCCCGCAGCCGTGCATCTTCGTGAACTTCACGCGGCCGCCTCGACGATCGCCGGGAGCGGATCGGTCGTCGTCGGATCGAACCAGCGGATCGCAGGATCGCGCCGGAACCAGGTCATCTGGCGTCGAGAGTAGGCGCGGACGTCGCGAGCTGTGCGAAGGATGGCGGTCTCGAGGTCGATCTCACCCTTTAAGTGCGCCGCCCAGTGCACGTATCCGTGCGCGCTCATGCTGGGCAGACGCGGGTCGACACCGCGCGCGACCAGCGCGCGCGCCTCGTCGAGCACTCCATGAGCCGCCATCTCGCGGACGCGTCGCTCGATCGCGGCGATGAGGATCTCGCGCGGTGGACGCAGCCCGATGCGGAGCGCCGATACCGATGCGCCGCGAGCGCGCGGCACGGAACCACCCGCGATCGTGGCGACCTCCAGATAGCGGACGAGACGCCGCCGGTTCCGTGGATCGACGCGGGATGCGGCGTCGGGGTCGATCGCCCGAAGACGCTCGTGCAGCGTCGCGGGATCCTCGGCCTCGAGGCGTGCGCGGACCTGGGGATCGTGAGGCAGCGCCGCGAGATCGAGTCCATCGAGGAGCGCGTGGACGTAGAGCCCGGTCCCACCGACAACGAGCGCGACGCGTCCGCGTGCGCGAATCTCCGCGAGCGCGGCACGCGCGTCCCGCTGGTACTGGAGCACGTCGTATCGCTCGCCTGGATCGACGACGTCTATCAGATGGTGCGGGACGCGCGCACGCTCCGCCGCGGTCGGCTTCGCCGTGCCAATGGACAGCTGCCGATAGACCTGGCGCGAATCGGCCGAGACGATTTCCCCACCTACGCGCTCCGCGACGCGCAGGGCGAGCGCGCTCTTACCGGACGCGGTCGGGCCGACGATCGCGATCACGTCCGTACCGCGGCCTCCACCGCGCGCAGCGCCGCGCGCGCCCGATCGACCGACGCCTGATCCGGCGCGAGCTCGCCGTAGCGGAGATCCTCGAAGGCCGCGACGATGGGCGAGGCTGCAGCCCATCGCGAGTCCGCACCCGCGATCCGGATCTGGTGCTCGGACGGAGTCTCGGCCGCGGCGCGCCAGCCCCCACCCGAGCGATCCGCGAGCGCCAGCAGTCGCCAGTAGCAGAGTCGGATCGCCGCCGCGGGCGATCCGTCATCGCGCGGCGCGTGGCGACGAGCGGGCCGCCGCGGGAAGAGCGAACGAAGCGTCGCGCCGAGCGTGAGACCCGATGCTGACGCGCGCTCCAGCTGCGCGCCTTCGGGGAGCGTCAGTCTGCGCTCGCGCACCGCCCGCTCGAAGAGGACGAGCGCGACCAGGATCACGACGATCACGATGAGGACCTCGAAACCGCCGACGATGAGCGGGCGCGTGCGCTCGATCTCGCGCAGCAGCGCCGGATCGTTGTACGGGTCGGCCTGTGGGGACGGCCGAGGGAAGGAGCTCCAATTCCGCAGCAGCGGCTCGAGCAGCGCGTAGAACAGCGCCGCGAGATACCCGAGCGGCAGCAGCAGCGTGAAGAGGATCGTGTCGAACGCCGGCGCGAGCGCCGTTCCCAGATCGCCAAGCAGCTGCTCGACGACCGGCGCAGCGAGCGCCGCGATGAGTGCGCCGATGCCCAGCGCGAAGACCACCGAGTTCGCCGACGACAGCCGGGCCGGTCCCGACGTGCCGGTCGTGAGCGAAAGCTCTTCAGCCGAGCGCGCGACGGACAACGCCACGGCCGAAGCCGCGATGAAGATGAGCGCGAACGGCACGAGTGGCGCGCTATCGACGGCGCCGGGTGCGACAGCGACCACCGCGAGTGCCAGCGCGCCGAACGGAACCGCGTTCCGCGCGTCGGTCCAGCGCACCGCACCGCGCGCGAGTGAGACGACCCGCCAGAGGTAGATCTCCGCCGCGATGAGAAAGAAGATGATCCGGCCGCCCCACGAGACCACATCGAGCGGACGCGTCGGCAACAGCACGGCCACCAGCAGCCCCACGCCCAGTGTCGTTCCCACGACCGCGGCGCCGCGGGCCTCCGATCCCGTCTCGCGGAGGGCCGCGACGAGCACGAGCGTGGCGCCGAGGAAAGCCAGCATCGTCGGCGTCAACGCGAGTGGCTCGAGGCCGCCGCTCGTGTGTACGATCGCGAGCAGGCACGCGAACGCGATGGCCTCCATCGTGGCACGGGCCACGAGGAGCGCCGCCAGGGCGCGCGAGCTAGACCGCCGCACGTCGCTCCCGCTGCGAGAGGACGTCTTGCGACACGCCCTGCGCGGCGACATGAGCGCCGAGGGCCTCGGGGATGTCCGCCACCGACACGATAAGGACGCGATGGTGCGCGCGTCGAAGCGCGACCGCGGCATTGGCGAGTCCCGCGCCGAGGCGCGGCGTGACGATCACGAGCGTCGCGCCCCACGGAAGGCGCCCACGCTCGCGGAGGAAGACGGTCTCGGGTGCGCCGACGGCGTACGGCCCGAGGCGCGCGAGGATCTCCAGGCTGCGCGTCAGCGAGCGTGGTCCCCGCCCGAGCGCGGAGCGAGGCCGTTCGTGGGTGAGGTTGTCGATTCCGTTCGTGACGAGTCCAACCTGGCGTCCCGCCGCGGCGGCCAGGCGGATCAGCTCCGCAGCAGCGGAGACGACGAGCTCGGCAGCTTCCGGATCCGCCTGGATCCAGTACTGCTCGTACGACGCGACGTTGACCAGGAAGATCGAGTCGAGGCTCGTCGCAGGCTCGTAAAGCTTCGTGTGGAGCTCGCCCAGGCGCGCCGAGGCCTTCCAATGGATCTCCTTCCGCGCATCGCCGCGACGGTGCGGCCGCACCCCGCGGAAGCGAAGCGGATCCGGCACAAGGCCGCGACGCGTGGCGGTCTCGGCAAGCGGCCGCAGCGACGCCAGTGCGCGATCGCGGACCACGAGCGGCATCGGGTACGCGATGACCTCGGGAGCCACCGGCACGGTGCGCTCGGTTTGGGTGAATCCGAGCCAGTCGCCGGCGCGGAGGCGCAGCGGTCCGATGGCGTACGCGCCGCGCGAGGGAACGCGAACGGGCAAGCGCACCACGACACGCTCGCGGCCACGCATAGGAAAGCCGAAGTCGATCCAACCGCGCGGGCTCCCCGGCGACGGGTTTGGTGGCTCGATGCCTTCGCTTAGGAAAAGGCGCGCGTCGAGCCAGGGCATCGGGAACGGCTTGCGGTTGACGATCTCGACCGTCGCGACGGGGAGCTCGCCCGCGACGATACGATCGGGGAGGAGCGTCACGCGCGCGTCGACCGCCGCGAGGGCGAGGCGACCGGTGATCTCCACGACGATCCAGGTGATGAGCGCGCCGAAGGCGAGAACGATGAGAGCGGGCGCGCGGCTCAGCGCCGCGGCGGCGAGGGCGAGCACGACGACCTGCCACGGAAAGCGACCGGTTCGCGCGCTCAGCGGATGCGTCTCCATCGATCAGCCGGCCGTCGCGGCGATGTCCTCCGCGGGCACGGGAGTTCGCGCGAGGACTTCGATGATGATCGCGCTCGTGGTCCGCCCGCGCATCTCGGCGTCCGCATTCAGGAAGAGGCGGTGACGCAGCACGGCAACGGCCTGCGCCTTCACGTCATCGGGCAGGACATACGCACGCCCACGAATCGCGGCGTGCGCCTGTGCCGCGCGATAGAGCGCAAGGGCGGCCCGCGGGCTCGCGCCGAGGTCGACGCCGTCGACGCGCCGGGTCCCGCGGACGATTTCGACCGCGTACCGGCGAACGGCATCACCGACGCGCACGGCGCGGACCTCGTCTCGGAGTGCGGCGATCTCGGCGGGGTTGAGGATCGGGTCCAGGCTCTCGGCGCGCACGTTCGCCGGTCCGTGGATTCGGAGGATGGTGTCCTCATCGTCGGCGTCGGGATAGCCGAGGGTCAAGAGGAACAGGAATCGGTCGAGCTGCGCCTCGGGCAGCGGGAACGTGCCCTCGAGCTCGACCGGGTTCTGCGTCGCGATGACGAGGAATGGGTCCGGCAGCGGATGCGTCGTCTCGTCGACCGTGACCTGACGCTCCTGCATCGCCTCGAGCAGCGCCGATTGCGCGCGCGGGGTGGCGCGGTTGATCTCGTCGACGAGCACGACATTCGCCGAGAGCGGTCCCGGCCGGTACTCGAACGCACCGGCGCGTTGGTCGTAGATCGAGACGCCGGTGATGTCGCTGGGGACGAGATCCGGCGTGCACTGGACCCGCCGGAAGGTCAGGTCGAGCGAGCGCGCGACCGCGCGCGCCAGCGTGGTCTTCCCCACCCCGGGCACGTCGTCGAGGAGGACGTGGCCTTCCACGAGGAGCGCGCCGAGCAGCTGCTCGGTCACCTCGCGCTTCCCCACCACGACCGCCCCGACATGCTCGACGAGGCGCTCTGTCGCGCTTCGGACGGTGAGGGTCACCCCAGAACTATGCGGCCTCCAGTTTTGGGACGGAGGCGCGTCGCGGCGCGGGCCCGCCGCGAATCACGCTGGCCGTTACGAGTGCGACGGCGAGGCTCGCGAAAGCGCCGACGGCATGCAACGCGAGCACGATCGGGTCCTGCTCGCGCATCGAGAACGGCGTGAAGGAACGCTCGATGAACAGAACGAGCGCGATTCCGATGAGCGCGCGGAGGGCGAGCCTCGCGCCATGGACCGCACGGGAGGCGACGGCGAGAGCGACCGCGGCGAAAACGTAGACGATCCATCCGGATCCGTCGCTGGAGGTCGTCCACGCTTTTCCGCCCGGCACGTAGCCCTCATAGAGGCCATCCGCGACGAGCGCGAGCGCGAGGGCAAGCGTGACGCCGCCGATGAGCCAGGCATTCCGGGTCGCGACGCCGGCGGGGCGCGCGCGGGTGCGGTCCGTGTCCGGTTCGGGCTTGCCGCTGGTCGGGCTCGAGCCCTCGAGTGAGAAGAGGGAATCGACATCCGGTGCCGCATTGCCGAGACGCCACACACGAAGCGCGGTCACGAGGATAAGCAGCTCGACGCCCGCGGTCGCGAGGTGCGTGACGATCGATTCGATCGGTTTCGGTCCGAGCGCGAAGGCGGTGACCGGGCGCTCGATCAAGAAGAAGACCGAGAGGCCGATGCGCGACTGCAGGCTCCGCTCGCTTCCGCGCGCCACCATGATCGCGACGACGGTGTTCAGGATCGCGAACACGTAGGAAATCTCGGCGAGGTTGTTGTACCGGCCCGTGAACCACGCCGGGCCTCCTGGATAAACGCCGTCGAGAACTCCGTCGACGACGAAGAGGACCGATGCGAACAGCATCAGGAGGACGACCGGACGGAGCGCCCCTGCCACCCGAGACCCCCTTCTCTCCCTGCGGAATCTTATTCCTAGGCGCGACCGCGGCGTGATTCAAGACGCTCGATCGTCTCCGGCGGCACGAACACGCCACCCAGGTCGGTGCCGTGCTCTCCCCGGCCGTGGAAATCGCTGCCCCCGGTAGGAACGAGATCGAGCCTCCGTGCGCGATCCAGGCAGCGTGCGGTCATCTCGGGTGTGTGCTCGCCGTAGTAGGCCTCGATCCCGGCGAGCCCGGCCGCCACCAGCTTCGGCAACAGCTCATCGAGGCCGACAACCGTTCCGGGATGCGCGAGGGACGGCACCCCGCCGTGCTCGCGGACGAGCGTCACGGCCTCGATCGGGGTAAGCCCCACGCGCTGAACGTATGCCGGCGAATCCTTCGCGATGAGCGTGCTGAACGCGTCGTCGTAGCTTTTGACGTAACCCTTCTCGAAGAGCGCCTGCGCGAGATGCGGCCGCCCGAGCGCGCCACCCTGCGCGATATCGAGCACGCGGGCGAGGTCCACGGCGTACCCGAGCACGTTCAGCTTCTCGACCATGAGCTCGATGCGCCGTCCACGATTCTCGCGGAGCCAGCGGAGCCGGTCCTCGAGCTCAGCATCCGCGGGATCGATGAAGTAGCCGAGGACGTGCGCGTCACCCCACTCGGACTCGGTGTTGAGCTCCGTCGCGGGGATGATCCGCACGCCGAGCTCGTTGCCCGTGACGACGGCCGCGGCCACCCCGGCGAGCGTGTCGTGGTCCGAAAGCGCCTGGATTCTCACGCCCCGTCCCGCCGCGCGCCTCACCAGGTCCTCCGGCGTCAGGGCGCCGTCCGAGCGCAGCGAGTGCGTGTGGAGGTCGATGGCGTAGCCCGCGGCTATGGCGTCCACTCCCGGTCCAGCCGCTCGATCGAAAGCGCGCGCCCGGTCTCGTCGTCGATGTCCACGACCACGCTGTTGAACTGCACGACCCCGGATGCCACCTCGAAGCGCCGCGGAAGATGGTCGAGAAAGCGCGACACGATGATCGAGGGCTCGATTCCGAGCACCGAGTCGCGTGGCCCGACCATCCCGGTGTCGGCGACGAGCGCTGTCCCCTGCGGAAGGATTCGCGCGTCCGCGGTCGGCACGTGCGTGTGGCTTCCGAGGACGGCCGAGAACCGTCCGTCGAGATGCCAGCCCATCGCGAGCTTCTCGCTCGTCGCCTCGGCATGCCAATCGAGGATGCGGACCTTCGGCGCGCGTTCGCCGAGCTCCGCGAGCAGGGCGTCCACCGCGCGGAAGGGGTCGTCCTGCTCGGCCATGAATACGCGCCCGAGGGCGTTCACGACTAGCGCTCCGCTTTGGATGAGCCAGCCTTTGCCTGGATTCCCCGGCGGCAGGTTCAGCGGCCGGATGCAGAAGTCGAGCGCGTCGATCTCTTTCAGGAAGGTCCGCTGGTCCCAGACGTGGTTGCCGTTGGTGATGACGTCGGCGCCCGCTTCGTGGATCTCGCGGGCGATCTCTCCGGTGAGTCCGGCACCGCCGGCGGCGTTCTCGCCGTTGACGATCACGAGGTCGACGGCGCGCTCGCGCGAGATCACGGGCACGAGTGCCCCAACGGCCTGACGGCCGGGCTTTCCCACGACATCGCCGACGAAGAGGACCCTCACGCCGAGTTCAGCAAGGGAGCGCGTTCAGCTGATCGACGGTCACGTTGTAGACGGCGACCTTCGCGTCGATGTCGTTCGCGAGCGAGTTGTACTGGTCCACGAGACCGATGTAGGTGTTGTAAACGTCGGGCGGCAGCTGCCGAGACGGGTACTGCGCGACGATCGCGTCGATCTTGCCTTTCACGACCGCCGCCTGCGCCTTTGCGGCGTCCACGGCGGCGCCCTGCGTGGCGAGACGCGCGTTGAGTGCGCCTCGCTGTGACACGCATGCGTTGGGAGGTGGCGCCGGGATCTGCGTGAAGCCCATCGTTCGCAGCTCCCGCTCGGAGAATCGATTCGGGCAGCTCTCGAAACCGCGACCGACGAGGCAGGTCACCGGGTGCGTCATCAAACCGTACTGGTCGATTCCCTGAAGGAGCGGGTCGGGAATCTTCACGAGCCAATGGCCGTCGGGACCGGCGCCCGCGCCGGAGCAGCACCAGATGTGACCGAGCTCGTGCAGCGCGACTGCCACCGAGTTCTCCGCCGACACCGTCCCGAACTCGTCGACCGCGTACAAGAGCACACGCTGGCTTCCATCGGCGGCGCGCAGGTGGACCGAGGTCCCCTTGGCCGGCACGACGTACACGACGATGTCGGCCGAGGACGGCACGAGCGAGAGGGCGCCCAAACCACGCGTCGCGAGGCTCCACTCCTTCTGCAGGGTCGCGGTCATCCGCGCGACGTCGGCGTCGCGGGCGGCGACGAGACTCGGGTCGAGGCGCGTGGTCACGCCCGAGAGTCCAGCGATCGGATCGACCGCCTCGATGCGCGTCGTGAAGCTTTTCGCGTCGAGGCTCTTGAGCGCGACCGCGAATTCCGCCCACGAGTCGCTTTTCCCGCGCTCGCCCGAGCAGGCGACTTCGTGCCGGCCGTGGCCCGCGGGGATGAGGGGCGCCGCGTAGGTCCATTGCACGATCCCGTTCAGGTCGGCCCTCGCGGCGAGCGTCTTCGGCGGCCCGTCTCCGAGATCGCCGGGGTCGACTTTGATCGCGAGCTCGCAGCTCGCAAGCGGTTGCGTCTTGATCTGAAAGGAGCCGTACGTCGAGGCCACCACGGCGATCGGTGAGGGTGATGCGCTCGGCGGTTCGCCCAGCTGCCCGGTCGCGTTCGGAAAACGCTGGGCGCCGACCGGTGCGCACGCCGCGAGCAGAAGCGCGAGTGCGGCGATACGCCGCGGCATTCTCATTGGCCGCCTCGATTCTGACGGTCCGATCTACCTCGGCGGGTTTCCGTACTGGAGCGTTTCGGCTATTTCGCGTACTCCACCGCTCGAGTCTCTCGGATCACCGTGACCTTTATCTGACCGGGGTACTGGAGCGTGTCCTGGATCTTCTGCGCGATGTCGCGCGAGAGCCGCGCGGTCTCGAGGTCGTCAAGCTGCTCCGGCTTCACGACGACGCGGACCTCGCGGCCCGCCTGGATCGCGAAGGACTTCTCGACTCCGGGGAAGCTGTTGGCCACGCTCTCGAGCTCCTGCAGGCGCTGGATGTAGTTCGACACGATCTCGCTGCGGGCGCCCGGCCGCGCGGCACTGATCGCATCGGCGGCGGAGATGAGCGTCCCGACCATCGTCACCGGTTCAACGTCGCCGTGGTGCCCGACCACCCCGTCGATGACCGCCTGCGGAAAGCCGTACCGCTTGAGGAGCTCGCCGCCGATGACCGTGTGCGGCCCCTCGACCTCGTGATCGATCGCCTTGCCGATGTCGTGCAAGAGGCCGGCGCGCTTCATCGTCTGCGGGTCGTACCCCGTTTCCGAGGCGAGCATCCCGGCGACGTGCGCGACCTCGATCGAGTGACGCAGCACGTTCTGGCCGTACGAGGTGCGGAAGTGCAGCCGTCCGAGGAGCTTTACGAGATCCGGGTTGAGCCCACCGATGCCGACCTCGTAGATCGCTGCCTCGGCCGCTTCCTTCATGACCTGGTCGATCTCGGTGCGAGCTTTGCCAACCATCTCCTCGATGCGTGCCGGGTGAATTCGACCGTCGACGAGAAGACGCTCGAGAGCGCGCTTCGCGACCTCGCGACGGATCGGATCGAAGCCTGAGACGACGACAGCCTCAGGCGTGTCGTCGATGATCAGGTCGACCCCCGTGAGCGTTTCGAGGGTGCGGATGTTCCGGCCCTCGCGGCCGATGATCCGACCCTTCATGTCGTCGCTGGGGAGGGCCACCACGGTCACGCTGTGCTCGGCTGTGTGCTCGGCGGCGTACCGCTGCAGCGCCATGGTGATGATGTCGCGGGCCCGCTCGTCAGCCCGCTCCCGCGCCTCGATCTCGAGCTCGCGGACCTTGCGGCCGGTTATGTCGCGCATCTCTTCTTCGACCCGATCCAGAAGGAGGGTGCGCGCCTCCTCCATGGTCAAGGAGGCGACCCGTGCCAGCTCGGTGCGCTGCTCGTCTTGAAGCTGTGCGATTTTCCCCCGCTCGGCCTCGAGCTCCTGCTCCTTCGACCCGAGGCGGCGGTCGCGCTCGTCGACCTGGGCGATCTTCTGGTCGAGCTGCTCGTCCTTTTTGTCGAGCCGGCCTTCGTAACGCTGGAGCTCGGCCCGGCGCTCGCGGTTCTCGGCTTCCGCGGTCTTTGCGACTTTGAGGGCCTCGTCCTTGGCCTCGAGGATGATCTGGTTTTGCCTGGCCCGCGCCTCGGCGAGCAGGCGATCAGCGTTCGCCCGTGCGGTCGTTTCGCTCGTGAGCGCGAACGAACGCCGCAGGAGAAGGGCGATCCCGAAGCCGACGATAGCCGCGACGAGGGCCACGAGGCCCACGACGACGATGTCGGGCATGACGGCGATCCTTTCCGTGCCGCGTGTGCGGGGACGCTCGCTAAGGTGAGTGCGGTCGCCCCCGTTTTCGCGTAAGTGACCGGAGGAACGGGGCGCTCCGCCAGCCACGTTGGTTCACAAAGTTTGGTGTGGTCAGGATAACGCAGGTTCGTACGCCTCGTACGAAACGCGTACAGGCTAGGCTCGAAGCCGTGCCGACGCCCGAAAACGAGACGCGACTCGACGAGGTCGCGCTCGCTTCCCTCCTCTCTTCGGGGACCGGGTGGATCCGCGACGGCGGGAGCCTCGTGAAGACCTTCACGTTTAAGGGCTTCAAGGGAGCCGTGTCGTTCGTCAGTCGGGTCGCGGAGGCGGCGAGTGCGGCGAACCATCACCCGGACATCCACCTCGAGCGCTACAAGACCGTTCGCATCGTGTTGACGACCCACATCGCCCACGGCCTGACCGACGCAGACATCGATCTTGCGAGGCGGATCGACGCGGTCGAGCGGCCGCCCGGCTCCTGAACCCCGGAGGAACCCGGACCTCGCGGGGGGTGTAGGGCAGGCATGAGAGCGGCACTTGCGCTGATGCTCCTTGTGGCCGCGTGCGGGTCCTCCCTCGGAGCTGCCGATTCGAGCGCGCCCCCGCCGTCGGCGACGCGATGCGAGCCGACGAGCTCCCGCGACGCCGCGGGCGTCCTGACGGCCAACGGCACGTTTGGCGTGCTCGGCGACACGGCGATGTCATCGGCCACTGCGATGAACGAGCCGCTCGTCATCGTCCATCGAGGTGCGAGAGAACAGGATCAGCTCGCTTTGCGCTTCGACGACATCGGGCATTCATCGCCGGCGACCTGGGTCTCATACGGCGTCGTTGCGCGAGACCGCGAAAACCCGTGGGGCGCGGTCGCCTTCGAAGCCGGCTGGAAGCCCATCGGTTTCGCCGGGAGCTGCTGGCGAGTGCTCGCCAACGGCGAGGACACCGGCCTCGTCCTTTTCGTTCGGCCCTGAAGCGAGACGCGGTACGCCGCAAACGAGAGAGGGGGCGCGACGTGCGCCCCCTCTCGTCATCCAGATCGCGATGGCTACGGCGTCGGGTCGGCCACGCTCACACCGAAGATCTCCGAGTTGCCGAAGGTCGGTGCGCAATCTTGCTGCGGTGCCGGTCGCGTGACGGTGGTCCCGTTTCGGAGCGACATTCGCCACGCATCGATCGCCGGGCAATCCGCGTCGTTTCGTGCATCGTTCCAGACCGCGGCTCCGTACTTGTCAGTCGCGACCGCGTAGACGTAGTCACCGAGGAACTCGCCCACGAGGTTGTTCTGGCTCGAGCCGCGCGGGTCGCCGGCCGTTCCACGAGTGAGCTCCGCGAACCCGCCCGTTGGGCCGGTACCCGGCGCAGCGTCTGCATGCAGGAAGACTCCCACCAGGCTGCGCGGGTCCGTCGTGTTGGTGCGATATGGCGTTGTGAAGGCGTTGTACACGACGTAGACGTCCTTGCCGTTCGGCGAAATGGACGGGGCCGTGTAGTAGCCACGATCGCCAGAGGTCTCGATCGCCCGCGGCGCGAGCCACGTGGTTCCTCCGTCGGTCGATTCGGTGAAGTACACATGGGGCGCTGCGATCTCCCCGCTCACGTAGGTCATGACGATGCGGTTGGTGGCGTTCGCACCGGTCGGCGCGCCGTTGGCGATATCGACGCTCGGGGCCGGAGCCAGGTCGCTGCGCGCTCCGGCGATGCCGTCGATCGTCGGTCGCCCGAGGACCGGGTCAATGATGCCCGGCTGAGTCACGGGTCCGGCGACGGGCTGTGGCTTCGACCAGCTCGTCCCCCCGTCGCTCGAGATCGACTGGATCTCGAAGGCGTCCGGACCCTGTCGGCCGATGCCATAGAGGTACGCGTTGCCGTTGCTGTCGGTGCGGATGGTGCAGCCGTCCATGGGGTTGCGGTTGCGGTTGTTGGCGGCGGCACCGATCTGGTTCTGACGCCATGTGGCGCCACCGTCATGGGAGACGGCCACCTGCAGCGGCGCGGGCGCCGCATTCGGGCTCAGCTCCTGTCCGCGGAAGTCCGCCCAGCAGATGTAGACCGTACCGAAGAACGGGCTCGACGAAGCGTTGTCCGCCCAGATCTGCTCCTTGTCGGAGAAGGTCGTCGATGACTGCTTCGAGACGATCACCGGGTTCATCCACGCGTCCTTGTTACCGGCCGCGGCCGCGACGACATCGTCCGTCCGCGACACGGCGATGGCCTCGAAGCCTTTGAAGGCCTCCTCCGAACGGGTCGCGCCAAAGTTCGAGCTCAGATTCGCGTAGTACAGGCGCGAGCCATTCGACCAGGAGAACGCGCCGTTCGCCCCCGGCTTTGGCCCGAAGGCGACCGCCGGATCGCCGTCGGACACGAGGCCGTTCTCGTAATACCACGGCAGCGTGCCGATCGGCCCGACCTGAGGCTGGCATGCCGGATCGGCGTTGCCGGGTGTTCCCAGGCACCCGCGCGCGGTCCAGCCGGTGTAGGTCGGCTGCGTCCAAGTCTTGCCCGAGTCAAACGAGAAGTAGACGCCTGAGACGCCCACCCCATTCGTGAATGGGCATGTCGTGTCGTTTCCAGCGTTGCATGCTTCCATGTCGATGTTGTCGTTCGCGCCGGCGACGAGAACGTTGGGCTGGTGCGCGTTCACGGCGAGTGCCGGCTCGTTCTGTTTGTTCTGCGAGAACGGCGCCGGCGGGCTGCCGGCGTTGACGCGCACCGACGTGTCGGTGGCCGCGCCAACGAGCGCGGTGATCGTGACGAGCAACGCGATGGTGAGCGGGAGCACTAGGACTTTGCGCATGAGCCTCCCCCTGGCTGGAAACTAAAATCCGGCTGAGTCTAGGGCGCCAAATCCGATCAAGTGCCCACGACACCGCGCCACGCGACGACTGCGATCGGCGGCAACAGCAGGGTGGGGTTCAGGCCGCTTCCCCCGGACGATTCAGCCAGCGTCGAAGCGCATACGAGACCGCGACGACGGCGAGTGTCGCCGCCCACCCGATGAGCTCCGTCGACAGCGGCGAACGACCGCCACGCCCCTTCACGGCCCGCGACGATACTCGCGTCATCATTCGCCGGCGTGACCACCGGATGGGCTCGCATCACCAGCGCCGGCGTCCTCGCGATACTCCTGGCCTCGATCCCATTCGCGAGCGATGGTCGGCGACGCGGCGCGACGTTCGTGGCGATGTCGCTCGGGTCCTTTCTCCTCCAGCAGCTCCTGATCGCGAGGGCTCTCGCCGGCCGCGACGACGGCGAGCCCGACGACCTCGATGCCGTCGACGCGCTGACAGTGAGCAGGGGCCTCGCCGCTTCGGTCGTCGCCGCGGCGGCCCTCGCGGGACCGCGCGACCGACGGCGATACGCGGCGAGGATCGCGTGGCCCCTCGCACTCACCGGGTCGACGCTGACCGATTGGATAGACGGCCCCCTCGCGCGCCGGCGCGGGCGCGGTCCGACGCGTATAGGCCGCGTGCTGGATCTCGAGCTCGACAGCTGGCTCACGCTGGCGACGACGTTCGCGGGGACACGGCTCGGGACGCTCGACGCGCTCTGCCTCATCACGCCCTCGCTTCGCTATGCGGCGATGGCGTCGGGCATCTCGTACGACGACGTGCACGCCGTCGGAAAGAGTGACCGCGCGCGGAATCTCGGGATACCCCAGATGACTCTCGCGCTCGCGTCATTCGCCCCATTCGCGGGAAACGCGACACGCTCGGTCGCGCGCATCGCTTCGCTCCTGCTGTTGCCGATCCATGCGATCGCGCTGGCGGGCGCGTTTGCCGCA
>Ga0209471_1001491_pt1 | contig 13856 bp, 16 predicted proteins | sample GraSoiAngelo_128_FD_185885 | JGI IMG/M metagenome (GOLD analysis project Ga0209471, IMG submission 185885) | Grasslands soil microbial communities from the Angelo Coastal Reserve, California, USA - 14_0927_12_20cm (SPAdes) (version 2) | ecosystem: Environmental > Terrestrial > Soil > Grasslands ...
GCTTTTACGAACGCATCCTGGCGGTCGCCGCCGGACCCAACGCGTTGCCGGCATTGCTGATCATCTCGTTCGCGGAAAGCTCGTTTTTTCCGATCCCGCCCGACATTCTGCTGATCCCGATGATCCTGGCGCGGCCGCGCGACGCGTTCCGCCTCGCCGCCTATTGCACCCTCGCCTCGGTCATAGGCGGCCTCGTCGGATATGCGATCGGCTATTTCCTGTTCGACACAATCGGGCGGCCGATTCTCGAATTCTACCACGCGATGGATCGTTACGACGCGCTGAAGGCCGGTTTCGACCAGTGGGGCACCTGGATCATCATTCTCAAGGGGATGACCCCGATCCCCTACAAGCTGATCACAATCGCGAGCGGCGTCGCGCATTTCGACCTCTGGGCCTTTATCGGCGCCTCGATCATCTCGCGCAGCCTGCGGTTCTTTCTCGTCGCCGTGCTGCTGTGGTGGTTCGGCGATGCCGCCCGCCGCTTCATCGAAAAACGCCTGACCTTGGCGACGAGCCTTTTTGCCGTGGGGCTCGTTGGCGGTTTTGTGGTGCTTCGCTATCTCTAAGGGATGAGTCTCTCGACCCGCGCTTTTGCCGGCTTTGTCCTGATCGCAAGCGCGCTTGTGCTCGGGACGGCGCTCCTGTCGCAATATTGGGGCGGGCTCGTCCCTTGCGAACTATGCCTGCTGCAGCGTTGGCCGTGGGCGGCCGCGATCGTCATATCGCTCGTCCTCGTACTGGTCGGGGAGCGCGCCCGGCTCGATTGGGTCGCGCTCGTGCTCGGGCTCGTCTTCGCGACCAGCGTCGTTTTCGCCTTTTATCATGTCGGCGTCGAGCAGCACTGGTTCGCCGGCCCGAGCGCCTGCACCGCCGCCCCCGGCGGTGCGACGACACTCGAACAGATGAAGCAGCAGATCCTCGGCACGGCGCCGGTCCTGTGCGACCGCCCAGGCTGGACATTGTTCCGGGTGTCCTTGGCCGGCTGGAACCTGCTCGCGTCGCTAATCATGACCGGCTGTTGCGTTGGCGCGCTTCTGCATGCCCGTGGAGCTTGGCGGCACGCGCGCGCCGGCAATCGAGTTCCGCGCGGGGCTGCATGACCTCCGATATCCCGGGGCGCCCGCCCTACCTCCCCGGTGATCGGGTGCCCGAGGGCGAGGTCGAGCGCATGATCCGGGTCGACCACGCCGGCGAATACGGCGCGGTGCGGATCTATGAGGGCCAGCTTGCGGTGATGCGCCGCGGTCGCGCCCGCGACGCGATCCGCCGGATGGCGGAGCAGGAGGCGCGCCATCTCGCGAACTTTAACCAGCTCATGCAATCGCGCCGGGTGCGCCCGACCGTGCTGCAGCCGCTGTGGCATATCGCCGGCTACGCGCTCGGTGCTGCAACCGCGCTGCTCGGCGAGGAAGCGGCGATGGCCTGCACGGTGGCCGTCGAGGAGGTCATCGACGAGCATTACCAGGATCAGGCGGAGCGCCTCGGCGACGCCGAGCCGGCGCTCAAACACACGATCCTTGCCTTCCGCGAAGACGAGCTGGCGCATCGGGAGCGCGCCATCGAGCACGGCGCGTTGGACACGCTCGGCTATGACGTGATCTCCGGCGTCATCAAAGCCGGCTCGCGCCTAGCGATCTGGCTATCGACACGCCTCTGAGCTTATTGCCGCCAGATGCCGCGGCCGGCGTTGCGGGCTTTCTCCTCGGCATTCCGCAGCCGCTCGGGCGCATTCTCGGCGGCGGCGCCCGCGCCGTTCAGCACGACCGCCTCCGCCAGATCGTAGTCGCCGAGCTTGCAGCGGTACTGCGCCGCACCGCGGCCGACCGGCTCGCAGGCGATCTCGCGGCCTCTGATGTAACGACCCAATTCGCGTACCGCCTCGCCGGCTTTGCCTTCGACGCCGCCCAGATGCACGGTCGCGCCGTTGAGGACGAGGGTCGCGGTATCGACCAGCCGCGGCACGCCGCGCAAGGATTGCGGGGCCGCATCGGTCAATGCAGCCGGCTTCAGACCCGCCGGGGGTTGCGCCGGCTTCTGCTGCTCCGCCACAGCGGGTGGCGGCCTTCCGCTGCCGGTCAGTACCTCCGGCGCGGGCGCGCCAGGCTTGGCGATGATCTTTTCGGCCTCGCTGACAAAATCGTGCCAGATCTTGGCCGGGATCTCGCCGCCCGCGACCTTGTCCATCGGGCTATTGTCGTCGTTCCCGACCCAGACGCCGACGACGATGTCGGAGGTGAAGCCGGCAAACCACGCGTCACGATACTCGTCGGTCGTGCCGGTCTTCCCGGCCGCCCGCCTGTCGACCCGCGCCGCTTTCCCCGTGCCCTCGGTGACGACCGCCTCGAGCAGCTGCATCATCGAGGCCCAATTCCAATCCGGGCGCTCGGCGCTGGTCTCGGGCCGGGTGTAGAGGAGCGGCGCTGCGGTCTGCGATTTGATCGACCGGATCATGTAGGGTTCGATCGATTTGCTGTCGGTTGCGATCGCGTCGATTGCGCGTGTCATTTCCATCAGCGTCACCTCGGCCGAGCCGAGCGCCAGGCTCGGCACGCTGGGCAATTCCGATTGCATGCCGAGGCTCTTCGCCGTTGCGATGATCTTGTGGATGCCGACCGTTTGCGCGACCTGGGCAGCGACCGAGTTCAGCGATTGCGCAAACGCGGTCCGCAACGTGACGCGCCCGCGATACTGCTCGTCATAGTTTTTCGGCTGCCAGCCATCGATATCGACCGGCTGATCGAGCATGATGGTCTCGGGCGTAAAGCCGTTGCTGAGCGCCGTCAGATAGACGAACACCTTGAACAGCGAGCCCGGCTGGCGATGCGCCTGGGTTGCACGGTTGAATTGGCTCTGGGCGTAATCCCGGCCGCCGACCATCGCCAGGATCGCGCCGTCCGGCGCCATCGCGATCAGCGCCGCCTGTCCGACATGCCGCTGCGCCCCCTCCCCGCTCAGCCAGTTCTTGACGACTTGCTCGGCGGCGTCCTGGAGCCTTGGATCGAAAGTCGTTGTGACCGTGAGATCGAGCGGCGGATTGCCGACCAGCCGCTTGACCTCGACTTCGGCCGTGTCGAGGAAATAATTGTCGTCGGGTTCGGTCTCCGGCGGCATCGCGAGTTCCGGCGGATGATTTCGCGCCGCCGTCGCCTTGGCTTTATCGAGCGCGCCTGTCTCGACCATCGCCTCCAGCACAAGATCCATTCGCCGTGCCGCGGCTTTGGGATTACGGCTCGGCGACAGGTGGGAGGGCGCGCGGATCAGTCCGGCCAGCATCGCCGCCTCGGAGACATCGAGATCGGCGGCTTTCTTCCCGAAATACCGGTGAGCCGCCGCGTCGATACCAAATGCGCCGGCGCCGAAATAGGCCGCGTTCAAGTAGTTCGCCAGGATCTCGTTCTTGCTGAGGCGCGACTCCAGCCAAAAGGCCAGCATGATCTCCTGCACCTTGCGGCGCAGGGTGCGCTCGGGCGAGAGATAGGTGAGTCGCGCCAGCTGTTGCGTGATCGTGCTGCCGCCTTCGGTGCCGCGGCTGCCGGTTAAATTGCGCCAGGCGGCGCGCAGGATGCCGCGCGGGTCGAGGCCGCCATGCTCGAAAAACCGTCGGTCCTCAATCGCGATGACCGCGTCCACAAGGTTTTTGGGCAGATGGTCGGCCGCCAGTTTCTCGCCGCGATAAACGCCGCGGGCCGCAAAAGGCGTGCCCTCACTTGTCGCGTAGACGATTGCAGCGGGAGACTGCTCCCCGACCGGGCGCGTCAGCGGCAAGGTATACGCGCAGTAGCCGATAAAAACGACCGCGGCAAAGATCGCGAGCCCCCCGGTCAATGCCAGCCCGAGCATCGCACGCCGGAAGGCTTCGTAGATCGACATCTCGCTCCGTTCCCGCTCCGGGCCCGCTGGCGAGCGGGCAACGCGAATTGCGATGCGGCTGGGATCGTCCCGCGCTTCATCGAACGGAAATCTGCGGTCATCTGTTCCCCGGCGGGTCGGCCGATGCGGCGCAGAGTGGAACAGCCAACGAGGAGTGCCCGTTCTCCTGCTAGTTGTGCAGAGGTGGATCGTGGCGCTGCGAGCGAACTGGGCGGTTTTGCTGGCGATCGGTGTTGCGGCGTCGCTTTGCGCCTGCTCACCCTCGGACCGTCCCACTGCGGGAGGCCGCGTCCCGCCAGCGCCCACGCCGGTAATAGCGGATGCGGGCGACATCGTGCGCCATTACGGCAGTTCCACCGAGCCGCGCATCCGGCATCGCGCCGCGGCAAAGCGCGCGCGGCACCGTGAGGTTCAGCAGGCCGACGCCGAGTGGGTCAATCCGCCGTTTGGCGCGGGCGAATAAAGCCGCGTTTCTCAAGCGTAGGGGCTGCTTACCTGTTGGAGCCCCCGGTGCTAAGATCCGGCATTCGCGTCGAGCGAGGAGAGGCCTGCCATGCCAGCGAGCATCAAAGAGATGTTGGCGGAAGCGAACGCGGCGGTGCCGCGGCTGACGCCGGCCGACGCGCGCGCCCGGATGGGTGGCGACGCCTTGGTTCTCGACGTGCGCGACCCGTCCGAGGTGCAGGCGAGCGGCAAGATCAAGGGCGCAGTCAACGTCTCGCGCGGGATGCTCGAATTCCGCGCCGACCCCGAGAGCCCCTATTACAACCCCGCTTTCCAGAAGGACAAGACGATGCTCATTTATTGCGCCTCGGGCGGGCGCTCGGCGTTGGTCGGCAAGACGCTGAAGGATTTCGGTTACGGCGCGGTCTACAACATCGGCGGCTTCAAGGAGCTGGCCGATGCTGGACTGGAGACCGAGCCGGCCTAGAACGCGCCGAACGACAGCCGGTTGGGTGCAGTTGCGGCCGCGCACAAACCCGGTTAAGCATTTGCCCCAAGACGGCCCTGCCGCACATGTCCCCTATTTCCTGACGAGAAGCATGCAAGATGAAGCGGCTTGTCACCACGATGCTGTTTGCCGGTCTCACCGTCATGTTGGTCGGTGGACTCGCAAACGCGCAGCACTCTGACGATTACTGCGGCCCGTTGAAGATATTGCTGCAATCGGCGAAGGACGGCTTCGCGCAGGCTCAGAACGTCAAATTGCCCGGCGCCAAATTGTGCAACGTCGAGAAGGACACGCGCTCCTACGGCTGCATGTGGAGCTTCGAAAAGTCGGCCGCCGTCGCTGCGAACTATCAGAAGATGCTGCAGTCGGTTCACGCCTGCTTTCCTACGATGAGCCCACGTCAATCGCACAGCGAGCGCGGCACGATCCATATGGAATACGATTTCGGGAAGGGCGAACCACTGATCGACATTTCGCGCGGCCGGCCCGGCAGCGAGGCGGGGGACTGGTACAGCATCGACATCGTCGCACCCTAGCTTTTGAGAGGACCGCATTCCGTGATCTTCAAGAGCACTCGCCTATAACGCGCTATCGACGTCTGCTTCAGCAACCTCGCCCCAAAAACGCTCACAGATCGGCCGATCCGGCGGACCTATAATTCGGTCGTGCGTAGCCGAAGCGGGGTGGAGCTGAGGATGTGTTCAGAATCGAGCTGACGCGAGGATCAAGCTGGCAAGAGCCGGCAGAGGCGATCGATCATCGGGACTGCGAGACCAATAGCATCGATGCCGCGGTAGCCGAGGCCAAGTACTGGCTGGTTCAAACACAGAAGAACGCGCCGGCGCGCGGCGTCACCCACTATCGCGTTGTCGGCGAGAACGGCACCGCGCTCGGCGGGCCGCCCTGATCGTGGATGCGCCACGGCAGCATTGTCGCCGGCCCCAGCTGTTATCATAATCTCAGGTTGATTGACCTGAGAGGCCACCGCAATGAAGACGGCAGATTTGTCGCGCCGAAGCGCATTGCGGGCGGCGGCCGGCCTGTTATTCCTCCCCGGCTTGACCGCCTGTGCGTTAAGCAGGGCGGGGACAGATGCCCAGCTCATTGCTGATGCACTCGATGCCACTTGGCGGTTTGTCGTGGCGCAAGTTCCGGCTCTTGCGATATCCCCCGCGACACAAGCCTCACTGACCAATGCCTTTCGAGCCATCAATGCAGGCGGATGGGAGCTGACCACACAAGCCGCCGCTTCCCCTGAAGCCGTTGTCGACTTCGTAAAGGAGGTGAATGAGGTCATTACGGTGATCGTTGCAAATCCGACGATACCGCTCGAACTCGCAGGTCCCGCCGGTGCGCCCATTGCGGCGATCTTGGCGGCCGTCGTGACGCTCATGCCCGAGGTGGAGAGCTCCTTTAAACTTGCGATACCAATCGCGTCGATACAGCGGTCACCGGGAGCCGCTCCAATTCCAGCGCCGCCCCGCTCCGCACCCCCGGGCGATGCGGAAGCCGCACGCGACCTTCTCACGCGCGTCGCGGCAACAAAACAGCGACCGGTGCCGCCGCGGTGATGCGCATCTGAACATCTGAGGAGAGTGGTAGCGGGGGAGGGATTTGAACCCCCGACCTTGGGATTATGATTCCCCTGCTCTAACCAACTGAGCTACCCCGCCGGGAGGCCCCGCATATAGGAGATGGCCCTTATGCGGTCAAGCCGCGGCGGCGCCCGTCTCCGCCGCTTGCAGCGCAGGATTTTCCGGGACGCGGCGGATCCAGCCACCCCCAAGAAGCCGCTCGCCATCGTAGAGCACCGCAGCTTGGCCCGGTGCGATCGCGCCCGCGGGCTCGGAGAGCAGCAGCTCCGCTGCGCCGGTTGCGGCGCCGGCATGGAGGGTGGCGGAAACCGGCGGCTGCGTTGAACGCACTTTGGCCGAGACCGGCACCATTTCGCCTGGCTGCAGCGGCGGACCGAGCCAGTTGAGCTCGCCGAGATGAACGCGCGTCTCGCATAACGCGCTCTTCGGGCCGACGATCACGCGTCGGTTCTCGGGATCGAGTCGCAGCACATAAAACGGCTCGGTGGCGGCGATACCCAGCCCTTTGCGTTGGCCAACCGTGAAATGCGCGATGCCATTGTGCTGGCCGAGCACGCGTCCATTCTGGTCGACGATGTCGCCAGGCTCGCCTGCCTCGGGTCGCAGCCTTTCGACGATAGCCGCATACGACCCCTGCGGCACGAAACAGATGTCCTGGCTGTCGGGCTTCGCCGCGACCGGAAGCGCCAACTCGCGTGCGAGCCGGCGGGTCTCATCCTTTTGCAATTCGCCTAGAGGAAAGCGAAGAAACTCAAGCTCGCTGCGCGTCGTGCGACACAGGAAATAGCTTTGGTCTCGGCTTGGATCCGCGGCGCGGTGCAATTCCGGCCCGGCCGGACCGGCGACGCGCCGGGCATAATGCCCGGTCGCCAGCGCACTGGCACCGAGCTCGCGCGCCGTCGCTAACAGGTCCCGGAATTTGACGCGCTCATTGCAGCGAATACACGGGATCGGCGTCTCGCCGCGCCGGTAGCTCTCGGCGAAATCCTCGATCACTGCGGCGCGGAAGCGCGCCTCGTAATCGAGGACATAGTGGGGAATGCCTAGGTGAGCGGCAACACGCGCTGCATCGCGCACATCCTGACCGGCGCAGCAAGCGCCCTTCTTGCCGACGGCAGCGCCGTGATCGTAGAGCTGCAATGTGATGCCGACGACATCGAACCCGGCCCTGGCCAGGAGCGCGGCCGTGACCGAGGAATCCACCCCACCCGACATCGCGACGACGACGCGGTGACCAGCCGGGTCGCCGGGGAGATCGATATCGGGATGCGGCATCATCGCGCAGCCGCGAGGCCCATCTGCCAAAAATCGGCTTCGAGCCGAGCAGCCGCCGTGAAAGTTGCGGCGAGCGCTGGCAGCCGCCCCTCGCCGCCCCGTCGCGCGAACTGCTCGTCGAGCGCGGCGGCGCATTCGCGCGCGAGCTTCTGATACTCATCGCCGGAGTACATCAGGAGCCAGTCGCGATACGGATTGCCGTCGTGGCGGGTGGCCGGATCGGCGATCCGCTCGGCGGCGATCTCGGCGTAGCCGATCATGCACGGCGCCAGCGCGATTTCGAGATCGAGCCGGTCGCCGGCGACGCCCCGGTCGAGCACGAAACGGGTATAGGCAACAGTCTCCGGCGCTTCCGGTTCGGCCTTAAGCGCCGCTTCCAATAGGCCCCAATCCCGGCAGTAATCGATGTGGAGACCGATCTCGACATCCAGGATCGCGGCGAGGAGGGACTGCGCCCGGCGCATTTCCGACAGCGTATCGGATTTGTAGACCGCGAGACCCCAGGCGCGGGCGAAATGAAGCAGAAACAGGTAATCCTGCACGAGGTATCGCCGGAACGCCGCCTCCGGCAGATCGCCGCGAGCGAGCCGCAGCACAAATTCATGCCGCGTGTAGCTACGCCAGGCATCGCCCGCGCTATCGACGAGCCGGCCGTACAGGGTCCCGGAAATCATCGCAGCAGCATATTGCGGGTCGCGGCTGGCAGCCGCACGGTCAGCCCGTCAAGCTCCTCGGTGATGATGATTTGACAGCCGAGCCGCGACGTTGCGGTCAGGCCGAAGGCGAGGTCGAGCATGTCCTCCTCGTCCTCGGTCGCATCTTGCAGCAGCTCGTACCAGTCCGGATCGACGATGACATGGCAGGTCGAGCAGGCGAGCGAGCCTTCGCAAGCGCCCTCGATATCGATGTCGTTGCGGTGAGCGATTTCGAGCACAGACAGCCCAAGCGGCGCGTCGACTTCGCGCCGCGTCCCATCCCGTTCAACGAATATCATCTTCGGCATCTATTGAACCTGCTAGGGCGCCGCAGGCGGCGCCAGATCTTCGGCGAGGATCGCCGCCGCCAGGGCGCGCTTCTCGGCCGCAGGGAGCTGATCGGGCGTCACGGTTCGCAATAGCACCAAATCACCCTCGGCCGCACCGCCCTGAAGGCGCTCAAACGCCGCTGCATCAGCAACGACGACCGCATGAGTGACCGGACGGGCCAAGGCGCGTTCCGCGCGCAGCCGCGCCCGCTCGAGCAGCGCCTGCCATTCCGGAACGGCAGCAGAGAGAGCTGGCACAGCCAGATCGACCTCGAACCCGTCGCGGTCGTTCAGCACGGCGGCGTTGCCGCCGACGGCGAAGGCAACCTCGGCCTGACCACCGGTGACATCAATTCCAATCGCCGCGCCCGGCGCATCGGGATCGACCGGCGAGCCATCCGGCTCCTCGATTTGAAACAGTTTCACGATGTCACCAACACGCTTTGGGCCTCAGCCATTTCGGCCGCATGAGGGCGGGGGACGCCCGTGGTCCGGGTATCGCCGCTCTAATGTCTCTAAACGTGGAAAGACTCGCCGCAGCCGCAACGGCCCTTCTCGTTCGGGTTGCGGAACACGAACCCCGACTGCAGCTTCTCCTCGACGTAGTCCATTTCGGTGCCGATGATGAACATAACGGCCTTAGGGTCGACCAAGATGGTCACTCCCTTATCCTCGACGATCTCGTCGTATTTACCCTTATCGTCGGCGTATTCGAGCGTGTAGGTCAGGCCCGAGCAGCCGCGCGCCCGCACCCCGACCCGGACCCCAACCGAGGGTTTGCCGCGATCGGCGAGCAGCGCCTGGATGCGCTGCGCCGCCGCATCCGTTACGACCAAAGCCTGCTTTTGCGCCATATACGTTCTACTCCCGATATCCTTCATATCGCTGTGATGAGGCGATCCGTCAACCTGCTCCGAAGGCCCCGCCGGCCTGCCGAAGCCGCGACACGGCGGCGGCGATCGCTTCGGCCGCGAAATCGACCTCCGTTGCGGTCGTAAAGCGGCCGAGCCCCAGCCGGATCGAGGCGTTAGCCCGGTCGTCCGGAAGACCCAGGGCACGCAGCACGTATGAGGGCTCGACGCTGGCCGAGGTGCAGGCCGAGCCGGTCGACATCGCAACGCTCTGGCAGGCCTCGATCAGCGCCGATGCGGCAATCCCGGGAACCGAGAAGTTAAGGTTTCCGGGGAGGCGGTGTTCGAGCTCGCCGTTGACTTGCAGATCGGGAATACGGCGGCGGAGATGCGCGTAGAGCCGGTCACGGAGCTGTTGGACCCGCGGGACCTCTTCCCCCATCTCCGCGCGCGCCAGTTCGGCGGCACGGCCGAGACCGACACAGAGCGGCGTCGGCAGTGTGCCGGAACGCAGGCCCCGCTCCTGGCCGCCGCCATCGATCAGCGGCAAAAGCCGCACCCGCGGGCGGCGGCGGACATAAAGCGCACCGACACCCTTCGGACCGTAGATCTTGTGGCCGGAGATCGACATCAGATCGATCTTCATCGCCTCGACATCGAGCGGAATTTTGCCGGCGGCTTGCGCGGCATCGGTGTGGAACAGGACGCCGCGGGACCGACACAGCGCACCGATCTCGTCAAGCGGCTGAATGACGCCAATCTCGTTATGCGCCGCCATGACAGACACCAGAAGCGTGCGATCCGTGATCGCAGCGGCGAGCCGGTCGGGTGACACGAGGCCGCTTGGCTCGACCGGCAGATAGCTGACAGCAAAACCTTCGCGCTCCAACGCGGCGGCGCTTTCGAGCACGCATTTGTGCTCGGTCGTCATTGCGATCAGGTGATCCCGAACCTTGTCGCCGACGGGATGCGCCCGCGCGAAATGCGCCGCGCCTTTGAGCGCGAGGTTGTTCGACTCGGTCGCACCCGAGGTGAACACGATTTCGCGCGGATCGGCGCCGATCAGCCGCGCCACCTCGCCACGCGCCGCCTCGATCGCCGCCATCGCGTTATGTCCATAGACATGGCTCTCGCTGTGCGGGTTGCCGAACTGCTCTGTGAAATAGGGCAGCATCGCCTCGAGCACGCGCGGATCCAGCGGCGTGGAGGACTGATTGTCGAGATAGATCGGCGGCGTGTTTGGCCGCTGCGCCACCGCGGCGCTCGAAAGACTCATGCCGCCCTCGCTGCCGCGGCATGCGGCTTCACCCGCCGGTACATCGCCGTCCATGCTTCGAGAAAATGCTCGATCTCGGCCTCGGTCGTGCTCCAGCCCAAGCTGACGCGGATCGTCGAGCCCGCAATCTCCGGGACAGCGCCCATCGCCTGCAACACGTGACTCGGGCCAACTTTGCCGGACGAGCAGGCCGCCCCGGCGCTGACCATGACGCCGTCGAGATCAAGCGCGATGACCTGCGTCTCCGCAGAGACACCGGGCAGCGCGATCGCACTGGTATTGGGCAGCCGAGGCGTTGCGGCGCCGATGACAATGGCTTCAGGCGCTGTCGCAAGAACGGCCGCCTCAAGGCTATCGCGCAGCGTCTGGGCGCGTTCGTAATCGGCGAGGCGGTGCCTCGCCGCATCCGCCGCCGCGGCGAACCCGGCGACGCCGGGCAAATTTTCGCTGCCGGCGCGGCGGCCGTGCTCCTGGCCGCCGCCGCGGATCATCGGCGCGATCTCGACCGAGCCACCAATGATCAGGGCACCGATCCCCGGCGGGCCGCCGAGCTTATGAGCGGACAGGCTGATGAGATCGGCGCCGATTGCAGCAATATCGAGCGGGATCTTGCCAGCCGCTTGCACCGCGTCGCAATGGAACAAGGCGCCATGGCGATGCGCGACATCGGCGACATCGGCAACCGGCTGGATCGCGCCGGTTTCGTTGTTCGCGAGCATCACCGAAACCAGGGCGGGACGCGGATCGGAAGCGAGCAACTCTTCGAGCCGCCCCAGATCGACAATACCATCCGCGCTGACGGGAATACGCTCGGCATGCTGCAAGGCCTGCAACACCGAGCTGTGCTCAACCGCCGAGACTATAATTCGCTCGCGACCGCTGCCGAGAAGCGCTAGCTGGTTTGCTTCGGTGCCGCCGCTGACGAAGGCCACGCCCTCAGGATCGGCGCCGATCAATACCGCAACGATCTCGCGGGCGTTCTCGACGCGCTGCCGCGCGGCACGACCCCAGCGATGCACTGAAGACGCGTTGCCGCAGTCGCGCAAGGCCGCCGTCACTGCGGCCGCGGTCTCCGGCCGCAAGGGAGCGGTCGCGTTCCAATCGAGGTAGGTCTCGCGTCGGGTCATCCGATTTCAGGAGGCTTTGGCGGCTCGGTAAATTTCGCGCTGGGCGATGCCGCTGGTTCCAAGCACGCGCCGCTCGCAGACGTCGCCGAGCGATACCGAGCTCAAAAAAAGGTGGATCTGGTTGCTTAATTCTTCCCACAAATCGTGGGTTAAACATCGGCTCCGGTCGATGCGGCAGCCGGTAACAGATCCGGGGGTACATCGCACGGCATGGATCGGCTCGTCGACGGCCGCGATGATGTCGCCAATGCGCGTATCGTCGCGATCATATGCCAGGAGGTAGCCACCGCCAGGCCCGCGCACGCTCTTGATCAAGCCGTTGCGCCGCAATTTGGCGAAGAGCTGTTCGAGGTAGGGTAGCGAAATCTCCTGGCGTTCGGCGATATCGGCAAGACAGACCGGGGCGCCGTTACTGTGGCGCGCGAGATCAACCATCGCCATGACGGCATACCGGGCCTTGGCGCCGAGTTTCACGGGTTCGCCCTCGCGACGCGGCTGCGGAGGGGTTCAACGGTCGGCTCGGCCGTTTTCGGGGCGTCGCTCTCCCGCTCGACTTCGGCGACCCGGGCCCGCAACGCCGCAACTTCGTCAAGAAGCGCGGCCAATGGGCGGGCGATCGGGTCGGGGATCTCGCCGCTGATGCCATAGGGCTCAAACACGGGCGGCATTGCCTCCGAAGCAGCGCGCCGACCGACTTGGTGCGCCGGGTTGCCAACCATCGTGGCGCCGTCCGGCACTTCCTTCAGCACGACAGACGCCGCGCCGATGCGGGCGCCATCGCCGACCCGGAAGGGACCCAAGACCTGGGCTCCCGAGCCCACGATGACATCGTTGCCGATGGTGGGATGGCGCTTTTGCCCGCCTTGCTCGCGGGACGGCCGAGTGCCGCCCAGCGTCACACCGTGATAAAGGGTGCAGTCGTCGCCGATCTCGGCGGTCTCGCCGATCACGACACCCATGCCGTGATCGATGAACAGCCGGCGGCCGATGCGGGCGCCGGGATGGATCTCGATGCCGGTCAGCACCCGCCCGACATGCGAGACGAAGCGGCCCAGGAGGTAGAAGCGGCGCTCCCACAGCCAATGCGCGGCCCGGAAATAGAGCAGGGCTTGGAAACCGGGGTAACACAGCACGACTTCCAGCCGCGAGCGCGCCGCCGGATCGCGCGCTAAAGTCGCATCAATCTCGTCGCGCAGGTTTTGGAAAAGCATCGCCGTCACTATGTTATCGTCGAGACCGAGACGGGCTGCTGCGCGCACCGGCTCGCGTGACATCGACACCACCATATAATTGTCCGACCAGGGCGATCAAGTATGAGGGCGAGGGTGGCCAGAACATTGCCCAGAGAAGATAGCGTCTTTACCCGACCTGTAGAGTCGGATTTCTGTTGGATCTGCTATGCCTGAAGTGATTATCAATGGCCCCGAGGGGCGGATCGAGGGCCGCTACCATCACGCCCGTGGCACGAATGCGCCGATGGCGCTGGTGTTGCACCCGCACCCGCTGCATGGCGGGACGATGAACAATAAGATCGTCTACACGCTCTATCAGTGCTTCGTGAAGCGGGGCTTTTCGACATTGCGGTTCAATTTCCGTGGCGTCGGGCGCAGCCAGGGCAGCTTTGACCGCGGTGAGGGCGAGCTGGCCGATGCCGCGGCGGCGCTCGATTGGCTGCAGGGCTACAACCCGAACGCCCCGACCTGCTGGGTCGCCGGTTATTCGTTCGGCGCCTGGATCGGCATGCAGCTGCTGATGCGGCGGCCGGAAATCGATGCCTTCATCTCGGTGTCGCCGCCGGCCAACCAGTATGATTTCAGTTTCCTCGCGCCCTGCCCGTCTTCCGGTCTGATCCTGCAAGGTGATCAGGACACTCTGGTGCCCCA
>Ga0209471_1001492_pt1 | contig 13835 bp, 8 predicted proteins | sample GraSoiAngelo_128_FD_185885 | JGI IMG/M metagenome (GOLD analysis project Ga0209471, IMG submission 185885) | Grasslands soil microbial communities from the Angelo Coastal Reserve, California, USA - 14_0927_12_20cm (SPAdes) (version 2) | ecosystem: Environmental > Terrestrial > Soil > Grasslands ...
GCGTCGAGCCGCTCGCGCGCGTCGCGCGCGCGGCGCATCGGCCCGACCGGCAGCCGTTCGATGACGTCGGCGAACGGCATCATGCTGAGCCAGAACGAGGCCATCACGTCGGTCAGCGCGCGGCCGACCTCGCGGGCCTGCGATTCGACGTCGACGTCGAAGAGCGTCTTGCCGGCGATCGACAGGGTGACGCGCATCATCTCCTGCGACACGTCGAGCGTGGTGTTGTCGCGCCACTGCCGGCGCAGCTCGTCGGCGTAGTCGACCATGGTCTTTGCGTAGGCGGCGATGCGATCGCGGTGAAACGCCGGCTGCATCAGACGGCGCTGGCGCAGGTGCAACGCGCCTTCGCTCGTGAGCAGGCCGTTGCCGAGCAGCTTCTTCGTCATCTCGAGGCCGCGGCTCTTCGTGAAGTTGCGGCTGCCGGTGACCAAGATGTCCTTGATGTACTGCGGATGGTTGACGAAGAAGAGCAGCTCGCCCGTCATCCTGTACGATGCGAGATCGCCGTAGGTTCGCGCGATCCTTTCGAGAAAGTTCAACGGATCGCGGCTGAAGCGATACGTCAGCGATGCGATCGGCGATATCTTCGGACCGGCCGGCAGCTTCGCGACGGTGGGTGCCGTGGGGTCAGGTGCCAGAGTGCCGTTCGCCATTGATTTATGGTGACACAGCGCACTGTCTGTAGCGCGAGGCTTTCAGCCGAGCGGGTGGCTCGCCTGAAAGGCTCGCCCTACGTTTGGAATTCAGAGCAGCGATTTGATCTCCGCTTCGAACTTCTCGCGGACGGCGCGGTCGATCGGAATATTCGGCGACGCGGACACCGGCAGGCCAACGTGCGTCCGGCAGATGCGGCCGTCGCGTCCGATGAGAAACGACGTCGGCAGCGCGACGACCAGGCGGCCGAAGGCGTCGTCGATGTCCTTGCGATCGACGCCGTCGAGCACCGGGTAGTTCATCCGGTACCGCTCCGCGAACGGCTTCGCGTTGGCGAACTGGTCGAGCACGACGATGCCGGCGACCTCGAAGCCCTGCGGCTGGTACTTCTTGTAGAGATCGATGAAGGCGGGGATTTCGATCTTGCACGGCACGCACCACGTGGCCCAGAAGTCGAGCAGTAGCACCTTCCCTCTGTAGCTGGCGAGATGGACATCGCGCCCGTTGATGTCCTTCAGCGCGAAATCGAGGTTCATGCGGGGCGCGTTCGCCGGACAGGGGGCGGCCGCCTCGGGGACCCTGGCCGTGCGCTGCCGCACGACGACGGTGACCGCCGTCGCGACGATCACCAAAGCGACGATCGCAACCTTCGTGGTAATGCGCATAGACGTGCGTCGAGAACCCGTGCGGACGGCGCTTTATTCCCTGAAGGCCTATCTCACGCGACCGGCGAGACGCCAGAGAAAGAAGCGGCCGTCATTGCGACGTGCGCATTGGCGAAGGCTGGCGAGCGAACCGCAGATCCCACACACGATCCTGATTGACGGTCAGCGACGTCACCTTCCCAGAGCCGTCGCGCCTGAAGATGACGAGCCCGAGCTGCGGCCCAGTAAACGCGTCGGCGTACTGCGGCGTCAGCGTGATCACGGTATCGGGACGACGCTTCAGCACGAGCGATCCGCCGTCGACCGCGGCAACCAGTGTCGTCTCCGCTTCATCGCTGACGTAGGTGCCCGCCAGCTCCTGCAGCTGCGCCGGCGACGGCGCCGCCTTCTTCGCACGCTCATAGATCTCCACGCTGCCGTACTCATCGGTCACGCGGATCCGGTCGCCCTCCTGCGTCCACTTCGCGCCGCGGGCGTTCGTCAGGACGACGCCGGCGTTGATGTTGCGGTAGAGGACGCCGTCTTCATGCGGGAGCTCGCGCACGGCGGCATCGGACGCCGGGCTGACGCGGCCGTTGAGGAACACCCACGCCACGTCGTGGGCATACTGCGTGGCGCGGGCCGACGTCGCATTGCACAGCACGGCGACCGACAGCCGCTGATCGGGATAACGGACGAGATGGGCGCTGTAACCCGCAGTCGAGCCGCTGTGCTCGACGACGCGCACGCCCTTGTCGCTGTTGATCATGAGACCGAAAGCGTACCCGTGCGCCCGACCGTCGTTGAACGTTCCGGGCTGCTGCTGCAGCGCGACGAACGCGGCGTCGCCGACCTTCGGCGACGTGAAGTTCTCGTTCCACTTCAGCAGATCGCCGACCGTGGTCAGGAGGCCGCCGTTGCCGTGCACGTTCTCGAACGGCATGTCGGTGTGAAACTCGCCGCTGCGATCCGAGTAGGCCATCGCGCGGTTCTTGAGGATCCGCGTGAAGTCGTCGCGCCACGACGTGTGCGTCATGCCGAGCGGCCCGAACAGCCGCTGCCGCGTGAACTCGGCGAACGGCACCCCGCTCACACGCGAGACGATGATCGCGGCCAGGTTGAAGCCGGTGTTGCTGTAGGACCACTTCGTCCCCGGCGTGAAGTTGACCGCCTTCTGATGGCTGACGATCTCGAGCACGTGTGCGTGCGTGTAGGCCCGGCTCGTGCGCGGCCAGCCCGCGATGGCCTCGATGCTGCCCCAGTCGCGCAGACCGCTCGTGTGATTCAGCATGTGGCGGATGGTGAGCGGCGACCCATAGTCAGGCAGTTCCGGCACGTACTGCCTCACCGGATCGTCGATCGAGAGCTTCCCTTCGCGCGCGAGCAGCAGAATCGCGGCGGCGGTGAACTGCTTCGACACCGACCCCGCTTCGAAGATCGACTCGGGCGTGATCTTCACGTCGTGCTCGAGGTCCGCCATGCCGTAGCCTTTCGCGATCACCGGCTTGCCGTCGACGGCAGCCTCGACCGCGCAGCCGGGCGTCGACGGCGAGTTCCATTTCGCGAAGATCTTGTCGACTTGTGGCGCGGGGCTTTCAGCCCCGCGATCGCGGCCCTGAAAGGGCCGCGCCACCAGGAGCGTCGACATTGAAGCCGCACAGACGATCCCAACGAGCATTCGGATACGCATATCCATCTCCAGCGCTTTACTTCAATCTCGGATCCGGTACCACCGACAACGGCTGCGCGTACATCTTCCCATTCACCGTCAGCTTCACCGTATAGCCAGCGGCATTTACGAACGGCGCGCCGCCGCGGCCGCCGCCTCCACCGCCGCCGCGTCCGCGTCCGCCGCCCGGCGGAAGCGCCTGCCGCAAATCCCACACGAAGCGGTGCATGCCGGCTGCTGCCGACGGCGGCTGCATCGGCTGCTGCCACACGGCATTGACCGACAGCGTGTTCGGATCGGGCGGAACCGACGGATCGGCGCTCGAGAAGCGCCGCACCGTCTGACCACCCGCGTCGGCGATCTCGATGACGACGGCCCCGGACGCTGCGCTCTTCAGGTAGTAATCGATGATGGCGCCCGAGGGCGGATTCTCGGCTTCCGCCTCGTCCTTCTGCGTCGGCGTGCCGTTGTCGGTGTCGGGCGGCAGCAGCATCGCTTCGCGAGGCTTGAACAGGAAGGCGTCCGCGGAGGCGACGTCGTTGTCGATCTGCCTGAGCGCGCTGATGTCGTCCAGGATCCAGATGCCGCGGCCGTGCGTGCCGACGATCAGATCGTCGCCGTGAATCGCGAGGTCGCGCATGGACGAGGGCGGCAGGTTCAGCTGCAGCGACTGCCAGTTGTCGCCGTCGTCGAACGAGACGAAGACGCCGAGCTCGGTGCCGGCGTAGAGCAGACCGCGCCGCTTCGGATCCTCTTTGACCGTCTGCAGGTAGACGCCGGCCGGAAGACCGCGCGTGATCTTCTGCCACGCCTTGCCGGCATCGCGCGTGCGGTAGATGTACGGTTCGTAGTCCTCGAGCCGATGACGATCGATCGCCGCGTACGCCTCGTTCGCGTCGAAATGCGACGCCTCCATCATGACGACCTTGCTCCACGACGTCAGCTCGCGCGGTGTGACGTCCTGCCAGCTCTTGCCTTCGTCGGGCGTGACTTTGATCAACCCATCGTCGGTGCCGACCCATAGGAGCGGCCCGCGCAGCGGCGACGGCGCGATGGTGTAGATGACGCCGCGATTGCCGCGCTGCAGGTCGTAGTCCAGCGCCGTCACCGGATCGAGGTTCTGCGGCACGCCCGGCTCGGCGCGCGTCAGGTCGTCGCTGATCCGCGCCCAGGTCTTCGCGCCGTCGGTCGTCTTGAACAGATACTGGTTGCCGAAGTAGAGGACGCGCTGATCGGCGGCGGAAAAGACGAGCGGGTTGGTCCACGTGTGGCGCGCCGGCGTCGGCTGATCGCGCTCGGGCGACACGTTGTCGGTCTTGCCGGTGTTCACGTCGCAGCGCGTCACCGTTCCGCCGAACAGGATCTCCGGATGCAGCGGATCTGGCGCGGTGTAGCCCGCTTCGCCGCCCGCGCACATCGGCTCCCAGTCGCGCATCGTGATCGTGGCGAAGCGGCCGCGCGATCGGACGCGGACGGCGCCGCTGTCCTGCTGCGCGCCCGTAATCCAGTACGGCAACGCGTTGTCCGGCGCGACGTGGTAGATCTGCGCCGTCGGCTGATTCAGCCACGAGCTCCACGTTGGATGGTCCGCGAGGCCGTCGACGCTGATCACGGCGCCCTGATCGCCGCCGAGAATCATGCGGTTCGAGTCGTCCGGCGAAATCCAGAGCTGATGGTAATCGTCGCCGCCGGGCGATCCCTTGAACGGCTCGCCGAAGGTGCGGCCGCCGTCGCGCGATCGATAGACGCCGGTGTTCGACACGTACACGAGATCGGCGTTCTTCGGATCTGCCGTCACCTTGCCGAAGTACCAGCCGCGTCCCCAGATTCGCGGATCGCCGGACACTTTCGTGAACGCCGCGCCGCCGTCATCCGATCGATAGAGCCCGCCGTCCTTCGCGTCGACGATCGCGTAGACGCGTGCGGGGCGCGACGCGGAAATCGAGACGCCGATGCGGCCGACGCCTTCGGTCGGCAGCCCGCGCGTGAGCGGCTGCCAGGTGTCGCCGCCGTCGGTCGACTTGAACAGACCGCTGCCCGGACCGTACGACGGCGGATATACGCTCCACGGCGGACGGCGCGTATTCCAGAGCGACGCGTACATGGTGCGCGCGTTACCCGGATCGAGCGTGAGATCGACCGCGCCGAGGTCGTTGCTCCTGAACAGCACTTTCTGCCACGTCGCGCCGCCGTCGCGCGAACGATAGACGCCGCGGTCCGGGTTCGCGCCGTACGCATGCCCGAGCGCGGCGACGAAGACGACGTCGGGATTGGCCGGGTCGACGATGACGCGCGCGATCTGGCGCGTGTTGTCGAGGCCCAGGTGCGTCCACGTCGCACCGGCGTCGGTGGACTTGTACATGCCGTTGCCGTAGGAGATCTGCGACCGCATGTCCGACTCGCCGGTCCCGACATAAACGACGTTGGGATTCGACGGCGCCACCGCGACGGCGCCGATCGATGCCACCGGCTGCGAGTCGAAGATCGGAAACCAGGTGCGGCCTGCGTTGGTCGTCTTCCAGACGCCGCCCCCGACGGATCCGAAATAGAAGGCGTTGATCTGTCCTGGCACTCCGGCGACGCCGTTCACGCGCCCGCCGCGGAATGGCCCGATCAGCCGCCAGCGCAATCCGGAGTAGAGGCTCGGATCGACGCGCCCCTGCTGCGCCGAGAGCTGCGGCAACAATGCGATCGAGAGCCCCAAGAAAAGAATCGCCTTTTTCATCGCTCGATCCGGCTCACAAGAAAATTGTTCGCCACCAGACGCGGGCCTGAAAGGCCCGCGCCACAGATGTCGCAGAGCCCGCGCCACCGATGTCGCAACGGGGTTGTCTCTCACCGATGTGGGGCCGGCCCGGTTCTCTCACCGATGTGGGGCGGCCCTTTCAGGGCCGCCATCAAAACAAGATCTTCGCCGCCAACTGCATGTTGAACGGCTCGCCCGAGCCGATTCCTGGCGCATTGCTCGCGTTGCGCGTATTGCTCAAAAGGCCAAACGTTGTCGAGCTCGAGAGCATGTTGCCGGGGTTCGCCCAGTTGATGATGTTGAAGACGTTGAAGATTTCCGCGCGGAGCTGAATGGACGTGCGCGCCGTGAGCTTCGTTGTCTTGAACACCGACACGTCGACGGTCTTGAACCAGGGACCGTAGTACGCGTTGCGCGGCAGGTTGCCGAACGTGCCGGCGGCTGGCACGGCGAATGCCGCCGGATTGAAGTATCGGACCGCGGTGCCCGTCGTCGGCTGGGCGATGCCGCCGAACGGATCGCCCACCAGGTTGGGTCGATCCTGACGATCGCCGGTCCCGCTCACGTCGGTCCCGGTGGTGATATTGAATGGTGTCCCGCTCTGGATCGTCGAGATCACGTTGAACTGCCAGCCGTCGGCGAGTCGCGATCCGTTCCATGCAGGCAAGTTGTACGTGAAGCCCGCGCTGACGACGTGGCGGATGTCGAAGCTGGCGTTGCCCCAATCGGCGTCGATGTTCGTCGAGTCCATCGGCAGCGTGTTCCGCGCCTCCGATCCGTTGTCCATCGCGTGGCTCAGCGTGTAGTTCAGCCGCCCCGAGAGGCCGTGCCAGTTGCTCTGAATCAGCGACATCTGCAGCGAGTTGTATTGCGAGCGGCCGATCGTCTCGAGCTCGTTGATGGCGGCGAGGTCCGGGTACAGCGCGGCGAACGGACGCCGTGCCTGCGACACGCCCGCCGCGCTCGGCGCCGGCGCGTTGATATCGCGCATCAGCGCCAGCCGGTGGCCGCGCGTGCCCACGTAGCCGATCTGTACGATGGTCCTCGGCCCGAGCTGCTGCTCCACGTTGACGTTGAAGTTGATCACGTACGGCAGCTTCAGATCCTGACTGACCGCGAAGGCGCCATACGGCGGCTGCGCCGACGAGCCGAAGACCGGCACGTTGGCCGCGTACGTGAAGCGGCGCTGCGTGATCGAGAACACGGGCGTGGGACCGCCCGGATTGTTGCCGACGCCGAGCGCGCCGCCGTTGGCGAAGCCGGTGTTCGCCGTGAAGAAATTGACCGCGAGCATGTCGTAGAAGAGGCCCCATCCGCCGCGGATCACCGTCGTGCGGCTGTCGGACGGCGTGTAGGTGATCCCGAAGCGCGGCGAGACGTCGGTCTTGTCCGCCGGATAGAGCGTGTCGGTCGACACCATACCCTTGCCCGCGATGAACGTGGTGAGCGGACCGTCGCTCGCGCCGAGCACGCCCGGATACGTGTAGCGCAGTCCGTAGTTCAGCGTCACCTTCGGCGTCGCGGACCACACGTCCTGCGCGTACACGTCCCAGGTGTTCTGGAAGTAGTTGTGATGCGTGTTGCCAAGGACGATGCTGCCGGTCACGACGTCGCCGGCCATGAAGTCGGCGAGCGCCTTGAGCGCCGAGCTCGCCTGCGAGGTCGGCAACGACGCCCACGGTCCGACCGTGCCGTCGAACGTGAAGTTGCCGCGCTTGTTGCTGTCGTAGAAGACGAACAGCTTCGAGACGCGCGCTTCGCCGCCGACTTTGATCTGATGCGATCCCTTCTGCCAGTTCAACGAGTCGGTGAAGTGGATCGTCTTGTCGACGCGGCCGAGCGGCTGCGTGCCGCCGACCTGCGCGAAGCCGTTGATCGTGATGTTCGGCGGGCCTGCCAGCGTCGGATCGGTGACGCCGGTGTCGAGCCCGAGCGCGATCGGATCGGCCGACGTGTCGAACGAGTTGAACTTCTGCAGGAAATAGTTGTAGCCGACGACGAACTGGTTGACGAGGTGTGAAGTGAAGACGCTCGTCGTGACCACCGAGACGTTGTGCATCCGGCTCGGCACCGCCTGGAAGTACGCCCGGTAGGGCGAATTGATCTGCGCGACCTGATCGCCGCCGCCGCCGAAGTACCGCGCCGAGATCGAGTGGATTGAATTGAAGTTGTGATCGACTTTCGCGATCCCGTTATAGCTCGAGTACGTGTTCGGATCGCCGCTGACGAAGTTCAGCGCCGTGGCCGGGCCCGTCCGGCTGTCGGCGGGCCAGAGCGACAGCAGGCTCGTCGACACCGGATTCACGGGAACGTTGAACTGCCGCAGCAGGCTCGTCGCGCCCGCCACCCAGTCGGCCGACGGTGCCGTGTCGGTGAGCGAGTTGCCCGCGTCCAGCTTCTGCGCCTCGAACGTCGAGAAGTAGAACGTCTTGCTGTGGACGATCGGACCGCCGAGCGAGAAGCCGTACTGGTTGTTCCGAATCTCGCGCTTCGGCGTGCCTGGTGCGGCGACGGGCGAGTTCGCCGACAGCGCCTCGTTGCGGTTGAAGTAGTACGTCGTGCCGTGAATGTCGTTCGTGCCCGACTTGATCACGAGATTGACCGTCGAGCCGGCGTTGCGCCCCATTTCCGCCGATCCGCCCGATTGAACCGAGAACTGATCGATCGCCTCGATCGGCAGCAGCGTGCCGGCGATGCCCGACACGCCGCCCTGGTTGACCGCCGCGATGTTCTGGAACGCATCGTTGTTGTCGGCGCCGTCGATCTGGTAATTGTTGCCGCGCGTGCGGACGCCGTTCACCGACGTGCCGGCCACGCCGGGTGAAAGTTGTAGCATCCGCGTGAAGTCCCGGCCGTTCAGCGGCAGATCCTGCACCTGCTTGGGCTGAATCACGTTGCTCAGCGCCGTCGACTTCGTGTCGAGCGTGAGGATCGCCGCCGACACCTGCACCGTCTCGGCGACGGTCGACAAGCCCATCTTCAAGTCGATCGACGACACGCGCGAGACGGTCACCTCCACCGTCACCTTCAGCGTCTGGAATCCCTGAAGCGTGGCTTCCAGCGTGTAGGTGCCAAGCGCCAGATCCGGCAGCGAGAAATCGCCCGTATCCGACGTCGTCGTCGTGCGCGACTGGGCCGTCGCGTTGTTCGTCGCGGTTACGGTGACGCCCGGCAGCACGGCGCCGGTCGCGTCGGTGACGCGTCCTGAAATACTTCCGCGAAAGGTCTGTGCGTCGCAGAGCGCCGCAATCGCGACGGCGAGCACGAACGACACGACTCCGACGAATCGACTCGAAACCATGAGCTCCATCTTCCTTTCCCTGGCGTTCATTGGGCCGACCGCCCCTGCGCGTTCAAGATTGCCGCGAACAGCGTTTTCTTCGTCTGCTCCGAGGCGACGAACAGGTCCTCGGGCAGCTTCGTGACGTACTTCAGCATGTCGGCGTAGATCACGTCGGCCTGATACAGATTGAGCCCGAGCCCGGCGAGGTACTGCAGGCGCAGGTTCTTGTCGTGATTGATTTGCGCGTCGCGCAGCCACGCGGACAGATCGCTCCTGCGTCCCGCATACGTGGAGAACAGATCGATCGCCGACGTCATGCCGATTTCGCGCAGCGATCGGGCTACCGGCTCGTACTCCGGCCGCTTCAGCCGCTCGTTGAGCGCGTCGACGTCGATCGACGCCGACTCCACGGGGCCTAACAGCACCAGATCGTAGCCTTTCCCCTCGTTCGTATTGCCCCACACGACGCCGTTTGGAAACACGTCGAGGAACGTGGCGATCTCGCTCTTCACCGCGTCGGTGTTGCTCTCGTACAGCTGAACGAACAGCGTCATCACGCCGCCCGGATTGAGATGGCTCTTCGCCAACTCGAAGAACTCCTGCGTGTAGAGCATCGCCGCGCCCTTCACCCAGGGGTCGAGCGGGTCCGATGTTATCGCGTCGAATTTCTCGGTCGTCGTCTCGACGAAATGCCGCGCGTCGTCGATGCGGATGTGGACCTTCGGGTTGCGGACGACGTCGAAGTTGTGCTGGGAGAAATAGGTCGAGACGACGCGCGGCACCAGCGGCTCGATTTCGGCGATCGTCTCGTGCTCGACCGACGGATCGACCGAGACGGCGCCGGCCGTCACGCCGGCGCCACAGCCGATGACGAGCACCTTCTTCGCCTGCCGCGGCAGCAGCGTCGTCATGTGGCCGAGCATCCGCTGGAGCCGCATGTCCTGCGGCTCGCTCGAGGCCTGCACCTTGCCGGCGTTGTGATAGTTCCGGACGCCGTTCGACAGCTCCGATACGGCGACGGTCGCGTTCAGTCCTTCGCCGACATAAATGACGTCCGCCTGGCCCACCCGCGTCGCCGCGTATCGGCCGTACGCGACGAGCAGACCCGGCAGCTGGTGCACGCTTCGCGCGAGCAGACCCGCCGACACCATCGCGAGCGCCAGCACGACGGTCCCGGCGAGATTCCAGGAAGACGAAGAAGCAACCGCGGATGAGTACGCCGGCTCGAGCATCAACAGAGACGAGAGCGCGCACGTGATGATGATCACCTGCTGTGTGTGCGAGCTCCCGATCCACGGAATGAGGATGAAGCTCGCGATCAGCGAGCCGGCGATCGCGCCGACGGTATTCGCGGCGTAGACGCCGCCGGCGAGCCGCGCGGCATCCTGCTCGCTCGACGCGACCGCCGCGAGCGCCAGCGGAAAGCTCGCGCCCCACAGGATCGCGCCCGGCAGCACCACCCACAGGCAGCGCACGAGATCGAGCTGGAACGTGTACCACGGCGAAGTCGAGATCGATGGGTTGATCGGCCAGTACGTCAGCGATTCGGTGAGCATGTAGGCGGCCCAGGCGGCGGCGCCGCACAGGAGCAGTTGACACCAGCCGAGCGCGCGCCGCGCCGATGCCTGATCGCGTGCGACGAGCGACGCAACCGTGCTGCCGACGCCGAGGCCGACGAGAAACACCGCGAGGATCAGCGAGAAGGTGTAGACCGTCGCGCCGAAGTGCAGCGACAGCAGCCGCGTCCAGACCACTTCAGCGCCGAGCGCGGTCAGCCCGGACAGCGCGATCGTGACGTAGACCGATGCGTGGCGGGGTGGGGCGGGGCTTTCAGCCCCGCCTTCGCGGCCCTGAAAGGGCCGCGCCACCTCGTCATAGGCCGCTTTGGCGGAGACGAGGTGCGCGATCGACGCGACCGCCGCGTTGATCGCGACCGCGGTAAACGTCGCGATGTTCACGTCGTGGACGCGCAGCAGATAGAAGCCTGCGACGAGGCTGCCGACGACGCCGCCGGCGATGTTGCCGCCGTAGAAAAATCCGAGCCACGACACCCCTTCGGGCGTCGCCTTCACCCAGCGCGAGATCGCCGGCAGCGTGGCGCCCATCAGCATCGTCGGCGGCAGCAGGCAGATGCCGGCGACGATGGCGCGCACGAAGACGCTCACCATCCCGTCGCCGGCCCATGCGGTGTAAAGGCCGCCGACGAGCGGCATGCCGAAGAGGATCAGCAGCCCGAGCACGCCGATGCCCGCTTCGAGCGACGCGTACACGCGCAACGGATGCTGGCGAGGAGAGACCGCGCCCGGCATCAGCACGCTGCCAAGGCACATGCCGCCCATGAACGTGCCGAGGAGGATGCCGAGGGAGATCGAGGACGACCCGATGACGAGCTGGAGGAGCTGGAACCAGACGATCTCGTAAATCAGCGCCGCGCAGCCGCTGCCGATGAAGAGAACGACGAGCGCGGGAAGATACCGCCGTGAGGTCATCTACGCTGCCCTTCTCGTGGGAAAGCGCGATGCTATCACGGCGCTGATAGCTGATAGCTGACAGCAGCGGCTATCAGCTATCAGCTATCGGCTATCAGCTATCAGCTGTCGGGTGTCGGCTGTCCGGCTATTTGACGTGTTTGCTGACCAGCTTCGTCATCTCGAACATGTTGACTTGCGCCTTGCCGCCAAAGACCGGCTTCAACATGTCGTCGGATTTGATCATCCGTTTGTTCTTCTGATCCTGCAGCTTGTTCTTCTTGATGTAGGCCCACAGCTTCTTGGTGAGCTCGGTACGCGGCAGCGGCTTGCTGCCGACGACCTCGGACAGAGCGGCGTCTGGGGTCACCGGCGCCATGAATGCCGCGTTGGGCTTCCGCTTGCTCGCCTTCTTCGCCATGTCAACTCCTGTTCAAGTGGCGCGCTGCTTCTCGCTCGAGCCGCAGCGCTCGCGTCAGTGCCCGCTATTATGGCGTGTTTCCCTCTGGAGTACCAGAGGGAAAATCGAGGATCGTTGCGTAGCACAGCACATCCTGCGGCTGACCCTGACCGAGGTTCGGAAACTCGGCATAACGGCGAAGCCGCCCTTCGAAGGTCATTCCCCCTTTTTCGAGGACGCGCGCCGACGGCCGGTGATCGGCGTGGCAGAGCGCGTAGAGTCGATGGACGCCGAGTGTTTGCGCGAGATCGCGCATCGCGATCAACGCTTCGGTCGCATAGCCGCGGCCCCACGCGTCGGTCGCCAGCACGTAGCCGGTCTGCGCGCGCGTCGTCGTCTCGAACTCGAGGCCCGTCGACCCGAGCAGCGATCCCGTCGACGGCGACACTATGAGATAAGGACCGGCAGGCCACTCGGCCCACTGTGATTCACTGAAGGCGAGAAAGCTTCGCGTCTGTTCGATCGACGTGTGACGCGGCCATCCGACGTACTTCGTGACGTCCGGATCCGACGCGTACCGCTCGAAGATCGACTCCGCGTCGTCGGGCCGTGGTTTTCTGAGAAGGAGGCGCTCGGTTCGGATCGTTGTGTGGCGCGGGCCTTTCAGGCCCGCGTTCCCGCGCTCAATTGCCATTTCGTCCGTGTGTAGGCGATCCGGAATCCGTTCCGTTCTGCATTGCGCTGCGATCCGCTGCCCGGCAGCGCGCCCATCATCGCGAGATCGCAGCCGTGCTGCGACGCGTATGCGAGTCGGGCCGACAGGAGCGCGAGCTGCGCGCCGCGATGACGCGCGTCGGGAATCGTGCTCGCGCCCGCCAGCAGCGCGACGCCATCGTCGATGGTCAGCGCGCCGGCGGCTACCGCCCGGGCCCCGATTTCCGCGAGAAAGAGACGCGCATCCGGTCGCACCGCAGCCACGCGCATGAGATCGACGAGGAACGGGCCGACGCCGGGCACGTCGCTCCATCCGGCCGCAGACGTCTGCGCCCAACGCTCCACCTCGTCGGCGTCGACGATCCGCACGCGGCCCTGAAAGGGCCGCGCCACTGAATCGGCAGGCGCAGCGATGGCGAGATCGCCGTCCAGCGATCGATACAACACGCTCGTGAACTCGATCGGTCGATAGCCTCTCGACGCGAGCAGCTCGAGATGCGCCGGATCGGCGATCGGACTGACCTCGTGGAACACTGGCGCCGACCGCTGGGCATAAAACCGCTCGATCGTGTCGAGATCGCCGCTCGACGGCGCGGTGAAGAGGCCGAAGCCGAACGTCTGCGTGCAGGGCGATTCGACGCCGTCGAACATCGCGTACGTGCCGCCGACGTCAATCCACCCTGCGCCGACGTCAGGGGACACGGCGGCGCGCGCCTCGACGAACCGCGCGTTGCTGTCGCGCTCGGCCCGTTCCAGACGGCGTGAGAGAGAAAGATCCGAGAGGAGAATCACGACCGCGACTCGGCTCACCGCGTCCCGTTGACCCAGTCCGCCAGCGCTTTCCATTCGGGATCGTTCTGTGACTCCCAGTGCTTCCCGCCGGGATGGAACTCGGTGCCGCCGGCCTCGTGCGCCAGCGGCATCACGAGCAGACGGCTCTCCTTCGGATTGCCCGGCCGGACGAACTTCTTCACCATCTCGAAGTTCTTCTGCGACTGCTCGTCGGACCAGGCCGTCTGCCCTTTCGGCAGCGGCTGCAGCCGAAACGCCGTGCCGGTCGAGTGGCACGTCACACACCGTGCATGGCCAGGACGCTTCTCGAGGAGCAGCGGCTCGACCTTGCTCTTGTAGGTCTGGAAGTCGAGGTCGGATCCGCCCTGCACGCCGAACAGCAAAAAAAGAATCAGCCCCATGGGCGCGTAGTTTAAAGTGTGTGGCTTATGAAGACCATACTTTCCGTTGTGCTCCCGACTG
>Ga0209471_1001495_pt1 | contig 13817 bp, 18 predicted proteins | sample GraSoiAngelo_128_FD_185885 | JGI IMG/M metagenome (GOLD analysis project Ga0209471, IMG submission 185885) | Grasslands soil microbial communities from the Angelo Coastal Reserve, California, USA - 14_0927_12_20cm (SPAdes) (version 2) | ecosystem: Environmental > Terrestrial > Soil > Grasslands ...
CCGTGGTTGGGGCGAGGCGTGCAATCGGCACATGGCGTTCTTCGCATCGACGGAGCGTCGAACGTTTTAAGGACGGCCACGTTATCACGGACCATGTCACGTTGTGTAGGGGAGGGAGTCCGTGACCCGCAGGAGCGCGCTCACCAGCAAGATTGAGTCCGAGGTCAAGCTCCTGCAGCGTCATGTGGCGATGCTCAAGGCGATCATGGAGAACCAGCCGATCGGCATCATCCGCCTGTCCGAACTGCTGAACTTCCCGCAACACAAGGTGCGTTATTCCCTCCGAATCCTGGAACAGGAGGGACTCATCAAGCCGTCGCCCGAAGGGGCGGTGACGACGGACAAGCTCCAGGAGTTCCTCGACTACTTGAAGAGCGTCCTCGACTCGATGTCGTCGACGGTCCAGGAACTCCGCAAAACCCTCGGGTGAATCCGCCTTCGACTCTGCCCTGGCTATGCGGCCAACAGGCCGAGCACGCCACTCACGATCGCGAGGATCGATGCCGTTCCACCGACGCCTCCGGGAATCACCAAGGTCGCGACGCCGAGGACCAAGTTGATCACGGCCCCCGTTCTCGTTTTCGCCCACCCCATGAGCAGGCTCGTCTTCCCTCGGAAGATCAAATAACTCCCGTACAAGACACCGAGTCCGACAAGGAGTCCGAGCACGTCGAGAGAGGAACCGCGCGTGGCCGCCGACAGGATGAGGGCCGCCGCGATGATCCCCAAGATCAGGGCGAGGAGGGCAAAGATTCGCTTCTCTCCGATCATCCGCCGGTCGAGGTGGCCAGGGGGCTATGTAAGGTTTGCGGGGTGGACCTGTTCGAGGGCCGCGACCTCGTAAACTGCGAGATCATCGTGCGCGTCGGGATTGAGGTTCAGCTCTGAACGACCGGTTCGGATGAGAAAGACCATGACCCAATTCCTCCTTGAGAAACTATTTGAGTCCCTCGTTTGTATGGCCGCCCGGGCCGTCGTAGCTCAGTCCGGTAGAGCCCCCGACTGTTAATCGGGTGGTCTGCGGTTCGAATCCGCACGACGGCGCTCCACCCATGCGCCCGGTGCAGATTTGGCCGTTATCGGTCGTCTAGATACCGACTAAACTTCCGAGTGCCGACCGCAGGAACGCCGATGGGCACGACGGCCAGCCAGGACAATGTTACTCAGAGCGCTGGCAGTATTGGGTCGACGCGACTCGGGTTCTGCGGCCGCGTGATGTCGGTGAGCCAAGGCGACCGTGCAGGTGCGGATCCTTGTTCCGCGATGTTCCGCGCCTTGAGCTCATGGCGGCGTCGCCCGGCGCGCAAAAACTTATCAAAGGAATTCGAACTAGCCCGACCTCGGCGATTAGAATGGATCGGACTCAGAAGCACCATGGCCGTCTGGCGATTCCGGCGAAAGAAGGCAAGCTTGTTTCGATGGGTGGATTCGGGGTCAAGTTCAAAATCTCCGGCGACGAGACCAACCGAGCGTTTTCCATCGTGGAGCATGCCGTCCAGCCGAGAACTCTCGTTCCACCGCATCTGCACCATGACACGGATGAGTATTCCTACGTCGTGGAGGGTCAGTTCGGCGCTCGAATCGGCGACGAGATTCTCCTGGCGGGTCCGGGGGATTACATCTTGAAGCCACGCGGAATCCCGCACACGTTCTGGAATCCGACCGACAAAGTGGCCCGTCTGGTGGAAATCATCTCGCCGGCGGGGTTCGAAAAATTCTTCGCCGAAGCGGGAGAATTGTTCACGCAGGGTCCCCCTGAGGTCGAACGGGTGGGCGCCCTCGCGGCCAAGTACAATACGACCTTAGGATGGAACGAGTGGGTGTCGGAGCTGACGAAGAAATACAAACTCAAACTGTTCGGTTGACGGCCAATACACGCTGAACGAATCGGTTCCTACCCTGCCAATGGTCGACGAACTGAGGACGAGATCCCAGAGCACTGGGATGTCTCAATAACAATGCTCGGTCGCTCTGTCGCACCGAGCGCGGGGTCCGGAAACCGCGCCGGAACGCGCGTGGTGGCTGGGTCGACCGATCGGACTCCGTCCGATAACGAGTGATTCGAGGCTCCTCTGTCTGATTCGTACTCGACTTGAGGACGGTTGGTGCAGCGAGGGAGAACGTGACCCGCGGGATGCAACGGATCGCGGACCAGATGAGTGCCATGGTCCAGGGACGTCTGCAGCCGCCGAGGATGGTTTTCATTCTGCGGGACGAACTGGAGGACCAATTTCGGTCTTTCCACCTTGGGAGCCCCGACGCCGCCGGCGATGTGTCGGATTGCTTTGATCCCGGGCGGGCTCCGGCGCCTCCTTCCCCTTGAGACGGGCCTCTCATTGGAAGGAATCAGGCCCGATACCCAGGGGATTCTCCTTATGGCCCGTTTCCCCGGTGGTCTACGGGCCCATGGACATCTTGCTCAGCCTTCTCCTTCTCCTCCTCGCGGCGAGGGCTTCGGGCGAACTCGCCCAACGGCTCAAGTTGCCCGCTCTGCTGGGCGAGATCTTGGCCGGGGTGGTCCTTGGACCGTCCCTCCTAGGGCTCGTCTCGCCGGACGCCGGAATCACGCTCCTGGCGAACCTCGGGATCTTCTTCATCGTCTACCTGGCCGCCCTCGAGCTCACGTTGAAAGACGTGAAGCGATCGATCCGAGAGAGCGGCGTCTTCATCGCAATCGCTTCCTTCATGATTCCACTCCTTTCCGGAGTCGCGCTCGGGCGCTTTATCGCCTTGCCCCTCGGTTCCTCGATGTTCCTGGGGATCGCGCTTGCCTTCACGGCGCTCCCCGTGAGCATCGGCATCCTCACAGACCTGGAGCTGCTCGAGACCGACTTCGGAAGGAGCATCGTCTCGGCGGGCCTCTTGTGCGACGTCGCCGGGCTCGCGATGATCGGCGTGGTCCTGAATGTGAGCGGATCCGCCGGGTTCGAGCCCCTAGCGATGGGGATTCTCGTCCTCCGTTTCGCGGCCTTCATGGGCCTCCTCATCGCGGTTGACCGGTTGTTCCGCTACCGCCACGGAGTATTGGCGAGTTGGCTCCTCAGGGCCTCCAGGCATCTTGTCACAAAGGGGGCGACGTTCGCCCTGCCGTTCATCGTCGCCCTCGGATTCGCGTTCCTTGCGGACTACCTCGGCCTCCACTTCGTCATCGGGGCGTTCTTCGGGACGCTCCTCGTGGCCGAGCATGTCGTCGGGGACCGGGACGCGAAGGAGGTCCGCGCCGCCACGGCGGCAATCACGCAAGGATTCCTGGGCCCCGTGTTCTTCGCGTTCATCGGTCTGTCCGTCGTCGTGAAGAGCCTGGCCGACGCGCCGCTCGTCCTGTCCATCTTGGCCGTGGCGGTGCTGAGCAAGTTCATCGGTGGGTACGTCGGCGCGCGCTGGTCCAAGTTTTCCCTGCGGTACTCCGTGGCCGCGGGAATCGCGATGAACGGACGCGGGGCGATGGAGCTCGTCGTCGCGGCGATCGGACTCGAGCTCGGCCTCATCGACGAGACACTGTTCTCGATCCTCGTCCTCATGGGCGTCGTAACGACATTCCTGATGACCCTCGGCCTCAGATTCACTTTGCCACCGGACATTCGAGACCGTCTCGCGCTTCGCACGTCGACCGCCAAGCACGGATCGGGCGGAATCAACGGCGGGGCATGAGTCAGGCTCGGTCTCGTGCGGATCGGCATAGTTCACTCTGCGTTGTCCCTGAAGCAATGAGAGGCATTCGCAGGCAAGGGTCATTCACGTATCTGTTGCCTGATAGGAGCCGTTCGCTTCCGTCCTCTGAATGAAACCCCTCTGGACGAACTCAAGTTTGCCTAAGGCGAACAGGTTTCGATGACGATCGGTAGAGCGCCTGTCAGCGGCCAAACTATCGCTGGCGCGTGTCGCGGGATACGCTCATCGCTTTCGGAAAGCGTTCGCGGCCCTCGTTCTCAACCTCATCCCGCACATCCCATCCCGAACCTGTGAGTCCCCAAGGCGTTTGCGGCGGTGCTTACGAAGGGGAAGTCGGGTTGTCGGAGTACCGCTTGCTGAACGAGCCCCGTTGGACGAGGAGGCAACCACGTGCAGACAGAGGGCTCTAATGGGAGTTATCGCTTCTACCGGTCGATGCCCCGCGGCTTCAGGGTTCGCGAGAGACTCGCCCTGACGTCCTCGGAGCGGAGTGAGCTCGAGTCCACCGGGCCGAGGTCGACTTGCGCGAAGGCGAGGATGAGCTTTGAACGGAAGGGCTCCGAGCCAGAGGCCCAGTTGCTAGAGGGAAAAGCGCACTTCGCGAGGTTGCATCGGGTTTCCGTGATTCTCGCCGCCGCCGGTTTGATTGCCTCGTTGTTGCTCGTGGGACAGGCGGGTGCTGAGAGCAACGGTTCGGCGGCAAGGGCCGTTCCTCGCCCCTTCGCATGGACGCGGCTAGTTGACGGAACCACGCCTGGACTCCAAGGGACAGATCCGGTGTATGTTCAGGAGGCGGCTACCCTAGTCGAGGAGAACCAGAACCCTGCGAACTCGATCGCGAGCCTCTCCGCGACGTTCGTGCTTCACACCAGCCCTTACGGCATCGGGTACGAATTGAACGGCCTCAGCGACACCGGAGATTGGTACCAAGGGGGAGCCTTTTACAATTGGCCAGGCTGTCCGTCGGGGTTCGTCTTCGGCTACGAGATCTGGAACAATGCGGGCGCGTCCATCGTCGGCCCCACCTGCGACATCCCGAACCCCTTGTCTGCGGGGGACACCGTCGAGCTCGGCCTCTCCCTGAACTGCGCGCAAGGCGGCGTTGGAAGCTCCTGCCTGTCCTTCAGGGACGTGACCACAGGGAACGGGGGCGTCGTCACAGGCCCCCAGCCCGACGGGACGGCCGTTTACTTCCTCAACCTGGATCGAGCGGCAGACGCCAACGGCTACTTCACGGGTCCCATGACGGAGGTCCTGGACGAGACATCGAGCAGCTGCGGTCGCTACGCATCGATGCCGACCGTCAGCTACGTGATCCACGTCCGCGGGGTGATGGTAAGCGCGTACATTCCCTGGTCCGACGAGTTCGCCGTCGGCCCCTTCGGGATTTCTCCATGCTACTCCTACACGAGTCCGATCGTCCAAGTCCTCGCCTCGCCGGTCTCGCAGTATGCCGAGGCGACGGGCGGCAGCAGCTTCGGGCCGCACTGGGAGGCGGGCCAAGACTGGTCTGCGGCGATGGGCATCACGGACGCTTGGCGTTTCCAGACGGACGTGAATCCGCTGCGCCTCTCCCTCTCCCTATCCCGGTCCTCCGTGGACGTAGGACAAAACCTGACTGTCATCGGCACATCCTCGGGAGGAACGCCGACGTATTCGTGCCGATGGTCCACGAACGGGATGGCCGAGCCCACGTCGGCTTGCGTCTGGACGAAGGTGCCCGCAAGCGCCGGACTCCTCACCATCTCGGGCTACGTAGTGGACGGGCTATCCGACTTTGCGGCGGTCGATGATTCCGTCCTCGTCTACTCGGACCCCGTTCCGTCGGCGCCCCACGTGACCCGTATGACGCTCGATTTGGGCCAGAACGTGACCTTGGCTGCGAACGTCATCGGGGGCTCGGGTGGGTACACCTACACGTGGATTGGGCTTCCGCCCGGATGCGACGGAACGACGGCGACGCTCCACTGCACGCCGTCCACGCCGGCCGCAACAGGGGTCTTTCCGATCCGGGTGCTCGTGACCGATAGCAACGGTTATGCCGCGCCTTCGCCCGCAACGAATGTAACCGTAAGCTCGGACCCGACCGTGACCCTGTCTGCGGCGCCGGAGTCCGTCAACTTCGGCCAGGCGGTCACCTTCGCGGCCGCGGGCGAGGGAGGTCTGGCCCCGTATCGGTACGCGTGGTCCGGCCTCCCGAAGGAGTGCCCGACGCGGACCGGCGCGGCCAACCTCTCTTGCACGCCAGCGGACGCCGGCGATTACGTCGTGACCGTCCAGGCGACCGACATGAACGGGGCAGGCGCGTCAACCCATGTCCATCTCGAGGTTCGCCCTGGGTTCATCGGGATGCCCGTGCCCTTGGGATACCTAGTCGCCTTCGGCACGCCGACGGCGATCGTCCTCGGCGCGATCGTGGCCCTTCGCTCCTTCAGGCGGAGAACGAAAGGACGTCCGCCGGATCAGCGACAAACACCGAATTCGTAAACTGTGACTCCGTCCCATGGCCCTGTTTCGGGGCCCGCGCCTCCGCGAAAGATGCAGCCAATGTGCCGCGGCCATACTTGCTTTCACACGATTTACTAAACCTCTGGCGGATCGTATCCCCATCCCGGCGGCCGATACAAATTCCGGAATCGCTCCCCATCGGAGTCGCGAAGCAGCCAAGGAATGTATATCGGAAACTTCGCGCGGCGGGCCATCCGAATGGTTGCACGTTCATAGGCAAGGTTATGTGGCTCAAGAAACCTCCCGCAAATCGAACTTCTGCCACGCCAGTTGGTCGCTAGCGATTCCGTGTCCCGTGAACGGGTTTTCTGCATCGTGGCCGGCGCCGTTCGACGTGCTGTGGTAGGTGATGGATGTTTGCGAGCGGCCGTACGGTGCCCGTCAATCTCGCAGTTAGATTGGATAAGCCAAGCGATCCTATGCAGCCCAGCAGGGGCAGTTACGCGAGGTATCTGACCGTCCATGCGCCCAAGCCGAAGCTGGCCCATCGAACGACTCCGAGAAGCGTACTTTGAGGGGTTATTTTGAATGATCCTGTCTTGGCCCCAAAGAGGTCTTTCGTTCCTCGACGTCAGTGAGACGCAAGCGCCCACGCCTCACAAAAGAGCCTGCGAGAATCAACACTACACCGAGGCTCATCAGCGTGATTCCAAGTGTGAGGCGAGCCGAGCCAATGTCTCCCAAAATGCCGAGCAGAACGGCAAAGAGAATCGCCATACCTCCCGCCAACAAGAAGACTCCAATCGCGATCATGTCGACCCAAACTGGCCTGCCACCGCCCGGTGCATTGAGATACTCCAGAAAACTTCTCTTCTCTGACGACAACTTCGCCTTCGCTGACGAATCACCACGATTCATAGTACCACCTCCGACGATCCGAGGTTCAGCCCGATTTGAATGGGTGGACCACGTTCTAAAGGGGGAGTCCGCCGAGTTGTGAGGTTCGTCCGATGTTTCTTTGTCGAAGTTGCTGTCACATTCCTAAGCCAGGCCGGGACGTCCAGCTCCCGCTCGTCGACAAACAGCAGGCGATTCCAGTGAACACGAATCGGAGAAAGTGCCTTCTCCGCAAGTCGACTCTCAAGGCTGCGAGAAGCTCTCTCTCTTACGTTCAGCTGGCGGGGGCACTGACGGAAGTAGGCCGGTCGAGTGGTCGATTGCCGTCCAATCGAAGTCCGAAAGTGCTGCATCCTATACAACCTCGGACCCGTTGGATTCGAGGGCCTTCGCCGAGGGCTCGGGACAATCAGCCCGCGCGTCCTCTCGCGGAAATTGAAGATGATGGAAGGTCAGGGGATTGTTCAACGGACGCTAATCGATACCCACCCCCCAAGTGTGCGCTACTCGCTCACGAGCAAGGGGGCAACCGTTGCGAGGATTGGGACCCCCGTGTTCCTTTTCCTCAGTTTCCGAAAGTAGTCCAGCGAACGGTATCCGGCGAGGCCTAGAACGGAAAGGACTCATCCCTGGACCGGTCGACTTTAGGTTCCTTTCCACCGGCGGAGGTCGCCTGCCACTGGCCTGCTCCATCGCCCAGTCCTTCAAGCGGTCCGTCGCGGGCACCGCGAGGTCGGTCGACTTCGGCCGCGATCCAGGACGGCCTTGCGCGGGCCGCTGTCCGCCGCCTCGAACTGCCTCAAGACTTATGGCGGCCGAATCGCTGACGACGCTGGGTAGATCGGCGGGGCCCGAGATGGAAACACGGAGGAGCCGCCGGGGTTGACAAGCGCTCTACCGTTGGTCAACGAAATCCGGTTTGCGAATCCGATGCCCACGCGCTGCGGGTTGAAGCAGTCGTTCTGGCGCGATCGCCTCGGAATCGGCGGACGAAGATGACCACATGGGTCTGCGTGGTGATCCGTTCGAGACACGGGGCGAGCGAATTTGAACCTTGAACGCCGGCGAAAGTCTTCGAATGGGAAACCGATCCCAGCGGACATGGTCCAAAGTTTCTACGGTACAGTCCCCCGCAAGGCAATGTCCTCGGCCTCATAGTCAAAGAGGCCATGCTGAATTTCGGGCGGGTTGTTCCGCTCCCACTCAACTGTCTTTCTCAGTCCTGGTTCGAACGAAATCCGTTCGGAAAACCCGAGCTCGTCGCGAATCCGCCGGGACGAAAGCGCTAAATCGTGACGGAAGTCCAAGTCGCGCACGAGGTGCTTCGGCATGTGCTCGCGAGGGACCCGAACGACGTCTCCGGACCATCCTGCCACGTTCCCGATGCTTTCGACCCACTCGGCTTCCGTCAACGTCCGGGTCGGTGCCACATTGTAGATGTGTCCAGCGGCTCGGTCGTCTGTGGCGGCAAGGACGATGGCCCACGCCGCGTCCTCGACGTAGACCCTGGAGTCCTTCCAGTCGGCGTGCGCCTCATCCAAGAGGATCGCGCGCCGACCGTCGTCCATCCGTTTCAGATACGGGAAGGTTCGGTGAAAGTACTCATCTTGAGGGCCGTAGATCACGGGCAGGCGGATGACGGTGGCCTGAAAGTGGGGCTCGTTCATGACCGCGCGCTCCACGAGGAGGTCGTCCGAATCGGTCCACATTGGATCGACAGCCTTTCCCCGGTAGGGGTAGAACTTCTCACGTAACGGCGACGTTTCGGTCAAGGGAACTGGATCCGGCGTCCCTGTCTCAAGTCGGTGCAGGCGGCCGAAGGCGCGGTAGACATCGCGGCTCGTAATCACGACAGCTCGGCGTGCAATGCGTCGAAACACGTCCACGAACAGCCGACCGGTCCGATCATTCCCGGCAGGGAGCGCCATCGCCAAGACGCAATCGGGCGCGAATTCACGGAATTCGTCTTGAAAGTGTGCCAACCGCTCGCGATCACCGTGCAGGTGTCGAACCGAAGTCGGCAGAATGGTTTCCTTGGTACCGCGGTGAAACACGGCCACATCATGTCCCGAATTCGCCAAGTACCCGACAACGTATCTGCCGATGAAACCGGTTCCTCCGATGGTTAGGATCCGCGTGTTGCTTCCCCCTGGTCTCCCATCTTATCCCGATGGCCGAGGCGATGTCCTCGTTCTTTGGTGCCTCGCCTTCAGCGCTGGACAGGGCATGTATGTATCCCGCCATCGGTTCATGAGACTTGCCCGGCTTTGTAGTCGAGAGCAGACGACAGATCCGATCCTGGCGGAATTCGCAGTGACCCTGATGACGATCGGTTCGCCGTTTGTCCACGAGCGCCGAGGCTCGAAGCGCTTGACCCCGTGCAAGTTAGGCTCTTGCGTGGCATCCAATGGAACCGCTGGCCTCGACCGCCGGCAGACCTCTAGGCACGCATCGGGAGGTGAACACATCCTCTCAAAGCACCTCTCTCCTGGGGATCTGATGGATCGGATCGCGCCATCAAGCATAAAGGGTCAAACTCGTGTTGGGTCGAGCATGCAAATTCGGACGTACGAGGAGGTGGATCCGCGAGAGGTCTTCCGCCTGACAATGCTGACCTTTGGCTGGCGACTCACCCCAGACTTGGTCCGCCACTTTCTGCGTCGCGATCCTGCCACGGTACCTGGGTACGCCTTCTACGCCGTGGAGACAGGACACGTCATGGCACAAGCCGTCCCCATGCTGATGAATGTCCGGCTGACGACGGGGGTTGAGCAAGTCGGTGGCGTCGCGGGCGTCTGTTCCCTGCCTTCCGTCTGGGGAAGGGGCTATGCCCGCCGTCTTATGACCCACACGCACGGGTTTTTCCGAGAGCAAGGCGTCGGTCTCTCCACGCTCACGACGAGTCGAAACATTCGAGGCTATCGTATCTACCGTCGAATGGGCTACGTAGATTTGGCGCGACTTCCTCTCGGCGTGCGCTCTCTCTCACCCCGGACGACTCGGCCGGCCGGAGTGGGATTTAGGAAGGTTCGCCGCGACGACCTTCCGCGTCTTCAGACCTTCTTCGCGCAGTACGTGCGCGGTCATCTGGGATGGACCGAGCGCGATCCGCGTCGCCTCGCGTGCTCGGCAGCCTGGGATTCCCACGTGTTGGACCGTTATCGGATGGTCATGCGTAACGGTAGACCCGTGGGGTATGTGCATCGGTCATCCGGCGGGTGGACTCATGGGGCCGAGGTCGTGGTCTCGGAGGAGACCATTGTGCCAGTCAAGGAAGATTTCCGCGCGACCGTTCGCGCTTTGGAAGCGAAGGCGAAGGGACCCTTCGCCGCGGTGGACGCCACCGGCTCTCGACGCGACCAGGGATGGTATCGTTCCCTTGGATACCGTCTGGACGATTCGCTCCCGGCCACGGTAATGGCGTTGCCCCTCGATGGGCGACGACCTAAAGATGCGCCCCGTCTCTTTGGCGGTCCGCAGGGCAAGTTCGTAATGCACGCGACGGACTGGTTCTGAGCGGTTCTGAAGATCCGGCGGCTGCATGGACGGCGCGATGAACACGGGGTTGACGCTCGGCACTCCAACCGTCACTACCGTCCCCCCTCTTCCGAACCAAGCAAGGTCACGAGCCTTGGGTTTGAGCCTCTGCCGCGAAACCAACCGAAGCTTCAATGCCCACTAACGATTTCCTTTCGGGGTGGAGATAACGCAACCCGGCACGACTACGAGTTCCGCATCAACGCCTTCTCGCCGAAGACGGTGGCCTTTCATCGTCCTCGCCGTTGCGGTCGTCCTTGTGGTTGCTTCCGTTTCGGTGTACGTCCTTACCCGGCCTCCACCGATTCCCCTGACCGTCTCGGACGGCTCAATCGGCAAGATCCTCGAGGCGACCTTCGCCGACTATTCGAACACCGGCCATCCCATCTTTCGAATCTACACCGCGACGACGTATGCGAACGAGAGCGGTGGCGCGACGTCGACCCTAACCCTGCGCCTGTTCCTGGGAGCCTTCTATGACCCGCACCAGGGTGCGATGCTCGACCTCTTCCCCGTGGTCTCGGGCAAGTTCGCTCCCGACCTGTCGCCGACCGGGCTCACGCTCACGTTCAACCAGACAGGGCGACAAGCGTTCGCCTTCGGATATCCCTACGCGACGGCCTTCAACAATTCCCTCGCGGGGGCCTTGATCGCCTTCCCGGGCCCGACCAACGTTACGTCCACCTCGAAGTTTCTGTCTCAGGTCGTGGGGAATGGATCGGCAAGCATGAGCGCGACCTTCCAGAACACGTCCAAGACGGGGCCGTACTTCGAGTTTCTCTACCCCTCCTACATCGATGAGCAGGATCCCCTCGGCGACAACGCGTTCCTCGGCATCCGGGCCACGGTAACGGGCCCCTTCACCCCGGCCGTGAGCGTTGGGATTCTCGTCCACCTCGTAAACATTCCCGTCACGTTCTCGGACCTCTTCGCGACGATCGAGAGATCGGCAGACGGGACCCGCTGGAACCTGAACGTCACGTCCGCGGGATACGGATACTCGAACACGACGACCTACCTGAGGGTGCTGACCCTCGACGGTGCCGCGGTCGTGCCCGCGACTGCTTTGGGCGCCCTCTACCGATCCCCCTACAACGGGAGCATCGCATACACTCCCGCGACGCCCGGTTCCAGCGTCCTGAGCCGCGGGGACTTGCTCACACTCTCCGCGGCCCTCTACAGCGAGAACGACCTCGTCCAGATCCTCACCAAACCCGTCACGGGGGACGTCATCCTCTACGAGGCCACCCTCGGATGACGTCGGGTTCACCGTGCACGTCCTGACCAGGGGGAGCTCTCAGAGGCCGAGCCGCTGCTCCGGGAGAGTCTCGATATGGCGTACAAGCGAGGGGAGCGGGACCTCGCGCCATACGGCCTGATCTGGCTGAGACGGACCGCCTTAGGCAAGGAACCCGACGCGGGCAGCGACACTCTTTGCAGCGGCCAGAGCGCAGTTCGATGCCGGGCCTCCGCGATGGATCCGATGAAGGCCCGGAATACGAGAAGGGATTGGCCCCCATCCGAGGAGAGTTGGATGACGCGACCTTCGCGTCGGCGTGGGCGAGGGACACAGGATGAATCTCAAGGACGCCGGGACGTTCGCTCTGAGACGTCCGTAGCACCTCACCCTTGTGTCTCGGCTCCGTTGCGTACGCCTCGTGAACGACGTACAAGTGAAGGTTCACGGACCCGAGCCACTCTAGAGATGCCTAGGCACCGTGATGGTTGACAATTGGATGTCTGACTGTCACCAGATCGAAGGCGGACCCCTGAGTGGGAATCGAACAGAGCCACTTCCTGGTATGCCGGGACCTTTCGACCCGGTCCAGCCGCACTCGAACCGGATCCGCGAATAGGGTAAGGAGAGGACCGGTTCAACCGGCCCTCATAGGGGGACAGAGGGCGGGTTGAGGCAAAGACCCAAACTCGCATGATTGGTACCGCTCCTATGGAGATAACAAATCCCGTTGCTACGCGTCCCAGGACGGCCCGGAACTAGGGTCGCCTTCTGTGCGGATTATGTCGCCGAAGCCCTCGTTCCCTACCAAGCCCGCCCGAAAAGGGCGGGCCCTTTCCCTTCTCGGGCGTGTCTATTGTCGGATCTCAAGATAACGATCTGAGGCGCGGGCGCGGAACGACTGGAATCGACCGGGCATTGGCCATCTGCACAACTGCATTCGCAAACTCCGTCACCTCGTCCGCCGAGACTTTGTACGCGACGTCATCCATCCCGATGCTCTTCCGCACTTTCCGCCCTCTCACCAGCAGACACAAAGCCGTCTTCCTCGCAAGCGTCAAAACGACGGGGACGGACCAATGCCCGAACGCGATCCAGGTCACGTCCGACCATGACAGATTGCGGCGCAGTCGACCCCTGCGGTACAAGCGCAACCCCTCCTCGTCCGCCTCGACGGTGAACGGAATCGCCAGGAACAATGAGCTGGCGAAGCCAAGGACGCCGAGACCCAACAAGAAAAGGAGACTCACGGCGACCTGAATGGGGAGCGGACCTCCCGGGGCGGTCAGGAGAACGGAAGACATCACGATTCCCAACACTGCGCTCGCGCAGCCGCTGATGATCAGGGGTACGAGCCGCCGCCGAAGGATGACCCGCTGTTTTGTCGACACGGCCCCTGTTGTAGAAGCGTGAGGATACAAATCAGTTTCGCGGCGAAGGACGCCCCTCTGTTCGGATTACGTTGACGTAGCCCCCGTTCCCCGCCAAGCCCGCCCGAAAGGGCACTTTCCCTTTCTTATTTTTCGGGTGCATTCAAGGGTACATGATTGCCCGTTCTCCAGTCGACCGAAACCGACTTGTCCGAGGGATGAGACGCATAGCCCTCTCCGGGCTCGCCGCTGGAGCGTTGATTGTCGGGGCTTTCCTACTCGCATTGCTGCAGGGGCGTTCGGTTCCGGGCCCCTCCCTCGCGTTCGTGATCCTTGGTGCGGGGATTCTCGCGGTGTCGATTCGGATCCTCTTACCCTCGTACCTGCAGAGCGTTCGGAGGCGGTTTGCCAGGCTCGAGGCGATGACGGAGGAGCAACGGCAGGTCTCTCTCGGTCGGATGATCCGGAAGCAGCTTGTCGTGGTCGGTGTCGCGTTACTCGTCGAGATTCCCGTCGCCGCTGCGTTGTGGTCGCTTGTCGCGTGGCGCTCGTTAATCGCAGGAGCGGTGGGAACAACCGTGCTTTCCTTCGTTCTGCTTGGAGCGATTCTCTTGCGAAGCCGGATGTCTCCCTCTAAATGAGGACGCCCCCTTCTG
>Ga0209471_1001496_pt1 | contig 13812 bp, 10 predicted proteins | sample GraSoiAngelo_128_FD_185885 | JGI IMG/M metagenome (GOLD analysis project Ga0209471, IMG submission 185885) | Grasslands soil microbial communities from the Angelo Coastal Reserve, California, USA - 14_0927_12_20cm (SPAdes) (version 2) | ecosystem: Environmental > Terrestrial > Soil > Grasslands ...
ATTATCTTGTGGCTTTTGATTAGGGGAGCAAAGGAGCAACCATTGGAAGCCGCAGCATAAAGTGAGTCGAACCCCCGGCGTTGGGCTTCACGCTCGACGGATTCCGAGCGAGTAGTCGGCAACTCTTCCTCTACGGGCTTGTGGAAGGTTTCCCGTGAACCGCCAATGGCGTGGCGACGTTGCGTGGATGTAACTCAATGACGAGCTGCTGAAATGGGATACTCCCACGACAGTATTAACCTCGAGGATCGCTGGGACCGTGAGCTTCAGCTGCAGTTCTTGCGATTTGCTCAGCATCCCGTACATGCGGTTGCAAGCTACTTCTTCCGCATGGTCCATGCTCAAACCCGCGAAGAACTTGGCAATATCAACCTGCGGGTTGGAATGGTTGAGCGCGAGCTTGGCACGAAGCGTGGGCAGGTAATTCACCTGCGTAATTGTGTCATCGGCGAACCTCTTGCCCAAATCATCGGCCAAGCCTTGCGCTTGAGTCGTATCCCCGGCATAGGCAAGGGCAAGCGCCACCGCGTAATCCAAATCTTCTCCGCTTGTGCGTGCCCTTGCGATTTTGTTTCTTTTTCCCATGCCTGCCCCGCAGAATCCGCCGCCTGGTTTGAGAACTCACGAGCTTTCCCAAGTAAGCCGAAATAAGCAGCCGTGTCAGCTTACAAAGCAAACGGCAAGTCTTCGAATCCCGGCTTCCCAGAAGTACCCCCGCTGTGGACCATTGCCTTTCACGGCGCACCCGGATTGCCCGTTCGGACACGATCCCTGGAGTGTCAAGCAGATTCTGAGCCCGCGGTTTTCAAGGAGCAGAGACGAAGCCGCCGCCAGCCGCCGCGGAACAGCCTGTCTGATTTGACCACCAGCGTCCGCCGGAGCACAATCACAGGTCCGCTGCAATGCGGCAAGGGGATGCGCATGAAATTGTGTTTACCTGTTGCGGTCATCAGCCTAGTAATTGTTGTTCCGCTCGAAGCACAAAATCCCGCGCCGCCCGTGGCTTCGCGAACGCGCGCCATCACTGACAAGGATCTCTTTGACTTCATCTGGGTTGCCAACCCGCAACTCTCGCCCGATGGGACGCGGGTCGCGTTCACCCGCGCCAACGTGGATGAGAAGCGCACCGGCTATGAAACTTCCATTTGGATGGCCACTACCTCAGGCAGCCAGCCTCCCGTGCGGATGACGAATGCCAAGCATGACGCGCAGCCGCGCTGGTCCCCAGACGGCAAGCACATCACCTTTGTCCGCGGTGGTGACAAAGACGAAACTGGGAAGTCCAAGCCGCCCCAAATTGCGATGCTGTCGCTTGCAGGCGGCGAGGCTTGGATCCTCACCGATCTACCGAAGGGTGCGTCGGGACCGATTTGGTCGCCCGACAGCAAGCGCATAGCATTTCTGAGCTCCACAACTTTGGAAGATATTGAGAAGAGCCGGCGCAACAAGGATTCCGCGAAGAGCAAGGAGACCAAACAACTAGAGCCGGAGAGTGAGCACGAATCCGACGTCCACGTCATCAGCCGGGCCGTCTATCGCAGCAATGAGGCGGGCTATCTCGATCCCAAGCGCCACGGACACATTTGGATGATCAACGTGCCAGCGACTTCCGACGAACTCACCAAGCCCGTGCAACTCACCAGCGGCGATTTTGAGGAACGTGAGATCGTATGGAGCCATGACAACTCGCGTATCTACTTCCTTACAGAGCATATCGACGAGCCTTATTACGAACTCGCGACCACAGATATATACTCAGTTCCCTCCGCAGGCGGAAACAGCGAAAAGCTCGCCACTGTTCCCATGGGAATCTACCATCTGGTCCTCAGCCCGGACGGCCGCAAGTTTGCGTTTCACGGGTCTGTCACGTTGCCGGTTCGCTCTTATTCGCAGCCCGATCTGTGGGTCATGGATGCTGCGCCCAAAGCGCAGCCAAAAAATTTAACTGCCGATTATGACTTCGACATGGGAAGCTCTGTCGGTGGCGACAACACCGCTCCGCGCGGCGGCAATGGCCGCACGATCTACTGGTCGCCCGACGGCCACTGGCTGTTCGATTGCGTCGAGAAGCAAGGGCGCACCCCATTGGTTCGCGTCGATTCGCAATCCGGTGCCGTATCCGAAATCACGCCTGGCGATCAGGCAGTACTCGATTTCTCGGTCACTCCGAACGGCCGTACCGTCGTTGTCTTGGTTTCCACACCCGTTGCTATTGGCGACCTCTTCAGCGTTGGGGCCGACGGCGCTCAAACGCGCGTTACAGACCTCAACCGCAATCTCTGGTCTCAGCTCAACTTGACTCCGCCGGAGGAGCTTAGCTACACCAGCTTCGATGGCAAGCGCATTCAGGGATGGATTCAAAAGCCGCCCGACTTTGATCCGAAGAAAAAATACCCGCTAATTCTGAACATCCACGGCGGACCCCACGCTGCGTACGGCTGGGTCTTTGATCACGAATTTCAATGGATGGCGGCAAAGGGATACGTCGTCCTCTACCTCAACCCGCGCGGCTCGACCAGCTACGGCCAAGACTTCGGAAACATCATTCAGTATCACTATCCGGGCGACGATTACCGCGACCTAATGATCGGCGTGGACGAACTCCTGAAGCGTGGCTACATCGACCCTAAGAAACTCGCTGTGACCGGTGGGAGCGGCGGCGGTGTTCTCACCGACTGGACGATCACCCATACCGATCGCTTCGCGGCAGCCGTGTCGCAACGTGACATTTCCAACTGGGCCTCGTGGTGGTATACGGCGGATTTCACTTTGTTCCAGCCACATTGGTTTCAAGCGCCGCCTTTCGAAGACCCCCAAGACTACGCCAACCGTTCCGCCATAACCTTTGTGAAGAACATCCACACTCCTGTGATGTTTGTGCTGGGTGAATCTGACTACCGCACTCCCCAGGATTCAGGTGGAGAACAACTGTTCCGCGCGCTTAAGTTCCTGAAACGCCCAACCGCCATGGTTGTCTTTCCGCGCGAGACTCACGAGCTGTCACGTTCGGGAGAGCCATGGCATCGCATCGAACGTCTCGACCACATTGTGGACTGGTTCGATAAATGGATCATGGACATAGCCCATCCGGAATACGATGTTCGTCCTCAAAAGCAGGCGCCAAAACCGGCGTTGTAGATTTAGGCAGACCCTTTGGTCGACGGGAATTCGGGCGGATTGTCGGCTAACCTTACCTTGCCCGGATTGAGGAAGGGTTGCCCGTCACTCGGGCAGGATCCCAAAATGGCTGGAAATGGCCGCATCGCGTTTCAATGACTCGGCCAAGCGACAGGCGTTTCGTAGTCGCTATGCCCGTCAATTCGGGGCCCATTTGCGCTTTGCTGCCACTTTTGCAAGTCCGGAAGGTAAGTCTTGGCGAAGACTCCAGTGCGTTACTGCTGCCAACCGCCGCCCAGAGCCTGATAGAGCTGCACGAGAGCTTGCACCTCGTTGTTTTGCGCTTGGGCAAGGCTCAGTTCATCGGAAAAGTAGTTCGTCTCGTTGGTGAGCACTTCCAAGTAGTCGGTCGCTCCGGCCTTGAAACGTTGTTCTGAAAGTTTCGCCGCATCACGAGCGGATTCCGTCAGCTTCTCTTCCTGAATTCGAAATTCGCGATTCTTGCGATAGGCGACGAGAGCGTTCGAAACGTCGCGAAATGCACCCTGAATGGTCTGCTGGTAGGTCAAGAGCTTTTCCTTCCGCTGGGCTTCTGCCAAGCGGACATTGTTCTTGAGTTTTCCACCTTCGAAGATCGGCTGGGTAAAGGATCCGGCGAAGTTCCACACTCCTGCAGGGCCCGTGAATAAATTCTTGAGCGCCGAACTCTGATAACCACCCGTTCCAGTCAACGAAATCTGGGGAAAGTACGCAGCCCTCGCGACACCGATCTGGGCATTGGCGGCAACGAGATTCTGCTCGGCTTCGCGGATGTCCGCCCGGCGTTCCAATAACGCCGAAGGAAGGCCAGCCGGAACTTCAGGGGCGTGGGGTTGTTCCGTTAGCGCCAATCCTCGCGGAATGGCGCCAGGGTTATTCCCGAGAAGAACGCTGAGGGTATTTTCGTCCTGCTCGATTTGCTTTTCGAGCGCCGGAACCTGGGCGGCAGCGGTATACACCAATTGTTCGGCTTGGCGCTGGTCAAGCATCGTATCAATGCCGTGCTCGGTCAGCAGGGTGGTCAGTTCCAGAGAGTCCTTCCGAGAAGAAAGTGTGCGTTTGGAAATCTCCAGTTCGAGGTCGAGTTCCCGGAGCTGAAAATAGCCGCTGGCAACATTCGCCACCAGGGTCGTGAGCACCTGTTGGCGAGCCCATTCGTCAGCGAGCAGGGTCGCCCTCGCTGCCTCTGTCGCCCGGCGATACTTTCCCCAGAAATCGAGGTTCCAGGAAGCAGAGATCTCTAGCTCCCCGGTAGTTTGCTGAAACTCGGGAATCAGACCGGACGCTGCTAAGCGCTGGCTGGTAATATTGCCGCCGCCACTCATGGAAGGAAATTGATCTGCCCGGGTGATCCCCAGCTGTGCCCGAGCCTCCAGAACCCGAGCGGCCGCGATCCGCACGTCGTAATTGTTTTGAAGAGCGGTTCGGATCAGGCCCTGCAATTCTTTGTCTTGAAAGATCTCCCACCATTTTTGGTCACCGAGGGAGGCTGGACTCGTCCGAGTTGCTTGCTCGTCGGACAAGCCTCGATAGGCTGTGGGTACGTCGACTTTCGGCCGATTATAGTTTGGACCGACCGTGCATCCAGGCAAAAAGGCTGCAAGCGCGCACAGACTCACATACACGCAGAATGCTGGAAAACTCCGCAGAGTGATTGCCTTCATCGCAGTCAGTCTCCCAAGCCTGGCTGCGGCGTGGCCGAACCGCCTGCAGCGGGAACTTGCGAATGACGCGCCCTGAAGAACGAGAAGCGGTCCAGCACTTTCTCTTGGAACTCTTCCAGGTAGAGATAGATGGCAGGCGTCACATAGAGGGTGATAAATTGCGAGACAATCAATCCCCCTACGACCACCAGCCCCAACGGGCGACGCGAGGCTCCGTCAGCTCCGAAGCCAAGCGCAATCGGCAGTGCACCCATCAACGCTGCGAGTGTGGTCATCATAATGGGCCGGAAACGCTCCATGCTGGCGTCGTGAATGGCCTGATCATCCGGTATTCCATGCTCGACGCGCTGTTGCGCGAAATCCACGATCATGATTCCGTTTTTCTTGACAATGCCCATCAACATGAACATGCCGATGAACGCATAGAGCGAAGCTTCGGCGCCAAAGAGCCATAACGTGAGCAGTCCGCCGACCAGGGCGACCGGCAGGGACGAAAGAACCGTGATGGGGTGCAGATAGCTCTCGTAGAGAATTGCCAGGATGACATACATGACGAACACTGCCAGAAACATCAAGATCGTGAGGCTGGACACCGTGTCGCGAAACGTAAGCGCCTCGCCCTGGAGCCCGCCGCGAATTCCGGGCGGAAGGATTTGCGCCGCAGAATTCTCCACAAACTGAGTGGCTTGGCCGATGGTGTAGCCCGGCTTCAAATTGAAGAACAAGGTAACGCTGGTGAACTGATTGATATGATTCACCGACTGCGGACCCAGAATAGAATGCCACGTTGCCAGGGCATTCAGCGGGACCATGCGCGAGCCGTCGTCGCTCTTGATGTAGAGCAAATGGAGGTCTTGAGGCTCGGAGCGCTGATCGTCGGCGACCTCGAGAATCACTTGATACTGGTCGGTCGGCTTCTTGATCAAGTAAACGTAGTTCTGCGAATACGCTGAGTGCAAGAGGTTCAGAATGCGCGTTTCAGAGACTCCGTAAAGCTTTGCTTGTTCTCGCAGAATCTCTATTTGCAAGTTCGGCGTGCGATTGAACAAGTCAGAGTTCACGAAGAGAAACCCCGGGAACTCGTGCATCTTCTGCATGAGCTTCCCCGCGGTCGCGTAGACCTCTTGCGGATCGATCCCGGAAATCGCATAAGCGAACTGTCCCTGCAGGTTCGCCGTCGCGCCCGTGCTGATCTGGAGTACGGGTTGCGGCTTCAAGAAGGTGAGCAGCCCGGGAATGCTGGAATTGAGTTGACCCATCAACTGACCTGATACCGCCCCGATGGGTGGACGCTTGTCTGGATCTTTCAAAAACGCAAGTACGAGGCCCTGGTTCGCCGGAAAGAACGTGTTGTTGCCGCTCATCGTGAAGGTCATGTCCACGGCGGGATTTGCGTGCAGAACGCTCTCCACTTCCTCCTGGTGCTTGTGCATCTCGTATGGCGAGGTGCCTTCTTGTGCGACAAACACACCCAGCGCAAAGGAACTGTCGCCGACAGGCAGGAACGATTTCGGGATGACGTAGAAGAGATAGCCGGTGCCCAAAAGGCAGATAACCCAGGTAGCCAGGGAGATCCAGCGATGACGAAGAAAGAACCACAAGGAGCGCCCGTATAAACCCAGCACTCTCTTCTCAATTCCGCCAATCACGCGCTCCATCCAGGTCTTCTTGGCGTGTTCACCGCGCTCCGCCAACAGGCCCGAGCACATCAAAGGCGTCAGCGTAAGGGAAACAATGCCGCTGGCAAAAATAGAAATAATGATAGTGATTGAGAATTCGCGAAAAATCCGGCCGACCAGCCCGCTCATGAAGACCAGCGGAAGGAATACCGCCGCGAGCGATACCGTCATAGCTAAAATCGTAAAGCTGATTTCCCTGGCCGAGTTTAGCGAGGCCTCGAGTGCTCCTTGGCCCTGCTCCATGAGGCGCACGGTGTTTTCCAGAAAAACGATCGCGTCGTCTACCAGAAACCCGATCGCCAGCGTCAGGGCCATCAACGATAAATTGTCCAGGCTGTAGCCCAGAATATTCATCACGACGAACGTGAGCAGCAGGGAGAGAGGCAAAGCGACCGCGGGGATCAGCGTGTCACGGGCACGGCCCAGAAAAACAAAGATGACCAGCACGACCAGCGCGAACGCAATGTACAGCGTCGCCTGCACATCCTTAACGCTATTCACGATCGTCTGCGAACGGTCGTAGATGGGGATGATGCCCACCGAAGTGGGAAGTTGCGCCCTTACCGTGGGGAGCAAATCGCGGATCGACTTGGCCACTTCGACGGCATTAGAGCCAGCGCGCCGAAACACGGCAACAACCACTGTGGCCGAGGGAACTTGATGGCCTCGGTACCAAAAGCGCATCCTGATGCGTTCGTCTTGGAGCCCGTTTTCAGCGGTCGCGATGTCCTTCAAGTAAACCGGGGCGCCGTTTCCTTGCCTCACGATCAGATTTTCGTATTGACTGGCCTCGCTGAGCTGTCCCTCTGGTTGAAGAAGGAAAGTGTGATGCTCGCCGTCAAACTGACCCGCACCCGTGTAACTCGTACCATTTTTTATCGCCGTGGCTAGGTCATCGATCGTCAGGTTGCGAGCCGCCATCGCCGAGGGGTCTGCCTTTATCCGCACGGCAGACTGAGCACCGTAAACGCCCACCTGGCTGACTCCAGGCAGAATGCTGATGCGCTCGCCCACTTGAGTGTTGGCGTAGTCATACAGCTGCCCTTGCGTCGCACTGTCACTGGTCAAGCCGATGTACATGATCGGCTGGTCGTTTGGATTGGTTTTGGTGAATGTCGGCGGGCTCGGCAGGTCCACTGGCAATTGAGCGGCGGCCCGCGAGAGCGCCGCCTGCACATCGGTCGCCGCTGCGTCGACACTCTTGGAAAGATCAAACTGCAGAACGAAACTGCTGTGCCCCTGGCCGTTATTGGAAGTGATGAGCTGCAAGCCCGGTATTTGCATGAACTGGCGTTCCAGGGGTGTCGCCACGTTGTTCGCCATGGTCTCTGGCGTAGCGCCAGGGTAGCCGACGCTCACTTGGATAACGGGGTAGTCCACCGCGGGAAGATCGTTGACTGGTAAGCCAAAGTAGGCCAGCACACCAAACAAAATCACGGAGACAGTCAGCACGGCCGTCATTACCGGCCGTCGAATGAATGGTTCAGAGAGATTCATGCCGCCTCACTCTCCTCACTTCGTGCTTGCGGCACTGGCACCCGGCGGAGCGACACCCGGCCCAGGTGGAGCTCCGCTAGCGACGCGGACTTTCCCGCCCGGCGGCACCGTCAGTTGCCCCGTGACAATCACATTTTCGCCCGCCGCCACTCCCTGGATGATGACCACGTTTTCTCCTTGCCGCTGGCCAAGCGTGACCGGCCGCAAGTCCCCAGTGCCATCAGGCTTGACCACGTAAACGAATGGCCCCTTCTGACTGATTTGCGTGGCCTCATTTGGAATCAGCACCGCGTTTCTCTGCGTGGCCAAGACGAGTCTCACATTGACAAACTGCCCAGGCCAAAAGTGATGGTCCCGATTGGACATCGTCGCGCGAAGATTGACCGTGCCCGTGCCATTCTGGACTGCATTGTCGAGAAACGTGACCTTACCGTTTCGCGCGCGGTCTTCCGGATCCGACGGCACCCGCACCAACGCCTTCAAACTGCCACGCGCCATTTCCTTTTGCACCTCTTGAAGATCGCGTTCGGTCACGGTGAAGTCCGCATAGATTGGGTCCAGGCGCTGGATTAAGAGCAACCCGGTCGTGTTGGCTTGCACCACGTTTCCCAGGTCCACCAGGCGAGCGCCGGCGCGGCCTTCGATGGGTGAGTGAATGTAGCAGTACTCCAGGTTGAGCTTGGCGGTCTCAAGCGCGGCTTCGGCGGACTCGACCTGCGCCTGATCCACATCGACCGTATTCTTCTTCGTGTCATAGTCCTGTTTAGAGATCGCTTTCGTCCCCACCAACTCCTGGTCTCTTGCAAACTGAATCTTTGCGAGTTCGAGCGCCGCTTTCGCCTGCGCCAGGCTCGCCTTCGCTGAGTCCAACTGAGCCTGGTAAGGGCGCGAATCGATGACGAACAAGAGCATGCCTTTGCTCAAGTCCGCTCCATCCTGGAAATGCCGTTCTGTGATGCGCCCGCCGACTTGCGGTGTGACTGTCACGGACTCGAAAGCGCCGCTTTTGCCGATTTCGTCCAAATACACGGGGACGTCCTGCGCCTGGGCTTTCGCGACAGTCACCAATGGTGGTGGCGGCATTTGCGGGCCCGCTGCCTGAGGGTTCGCCCGATTGCATCCGCCAGCGGCCGCCTGCCCCAGCAGCAGAATGAAATACAAAAACGTGTATTTCAAACTCATTCGTAGCCCCCTGTTTGTCTTACGCGCGAGCTAAGGAGATTGTTTCCAATCGTTGACCAAGTCCCATCCTTATATTGTATAGATAGACGGGCTGGAAGCTGTCTAGCGTTGTACAGGAGACCGGCGAGATGAAAAGGCCTAGAACAGAAGTGACGGCGCGCCTCCCGCTCGAACTCAAGCTCTGTGCACGACCCCGCGGTCCCTGCTAATTTAGATACCCCGGGCCTGCGTTTTGGTAAGTCCCGCATAGTCGGCAACTCTTACCTTGGGATTACTTCAGGCTTGCCGTCACACGGGCACAGTCCCAGGAGGTGCCGCCAACAGACCTGTCTTGCCCCACAAACGCGGACGCGACCGCATCGACATCAAAAAGGACAACTCGGTCATCGGCGACACTTCCACGTCGCGCATTAGCATTGAGGGCGCCACTCAATTCAACCGGCGCATCGAAATCGACCCGGGCCAAATCCGAACGGCGGGCGATTGAGCATTAGTTTCTCAAGTCAAGCGGAAAGTAATTACCGTGTCGCCTGCGGGGCGCGGTGCGCATTGCCGCACCGAAACTTTGACGAGGTACCTCTTCCCGCTGACAAAGTATGCTACCGGCGAGCGCCACGGCCCCTTGGCACCGACGTTCCACCGCTAGTTTTACTGGTCGCCTCTCCGGGGAAGTGCGAAGGCGATGAAGGCATCGCCAACAGGGTTATCACACGTATGTCCGCCGCCCAGGCAACCGCCGTTCGCCGTGACACTTCGATCCGGGACATTTCCACCGAAGGCGTTGACGATGAACTCGCGTCCATCAGCGAGGTAGGCTATGGGGCCCGCCGCTGCTCCACCGGCGTTGGCAATGTTGGCGGGCGCATCGAACGTGAACAGCATCTTGCCTGTCGTTGCGTCAGCAGCATCAAATTTCCCGTTCCCCTCACCGAAGAACACCACATCGCCGGCAACGAGCACACCGGACTTCGCGGGTTGAGGTATGCGAATCTTCCAAACAACTTTGCCTGTGCGAGTGTCAGTGGCTCCGTACAGGCCAAAAGGCTTTGCACCGGGAACGTGATTGAAGAAGGTCGAGCCCAGGTGAAGGTCTCCGTTGATCGGCTGGGGGATAAGACTCGTATTGCCTGAGTGAGTCTTGAAGACATCCGGGTCGTGCCTGGCGCCGTAGTAGACGAATTGTGTTCGTGGGCTAAAAGCTGCCGGGGCCCATTCGCACCCCCCGTTGTCACCCGGCATAATTAGCCGCAGCGTTTCATCGGGAGGAGTGTATTGGGGCGATAGGGCAACCTCCGTCTGTCCCGGGGCCAGGAACGCGCTAAAAGCAGCGGTTATGGCGACCGTGTCGGGCTGCTCCTCAGGCGTGAGCTGGTCGAACCTGAGCGGGGTCAGCGGTTCGACAGCGGAATAGGGTTGTGTTGGTGCGGCATTCTGAAACGCGGCACCACTCGCTGGGACGGGTTGCTCGGTCACTGGGAAGATGGGCTGGCCCGTGGCGCGGTCGAGAATGTAGTACTGCCCATTCTTGCTGCAATGGCCGAGCGCCCTGAATTGCTTTCCATCTTTCTCGAGCGGGAATAGGACAGCGGGTTGTGCGCTGTCGTAGTCCCAAATGTCGTGGTGCACTTCCTGGAAATGCCACACTGGATTGCCTGTAAACAGGTCTAACGCAACGATCGATGCGGAAAATAGATTGTCGCCACCCCGGTTCTCGCCGAGAATGTCGGGCGCAGCATTTCCCACGCTGAGGTACACCAGGCCTAAGTCCGGGTCGATGGCCGGCGGGTTCCACACAGCGCCACCACCCGTCAGGAACGACTGGCCAGCAAAGCTAGCCGGCTGCGTCGTGGAGAAGCGCCACACAGTTTTGCCAGTTCTTGCGTCCAGGGCGAAAACCTGGCCTCGTATCTCAAACTCGCCGCCGGATAAGCTGATGATGACCAAATTCCGGCCACCGGATTGCACGAATTGCGGAGCCGAATTGATGGAGACCTTGTCATGGAAATCAGCTACCGTGCTCTGCCACAGAACTTTGCCTGTTTCCGCGTTCAAGGCTACGACGGAATCGTCAAACCGGCCCACGAAAACTCTGCCGTCCCCGAAAGCCACGCCATGGTTATTCCGGCCGCAGCAGAGAAAGAACTGCGCGAGTTGCGCCTCGTCGTTGAAGCCGACAAACTTCCATAACATCTGTCCCGTGGCGGCATTCAAGGCGAATACGTCGTCGTGACCGTCAGTGATGAATAAACGGCCGTCCACCTCGATGGGCGAGGCTTCCAGTTCAGACAGCGGGTCCAGTACGCCGGTGTGGAACACCCAGGCCACGTGCAGCTTATGGACGTTACTGGGATTGATTAGGTCTAGGTTTTGGAACCTAGTGTTGGCAAGGTCCTTGCCGTGATTCGGCCAGTCGTAATTAGCAAGTTCTGCGGACGTGCGCGACCCCGCAAAATAAAGGACGACGCCAAAACACAGGGCGGCCGCGCCTACAATTAAAGCAATGTTGCGTGCCGCAGGCCCTTGTCCCACTGCGGAGCGCACCTTTCGTGCGAGGAATTCGAGGATGGTACTGGCAGAGTTGCTCCTAAGCGAGTCGAGGGACTCAGTTTCTTTCATAAACCACCTCTTTATCTTGGGACTTTATCAATACGCCAAGGGATGGATATCGCGGCCTCTTCCAATACAGATCAGAATTGGAGGCGGTGGCCGTGTCGTTACTAGAGGCGTTCGGGCGAGAAGGCATACCACCCTTCTCTCGGAACGAGGCGCGTTACAGATGGGATCCGTACGGCCTCACTCTCGCTGGAAAGCCAAGCTGGCGGGCAAGATTATAAGCCCGCCCAAAAGTATTTTGTTAGCATTTTTTCGACTCAGCCGCGGGCCCGATTTACCTCCCGTTAGGTCTGTCCTGCAGTGGATCTTCCTTGACGCCTTCTTGGAGGCGCGTCGGAATCACCGGCTCGTCCCGCGCGTGATTCTTCCGTGCTCAAACTAGATAGAGCGACGAATGACGGCACGCCCTCGACTCCACAAGAATTCGCAATCAGGTCTTCGCCGAACTCCAGGGCGAAATCGGGCGCCTTGCCACCGAAGGCATTCGCCCCGGTCTTGAGGCGCTACTCGTCGGCGAAATCCTGCCTCCCACCCCTATGTCAAAAAAACAAGATTGCCGCATGCAACTGATCTTTGCCAGATGAAAGAATTCAGTGAAGGACCGAAGAGAAATAACTTCAGAGTCCGACTGGTACAACTGCTCCGCTTAATCCGCTAATAAACGGCCACTCGCACCTAATCGTCCGATCCGATTTTGTGAGCGTACTATAATAGGATTGTCTCACTTTAGGAATTCACTCCAGCGAAGGTCGCTTGAGTTCGTGAGCGGCCAGGGTAAACCCCGGGGTGAACCCCTGGTTGAGACAAATTTTCGGCTACAGTGTACCAATTCTCGGTCGAGACCCGACATTTTGGGGCTGCTTTTTGCGCTTTGCCGTTCGGCGATTCCGTCGTTGGTACGGGCAGTACTCGACGGGAAGCCTTTCCCTGCCTCAGGCCCAAATGCCATCATTGCGACACGCCGACCGCACAATCTGAATCCCCTGGTGATTCTTAAGCTTCAGAAGCGCCGTATCACCGCTCACGACGTAGTCTGCGTTAGCTGCAACAGCAGCTTCAAGGAACTTATCATCGTCGGGATCGCTGCAAACTGCTTTTGCGAAGCGAAGCGGCTCGACCACCTCCGGTCGAAGTACGGAAATGGCTGGAGGAAGAATATCCCGGGATTCGAGAACTGGCGCGACAGTTTAAGGCCTAAATACATTGACTAGACGAGATGGGGCTCCGTTCGGACCATCAAGCGGGCCGATCTTACGGGCGGCGCGGGGAGACGCCGGTGGTCTTTGGCACGGGGCAGCGCCTTCGCTGCAACATGATCTCGTCCATTACCAATCGGGGGCGGCTGGCCTTCATGATTTTCCGGCAGCGTTTTACAGCGCGTGTATTTCTGAATTTTCTTGGACGCCTCCTTCGCCTGACGCGGAAGACCAGGAAGAAGGTGTTTCTGATTGTGGATGGCCATCCGGTACACAAGGCGCGATCGGTCCTTCGTTGGCTGGCAGAGCACCGTGAGCAAATCCGGATTTTCTACCTGCCGGCGTACAGTCCGGAACTGAATCCGGATGAATTACTAAACCAGGATGTGAAAACGAACGCGCTGGGCCGTGTTCGTCCCGTGAACCTCCAGGAAATGATGGGGAACGTTCGCTCCTACCTTCGGATCCCGCAGGCGAGGCACACGGTGGTGAAGAACTATTTTCGCGAAAGCCACGTTAAGTACGCGGCCAGCTGAAAAGTGTCATCAATTTAGTGCTCGGAGTAATAGTAGACGTCTCTCAGGCAAGAGTCATGAGCAAAGGAGAGCAGGTATGAACTCAACCAAACAGACAGCGAGGTTCGCGGGCGTGCTGTACCTGGTGAACGGGGTGACTGGCTTCTTCAGCATCATATATGTCCCCAGCAGACTGATGGTATCTGGTAACGCGGCTGCAAGCGCCCAGAACATCCTCACTTCCGAGACGCTTTTCCGCCTCGGCATCGTCTCCGAACTGATCTGTGCGGTCGAATTTATCTTCCTGCTT